>Ga0308414_1000148_pt1 | contig 42339 bp, 25 predicted proteins | sample HotsprSampleOS50_FD_205667 | JGI IMG/M metagenome (GOLD analysis project Ga0308414, IMG submission 205667) | Hot spring phototrophic mat microbial communities from Octopus Spring, Yellowstone National Park, Wyoming, United States - 20090730_OS50 ... | reverse complement strand
CAGGAACAAAGACTCGTTTCGGCATAGCCAATCCGTGTCTGACGCTGCTGGAACTGACTGAAGTCGCGTATGTCGTTTTTGTTTGAACCGCAAAAGACACGGCTTGCTGTGTCTTTGTTCATCTTAGCAGGTATAGTAATTTCCTCCGAAAACTGCTATAATAGTACTGCTTACGCCGATATGAAATTCGATTAAAAATATATATAAAAATCATTAAAACAACTTTTTTCGCCGGTATGATACATAAAGATCACGTACATCAACAGCCTGAAGCAGCGTAACAGCGATTCTCTGTTGTACAATGTCCAGTACTACAACGAGACTTCATCACGGACGGGACGCAGGGGCTGATCCAGGAGCGAGAAGCGAGGAGCGAGAGGAGAGAACCCTCTTCTTCTCACCCCTCTCTCCTCTTCCCTCACTTCTCGCCAGCGCCGCGCCTTCCTACCCGGGGGATATCTAGTTAGAGTACCCGGCAGGAATATCTGACATCCTACATACAATGCACTATGTCACGGCTGATACCATTGTTGTTCTCGCTGATCATCATAGCAACATTCCTGCAGATGTGTGGTACACCACAACCATCTGCCTATACCTGGCGGCTACCGCCAGGTGTACCTCCCCCACCTGGAGCCAGCGATCAACCGGCACGCATCGAACTGGGCCGGCAACTCTTTTATGACCGGCGACTATCGGGCAACGAGCGGCTGGCCTGCGCCACCTGCCACCGCCCGGAACTGGCCTTTAGCGACGGGCGCGTGACACCCACCGGCGCAACCGGCGAAACGCTGCTACGTAATGCGCCCTCGCTCTTGAATGTGGGCTACTTGCCCCGCTTGACCCGCGCCAATCCAGCGATCACCAGCCTGGAACAGCAGATGCAGATCCCGCTCTTCACCACCCACCCGGTCGAGATGGGGGCCGATCCGGTCGTGGTACTGGCACGACTGCGTGCCGATCCGGCGCTGGTCGAGCGCTTTGCTGCCGCTTTTCCCACCGATCCCGATCCGCTCGGTTGGGGGCAGATTAGCACCGCAATTGCCGCTTTCCTGCGCACGCTGGTGGCCTTTGATACTCCCTATGACCGTTTTGTGTACCAGGGCGACACCACGGCGCTCACACCGGCAGCGCAACGTGGTATGCAGCTCTTTTTCTCGCCCGGCTTGGCCTGTGGACACTGCCACGTCGATCTTGCACCGCCGGATCGTGCCCACCCACCGCGCTGGGCCGACCTGGAATACCTGGCGACGGGGGCCGGACGAAGCGCCGACCGTGGCCTGGCCACACATACCGGGCGACCGGAAGATGCCTACCGTTTCCGCGTGCCACCGCTGCGCAATGTGGCCATGACCGCGCCCTATATGCACGATGGCAGCCTGCCTACGCTGGAGGCAGTGTTACGTTTCTATGAATCGGGCGGGCACGAGGGTGCTGGCGCTGAACCAGAACGCGCCGCTGCCCGCCACGATCTGATCGCTGGTTTCGTTTTGAGCGACCGTGATCGCAACGACCTGCTGGCATTTTTGATTGCACTTACCGACAAGGAGGCACTGACCAATGAAGGCTATGGCGATCCGTTTGCGGCCCAACATTAATACCACACCACCCGAACCGTGTACTGCCGAGGATAGCAGGGGCATTCAAGCGTTCGAGCGTTCCAATATTCTGGATCTGCATCAAATCTTGATCTAATATCCCCACAATCTCCCGATTTTGATTACACTGCATACTATATGCTATAGCTATAATGAGAGGTGGATGAGAACATTTGCCAGGCACCAGGCAATCTGGCGGTCATCAGGCATAAATATGAGGAAAGAATAGCAACTGAACGAAGTTTCCTGCCAATAACGGCAAGCATCGTCTACAATCCATGTTCAAACACCAGAAAGGAGGTTCAATGAAAGCATTACATGTTCGTCTTCTCGCGGTTAGCCTGATTCTGCTTCTGCTCTTGAGTAGCGTTGCTGCGATGGGACTGCGTCCCTGGTCGGTGGCATACGCCGCTGGCACGATCAGCGGTACGGTTTTTGCCGATTATGATAGCGATGGTTTCCGTGATCCCAATGAACCAGGGCTGGGCGGCATTACCGTGACGGCCTACGATAGTGCCGGGGATGTGCAGGGCACTACCACTAGCTTTGCCACGATCTGTGTTGGTGCGGGCACCCCGATAGCCGCCTGTACTGGCCCGAACACCCCGGCCCTCGGCTCCTACAGCCTGAACGCAACGGGCACCGGCCCCTACCGCATCGAGTTTAGCGGCTGGCCGACCTACCTGCAGCCCGCGCGCCATGGTACCGGCAACGGCACTAGCGTGCAGTTTGTGCCTGACGGCAACTCGGCCAATATCAATTTTGGGCTGCACAACCCGGCCGAGTATTGCCAGAACAACCCGAACATCGCCTCCAGTTGCTATAGCAATGGCGATCCGCTGCTTGCCCCAACTGGTGCATTTCCGGCTGCCGATCGCCCGGCGCTGGTAGAAATCCCTTTTGTGCCACCGAATACTGGCCCCGGTTCAAACAACTACCTTGCTACCGGTGCTCAGATCGGAGCCATCTGGGGTCTGACCTACCAGCGCTCCAGCCAGACGTTGCTCGCTGCCGCTGTGGTACGCCGACACTCTGGCTTCGGGCCAGGTGGCATTGGCGCAATCTATACGGTTGATCCGAGCGGTGTCAACTCTCCGAGTGTCCTCATTAATCTGAACACAGCGGGGTATCCAGTGGGTACGGGCGTTGGTACGCTGCCTCCGCGTAATCTAACCGCCGACTCGGCCGCTCCTAACCGCGATCCGGACGCCTTCGATGCAGTGGGCAAGCTGGGCATCGGCGGCATCTCGCTCTCCGAAGACGAGGAGACGCTGTGGGTGATGAACCTCACCACGCGCTCGCTGCTCGAGATCCGCGTGGGCGTTCCCGCCACCACCCCCACCGCCGCCGACATCACCGTGCATGCGGTACCCAACCCTAGCTGCACCAGTGGCGAATTCCGACCCTGGGCGGTCAAGACCTATCGTGGTCAGGTGTATATTGGCGGCGTCTGCTCGGGTGAGTTGCCCTATACTGGTAAGAACACCAATACCTCTCATCTGCGGGCCTATATCTATCGCCACGACCCGACTGGTGCGGTGGGGAACTTTGATCTGGTCTATGATTTCCCGCTGGACTACCCGCGTGGCCTGCTCAGCCAGCAAGGAGGCAATCAACCATCGGCGGCCTGGCTGCCGTGGATTAACGAGTGGGGTGATATTAATGCACCGATGCCGTTGCCTGGTGGCGGGCCTTTTACCCAGACTATGTACCCGCAGCCGATGTTGACGGCGATCGAGTTCGATGCCGATGGTGCAATGGTTCTCGGTTTGCTCGATCGTGCGGGCATGCAACTGGGCAACCGTAACTATAGCACGCTTGCTGCTGATACGGGAACCTATGAAGGTGTTGCTGGTGGCGACACCTTGCGGCTCTGCGTCAACCCGGCTGGCGGCTATGTGCTGGAGAGCAATGGTGCCTGTGCCGCTACAGGACTGACGGGCACCGGCGTCGGCAACAACCAGGGGCCGGGTGGGGGCGAGTTTTTTGGAATGGACGCTTATGGCGGTACGCACCAGGAGGTCACGCTTGGTGGTCTGGCGCTGCATCCTGGCCGACGCGAGGTGGTCAGTACTGCGTATGATCCTAACGACCCCGGGCCTTTCCGTTCGGGCGGCTTCCGCTGGTTTGATACCACCAATGGCACCCGTCCGCGCACCTATCTGGTCTTTGGGCAGGATGTCGTTATTGGTACCGGTACAGCACAACAACCTTCCAGCATGGGCAAGGCGGCCGGTCTGGGCGATGTGGAGTTGCTGTGCGACCAGGCACCGATCCAGATCGGCAACCGCGTCTGGCGCGATGATAACGGCAATGGCATCCAGGATCCTGGCGAACCGCCGCTGGCGGGTGTGGAGGTCGAACTGTGGCGTGATGGTACACGCATTGGCGTGGCTACCACCGATGTCAATGGCGAGTATTATTTCATTAGCGGTCAGAATGCTACCGACGCCGACCTGAACGATAATATTATTCACGACGGCGGCATCGGTATTCGCCCGCGCACTGGCACACCTGGCGGCGACTCGGATTACGAGATTCGCATCCCCAACGCCGTGGGTGCTACACAGCAGGCACCTCTTGCTGGCATGGCCGTAACCCAGGCCAACGCCGATCCCTCGCCCAATGGCACAAGCCGCGACTCGAATGGAACCCTGAACGGAACCAATGCGGTCTACCGCATCCCCTACGCCAATCTGGCGGGTGCAGGCTACAACAACCACACCTACGACTTTGGCTTTACGCCGCCGTTTAGCGTGGGCAACCGCGTCTGGTACGACGTAAATAACAACGGGTTAGACGATGATGGGCCAGGCACAGGTATAAATGGTGTGACGGTTCGGCTCTACGCTGATACCAACGGCAATGGTATCCTTGATACTGGCGATCTATTGATGGACACCGTTGTCACCAGCAGCGGTGGCTACTATCTGTTCACCAACCTGCCACCTGGTGACTATCTGGTGCATCTGCCAGCCGCGAACTTCGCGGCTGGTGGGCCACTGGAAGGCTACACCAGCAGCACCGGTCAGTGGGGATCAGCCACCGGCCCATATGAAGGCCCGGCATCGCCCGACCCCAACAACAATGTCGATCAAGATGACAATGGCAATATCGGCAGCGGCGGGCTGACCACGCCGGGCTTGACGGGTGGGATCATCAGCCAGGTGATCACGCTGGGGCCAGGCGCTAATGAGCCACTCAATGAGCCGAGTGGCCCGAACACGCCCGGCTTCCCGGACACCACACCCGATAATCGCTCCAACCTGACTCTGGACTTCGGCGTGTTCCAGCCCGCCAGCATCGGCGATTTCATCTGGAATGACGCCAATAACAATGGCATCCAGGACGCGGGCGAACCGGGTATCTCCGGCGTGACCGTCAACCTGTACGATGCCAGTGGCACCACGCTGATTGCCACTACGACGACGGATGCGAACGGCTTCTATCGCTTCATCAACCTGCCACCGACCACGGCCTATGTGATCCGGCTTGACAACCCGGCAGACTACACCGGTACCGGGCCGCTGGTGGGCTATCAACTCTCACCGGCCAATCAGGGCGGCGATGATACGGTCGATTCAGATGCCACCCTGCCGACGCCGGCCGACCCGATCGGCCCTGGTAACTACCCACAGATGGCGGCAACGACCGGTGCCGCAGGCAGTAACACGCCGACCTACGATGCGGGCTTCTTCCAGCCGTTAAGTCTGGGCAACCGCGTCTGGCATGACCTGAACAACGACGGCCTGGACAACGACGGGCTAGGTACAGGCATTGGCGGTGTGACCGTCAACCTGCTCGACAGCACGGGCACCACGATCATTGCCACCACGACGACCACCGCGCAGGGCTACTACCTGTTCACCAACCTGCAACCCGGCGCCTACATCGTCGAACTGGCAGCCGCCAACTTCACCGGCACCGGGCCGCTGGTGGGCTACACCAGCAGCACTGGTCAGTGGGCGTCGGCCACGGGCCCGTATGAGCCGGGGGCAAGCGGTATCACCGATGGCGACGACAACGGCACGGTCGTGGGCACGCTGGGCACGGGCGGCAGCATTCGCAGTACCCCGGTCACGCTGGCCTCTGGCGCGGCTCCGACCGGCGAACCCGCCACACCCGGTCTGCCCGATGCGGCGCTGGACAATAACAGCAATCTGACGATTGACTTCGGCGTGTTCCAGCCCGCCAGCATCGGCGACTTCGTCTGGTATGACATTGATGGCGATGGCATCCAGGACGCGGGCGAACTGGGTATTCCCAGCGTGACCGTCAACCTGTACGATGCCAGTGGCACCACGCTGATTGCCACTACGACGACGGATGCGAACGGCTTCTATCGCTTCATCAACCTGCAACCGAACACGGACTATGTGATCCGGCTTGACAACCCGGATGACTATACCGGTACCGGGCCGCTGGTGGGCCTGTATCCCTCCCCATCAGAGCAAGGAACCAATAATACGGTTGACTCGAACGCGGTGCTGCCCACACCAGGAGCAGCCATAGGCACCGACAACTACCCGCAGATGGCAGCACCCACGGGCGCACCGGGCAGCTACATCCCGACCTACGATGCGGGCTTCTTCCGGTTGCTCAGTCTGGGCGACCTGGTCTGGCACGATACCAACAACAATGGACGGGTTGATCCCGGCGAGAGCGGCATTGACGGGGTAGTGGTGCAGTTGTACCGCGACACCAATGGCAGTGGTGTCTTTGATACGGGCGATCAGTTCATCGCCGAAACCGTCACCAGCGATGGGGGACTCTACCGCTTTGATGGACTGCTGCCCGGCGATTATCTGGTTGTGCTACCGGCAGGCAACTTCAGCGGTACTGGCGTGCTGGTGGGCTATACCAGCAGCACCGGAGATAATAGTGAACCCGCGCCCAGTCCCAACAACGACGTCAATAATGACGATAACGGCACGGTGATTGGCACCCTCGGGGCAAATGGCGTCATTGCCAGCAGCGCGGTGACACTGACACCCAACGCAGAACCGACGGATGATGGCGATAGCGACCCCAACACCAACCTGACGGTTGACTTTGGCGTCTTCGTTCTCTCCAGTCTGGGTGATCGGGTCTGGTTCGATACCAATCGTAACGGCATCCAGGACGCGGGCGAAGCAGGTGTGCCAGGTGTGACAGTGACGCTCTATCGCGCCAATGGCGCGCAGGTTGCCACGATGACAACTGACGGCAACGGCACCTATGGCTTCACCGGCCTGCAGCCAGGTGAATACTACCTGGTGTTTAGCAACCTGCCGCCGGGTTACGCCTTCACTGAGCCGAATCAGGGCGGCGATACGACCCGCGACAGCGACGCCGATCCGAGCAATGGACGCACAGCAACCATCACGCTCGGCCCGGAGCAGCACGACTCGACCTGGGACGCCGGAATCTACCAACTGGCCGGTCTGGGCGATTATGTCTGGGAGGATCTCAACCGCAACGGTATCCAGGATACGGACGAACCGCCCGTGTCCGGGGTCAAGGTTATTCTGCGGGACGGTAACGGCACCCTGATCCACGAAACGACCACCAACGACCAGGGCTACTACTTCTTTGGCGACCTGGTGCCGGGCAGCTATCAGGTGGAGTTTGAACCACCGAGTGGCTACCGGTTCACTCTGCCCAATCAAGGCGCTGATCGCGCACGCGATAGCAATGTTGACCCGACGACAGGACGGACAGAGATCATCGACCTGGCCGTGGGTGAGAGCAACCCGACCATTGATGCCGGTCTGTACCGTCCCGCCAGCCTAGGCGACCGGGTCTGGTTGGATAGCAATGGCAACGGCATCCAGGACAATGGCGAACCGGGCGTGCCAGACGTAACGGTGCGATTGCTCGATGGCAACGGCGATCCGGTGCGCAATCCAGATGGCACCCCGCGGACGGTAATTACCGACGCCGAGGGGCGCTACCAGTTCACAGACCTGACACCGGGGCTGCCCTATCAGGTCGAGTTCGTGTTGCCTGATGGCTATGCCTTTACATTGCCAGATCGGGGTATCGATGACACCCGCGATAGCGATGCCGATCCGAGCAATGGGCGCACCAGCATCATCCGCCTGCGTTCGGGTGAGAATAACCTGACGATTGATGCGGGTCTTTACCGCCTGCTCAGTCTGGGCGACCTGGTGTGGCTGGATGCCAACAACAACGGCGTGGTCGATGCGGGTGAGCAGGGTGTCCGTGGTGTCACCGTGCGGCTCTACCGCGCCACCAATGGACAACCCGTTGGCGATCCAATTGCAGAGACCACCACGGACAGCAATGGCAACTACCTGTTCACGGGCCTGACGGCGGGTGACTACATCGTCGAGATCCTGCCCCCGGCAGGCTATCGCAGCAGCACCGGGCGCAATGGTCAGGACAGCGGCCCCTACGAGCCAGGCATTGATGGCAATAGCGACCGGAACAATGCCGATCATGGCACCGAGGTGCAATCCGGGCTTATTCACAGCAGCACCGTCACGCTCACGCCGGGCGGCGAGCCGACCAACGATGGCGACAACGATCCCAACACCAACCTGACCATCGACTTCGGCATCTTCCAACCCGCCAGCCTGGGCAGCGTGGTGTGGCGTGACCTGAACAACAACGGTCAGCGCGACCCGGGTGAGCCGGGTATCGCGGACGTGACGGTGACGCTCTATGACGAGCAGGGCAACATTGTGGCGACCACCACCACCGATGCCGATGGGCGCTATCTCTTCACCCACCTGACGCCCGGTACCTATCAGCTCGGGTTTACACTGCTGGACGGCTATTTCTTTACGTGGCAAGGACGGGGCGACCCGACCACCGACAGCGATGTTGATCCGGTAACTGGCCGCACGGGGTCGATCACTATCGGGGCAGGTGAGAATATCCTGACCATCTGGGCAGGTATGACCACCACCCAGCCGACGGCGATCACGCTGAACCGCTTCACGGCCACGCGTGAGGGCGGTCGGGTAGTTATACGCTGGGAGACCGGGGTGGAACGTAACACCTGGGGCTACCAGCTCTATCGCGGCACCGGTGATGATCGTGCCCTGGCCACCCGCATCACACCAACGATCATTCTGGCTCGCGGGCGAGGCGCGAACGGCGCGGCCTATAGCTGGAACGATAGTACGGCGACAGACGATGGCGACTATCGCTACTGGCTAGAAGAGGTGGAAGTTGACGGCACGACCAGTATCCATGGCCCGATTCGGATCAATGCCCAGACCGCCAGCAACACCTTCAAGGTGTTCCTACCGCTGACGGTACGCTAATTAAAGCGGCTGAACGCAAAGCACAAAGCGGCTGAATCCTTCGGACGGGTGTCACTACTCGGTGGTGGCACCCGTCCTGACGCCACGGCATATGCATGCCCCTGATCCATACGACTACATCCACCGTCCACCAATATAATCACACATCCGACCACACATAGCATAACTTCCTGCCCTACATCATGTCGCTAACAAAAGGTACACGATAGCCTGGTTCACGGGCCGGGCACGGTCGCCCGCGCGGGCGGGGCTTTGCGGCCCGTCGCCCGCCTGTTCATAGACCAGAATGGGTGGACGGTGGACTCGACGAATCAGCATCGAACATACCGGCCAGCACATATTTCCTGTACACAGGGCATGCTCTGGATCATAGACATAGACACAGAGGCATAGAGTATGGTAAGCTTTCAACAGTTGCTCATATCCCGCCAGGTACGACTCCTGCGTTGAACTGGATCAATCGTGGTTATTGGCTCATTTGCAGACTGTGCGTAACCGTTCATGGGAAGTTTCGCCACAGCAGGGTTGGCGAGGATCGCAGGCCGCTGCGAAACACAATGCCTCTCCAGACCACCCCACCGGAACAGTTACGACTTAGCCATCATATTGTACCTGTGCTATGCGTAGGAGATCCAGGCCACGCCCAACTGGGTAGATATGTAGAGGAAAGGTAGAGTATAATGACCCCACCAGATGAACATACACGTCGCGTTACACCAGCGATTGAAGATTATCTCAAAGCGATCTACACCCTGCAACAACAGGGTGATGAGGTGACAACGTCGTTGCTGGGTGAACAACTTGGTGGCTTTAAGCCCGGCTCAGTTACGGGCATGATCAAGCGCCTGGCGGAAATGAACCTTGTCACCCACACCCCCTATCAGGGGGTACACTTAACCACCAGTGGCGAAAAGATCGCGCTGGAAGTCATTCGCCATCATCGGCTGCTCGAGTTATATCTGGTTGAAGCTCTGGGATATAGCTGGGACGAAGTCCACGAAGAAGCCGAGTGTCTGGAGCATCATATCAGTGAAAAACTTGAAGCCCGGATTGCGGCACACCTGGGTCAGCCTGATTTTGACCCGCATGGTGACCCTATTCCAACGCTGGATGGCGCTATACCGAGTAGTCACGATATGCGCCTCAGCGATGTGCCAGTGGGTGACAATGCGCGGATTGTGCGCGTTCGTGATCAAGATGCAGCACGCTTACGGTATCTGGCTGAACTGGGTATCGTCCCTGGCGTCCGTGTTGCTGTGGTTCATAGTGCGCCCTTCGATGGGCCACTGTCCATTCGTATTGGTGAGACAACACAAACGCTAGACCGCCGTCTGGCTCGTACCATCTTTGTAAAGCAATGAAACGGGAACAGAATGGAACATAGCGAGGATCAGTTTGCAAACCCGGAGCGCATACTTCACATCCGTGCGCATCCGCTGAATGATGAGAATGCTCGCCGCCTGGCTGAAATCTTTAAGGCGTTGAGTGACCCGACACGCGTCCGGCTTCTGTACGCACTGTCACACGCTGAATTAACGGTTGGTGATCTCGCACGCCTCCTTCAGATGGAGGAGTCACTGTCAGCTATCTCACACCATTTGCGCTTGCTGCGTAGCCTGCGTATTGTTCAAGATCGACGTGAGGGAAAACAGGTCTACTATGCGCTAGATGACGATCATATTGCACAAGTTCTACAACAGAGCTTGAAGCATGTCGGTCATACGTAGAGTACACAGTGCCGTCCGGGCGTAAGGCTCTGTTCACCTGATGCCAGGCCCTTCACCCGTCGTCCCCATCACGCTTCGCACGCTGCCCGCTCGGCTAATGCCAGCCGCAATATTGCTGCCACATCATCATCCAGATTGACCAGCGGTGCCCGCACACTCACACGGGGCAGATCACTGCGCCAGGGGAGTGCCGCCTTAAGCGCAGGTGGAGTCGGGTCAGGAATCAGTTGACGTATCGCTGTCAGACGTAACTGAGGAGCTATGACATCACCACCCTGATGATGGGCATCAAAGACTGCCCGTGTCACATCCGGCCAGACATTTGAGAGTGCCGTGATCACGCCAGCAGCGCCGGCTGCCAGTGCATGGGCCAGTTGGGTGTCGCTCCCGCTAAAAATATGTAACTGCGGGTAGCGTTGGATCAACTGTGTAGTATGCTGAATATCACCGCTACTATCTTTCAGCCCGTATAACTGTGATCCATGACTCGCCAGCAAGCCTTCGATAATCAGTGGTGTGATCGGCACGGCAGTGACACTCGGAATATGATAGAGCAAGAGACGCGCATCAGACGGCAGCGCATCGCACACGGCACGGTAATACTGCAGCATGCCCGCTTCTGTCACCCCTTTGAAGTAAAAGGGCGGCATCACCAGTACTGCATCGGCACCTCGTTCGAGTGCATAGCGGCTCAAAGCTATCGTCTCCGGTAGTGCCGCACACCCTGTCCCGGCGATGACTGCCAGATCCCCCCGCTCATCCAGAACCGTATCCAGCACCTGCTGCCGCTCGCTGAAGGCCAGCGACGGGCCCTCTCCGGTCGTACCTAATAGAAGGACACCGTTGATCCCATGCTGCTCGAGAAACCGTAAGTGGCCGCCAAACCAGGCATAATCCACTGGCCCCACATTACTCGTAAAAGGAGTCAGGCTCGCACATATAACTCCATGTAACTCGCGCATCTCTTTTCCTCAGCGATAGGTAACAATTGACTCAACCCCCAATCGGGCAATTTCTAACCGCAAAGCCCACAGTTGTGGATCAGCATCGATCTGCGCAATCCAGGCTGCGGCACTGCCCAGGGCCTCAATTTCAGCGCTATAGCGATCCAGCGTTTCAAACTCCAGACCCTCGGTGGGTACATAGCTCGATGACAATCCGGCCTGCCGGCGGATGAACAGCGGCCACGAACAATCATTGCCAACCGTATCATCAAGGCAAGCACCCACAATCGCCTCGGCTGCCCCTCGCGACAGACCGCGCGAACCCGCCGTTACGTCCCAGGATAAACCACTGCACAGAGCAAAAACATGATTCACAATGCTTTCTGTATCGCGCTGGATGCGTGGATGCGAGTCAAAAGCTCGCGTTGTGCGCCCCAGTACTGTGAAATCATACTGCTGCAGATATTTCAGCGTTGCCTGTAGCTCATCGGGATAAAACTCGGCCCAGTGCAGCACGCGATCAAAATCACAGCAGTGGATATGGGTTGCATCGGGTGCACCACGTAACGCCTGTTCAAGCGCTTGTCGCCGCCACAACCCTAGATGCATGTATCCTTGCGAAACCCCCGACTGTCCATCACTCACACGTACCCCGACGTTCTGGAGCAAAAGACGGGATTCGGTGTGCGTTGATGGTGTCACCAGAATTGCAATATAGCTATAGAACGTGCAGAGGAGGGGCAATATGCGTCTGGTTTGATGATACAGACGACTCTCTGGATCGTGGTGTGTCGCAGCAAGGGCAACCATAATGATCATTGACCTTTCAACATCCTGAACATTAGCAGTATTATAGCACAATCGTTAAAACGGCCCTGGCAATTGTGCCAGAGCCGTTGATCTGTTATCTTCAGTTGTCGGTCAACACATTGCGTAACAACGTACTGGTTTTTTGGGCAGTAAAGCCTCTGGTTCATGAGTTCAGGTTAAGCGTAAGTTGCGACAGAACTGCATTGTTATACTACAATAATAATAGATGGTCGGCTGCATTGCTGCTGGATGGTCGGCTGTGCTGCTGCTGGATAGTCGGCTGCATTGCTGCTGAATGGTCGGCTGTGTTGCTGCTGGATGGTCGGCTACGATGGCGCAAATCAAAACGTATAACCACGTATCAACAAGAACCTGAAGAACCTGACAATGAATGATAACGTTTAGTACGGGTTAGAACTGGTCGTTGTGGTTCGTTGTGCTTTCCCGTCTACGGCTAAAGTATAGCATGAATCTGTGCCCCTTTTCAATAAGGCATTAGTCTTGCTATATCCACACCGCAGGTACCATACCCACTATATCCAGAAGTACCAGATAAAGATAAAAATTTTTTCATTTACACCAGAATAGTGTGATCAGAATAGTACATATAGAAATGAAGAGATAGTAACCGTTCAGGCAGTACCTGTGCCGGTAGGGGTGCGGGGGCCTGCGGCCCCTCGAAACCGAGAAGACTCCAGGAGGAACAATGCCCCTTCCTGACCACTGCACCTGAACGATTACAAGAGATATTCATCAACGTAGAGCACATAGCGAAAAAAGTAAGGCACGTGGCGAAAAAAGACGCTCCCTGTTCGTTCATACCATACTAGAGCAATTTTACATGACACGACGTACAGCGCGAGTACGAACACTCACCGCACCACATAGGATTGGCCTTCGTCAGAGCGTTCCAACGCTCCAATGCTTCCATACTGCTCCCGGTGAAACCGACCTGCCACTCGCTCAACCTGTGACGATACCTGTTCATCCCGGTGCGGGACGAACGTTGTGATCGATAGCACGGCCCCCCACTGGATACAAAAACTGCATCAGGGGCCGGTGTATATTCGACGCACTCCAGCATGATAGGCGCTGTGTGTCCAGGTCGTTCCACAAATCGGTATGAACACAGAGGGATGAACAGGTATGATGAAAGTTACGCTGGTTTTTATCCTATCTCTGAGTATAATGATAGTGCATCATCGTTGTTTGTCGTTAATCTGACCTGGTTGTACAATATAAGGCCCGGAACTTGTTGTGCCGCATCTAATGACGTATCGAAGCGCACTGACCGTCCCTCCATCCGAACTCGTTCCACATGAACACTAAAGACTATGGAAGAAATCCTCATAATTGATGATAGCGAGCAAATTTGCCAATTGCTGGCCGAGATCGTATTACCAGACCTTGGCTACCATGCAATCATTGCGAATACTGGACGGCAGGGTTTACAGCGTCTACGGCAGAAGTTGCCCGATCTGATACTGCTCGATCTTCAACTCCCTGATATTAGCGGACTCGACCTCTTGCGGCTGATTGCCCAGGAAGGGTATGATGTGCCGGTTATTTTGATGACAGCCCATGGCTCGGAGGGCATCGCGGTTGAGGCGTTTCGGCTTGGTGCGCGTAACTATATGATCAAGCCCTTCAGTGATACTGAGGCACAGATGGTCATTGACAAAGCGTTGCGTGAACGTCGGTTGCAAAGCGAGCGCGATCGCCTCACCCGCCATTTGCAGCAGCGTGTTCAGGAATTGACGGTACTCTACAGTATTGGCAAATCGGTCACTACTTTGATGGATCTGGAGGAACTGCTGGAGCGGATAGTGGAGGCCGGTGTGTATATTACCCGCGCCGAAGAGGGCTTTTTGCTGTTGCGTGATAACTACACCGACGAGTTGTATCTGCGTGCTGCAAAAAACCTGGGTGAACAGCGTGCCCAGCGCTTGCGTATGCCGATCGACGATAGCCTGGCCGGGCAGGTGGTACGCACGGGTAAGCCAATTCGCATAAACCAGGGTGAGACGGGCATGGTGCTCAAGGTCAAAACCGGCTTTCTGGTACGCTCGATTATTCAGGTACCGCTGATGGTTGGGCAAGAGGTCATTGGTGTCCTGGCAGTTGATAATCAACAATCAGATCGCGGGTTTAACGATAATGACCAGTATTTGCTTTCGACCCTGGCCGGTTATGCAGCCATTGCCATTGAAAATGCGCGCCTGTATTTACAGGTTAAACAGAGTGAAGAGCGCTATCGTGATCTGTTTACCAATGCTTATGATGTTATCTTTACACTGGATCGTAATCTGTGTATGACCAGTATTAATAAAGCTGGCCAACAATTGACAGGCTATTCTCTAGCAGATTTACAGGGTCAACCGTTGTCGAATATCTGTACACCAACGTCCTGGGAGAGTGTGCGGGCCTGGTTTGACGAATTATTGAAGGGCAATGCGGTATCCCCGTTTGAACTGGAGCTGCTGCGGCGTGATGAAGAACTGCTGTATCTTGAAGTGAGTACCCGATGTATCTATGTCGGTCAGCAGGTGAAAGAGTTGCACTGTATTGCCCGTAATCTGACCGAACGCCGCCACCTGGAGGAACAACTGATACAGGCCGAAAAGCTTTCAGCTATCGGCCAGCTCGTCGCCGGGGTGGCTCATGAATTAAATAATCCGTTGACCAGTATCAGTGGCTATGCACAACTCCTGCTCCGCGATAAGACGCTTTCTGAACGCACTATTGAGGACTTGCGCAACATTCATGTGCAGGCCGAACGAGCAGCACGGATTGTTCAGGGGCTGCTCATTTTTGCGCGTGAACACAAACCAGAGCGGGTAACAGTCAATCTTAACGAAATCTTACAGAGTACCTACCAGTTACGGGCCTACCAACTACGGGTGGACAATATTAAAGTCGTGACCAAATATGATCCGCACCTGCCACCAACGGTTGCCGATCCCCATCAGCTCCAACAGGTATTTCTAAATCTGATCAATAATGCGCATCAGGCGATGATGTCTCGGTGTGACTCTGGGACGCTGACAATTCGTACGTATAAGGGAACAGCTCGTTCCGATATTGGTGAGGGGCTGAACGGTGCGTTATCAGGGTCGGAGGTACTGAAGGTCGAAATTAGTGATACCGGCGTTGGTATTCCTGAACGTGACCTCACCCGTATCTTCGACCCATTTTTTACCACCAAACCGGTTGGGCAAGGTACTGGACTGGGACTCTCGATCTGTTTTGGGATTATTCAGGAACATCATGGGCGGATCTGGGCGGAAAGCACCGTCGGCGAAGGTACCACGGTGCATGTCGAACTGCCATTACAGATCGAGCAACCAGTGGTGGAGCATCCTCTACCGGTCGAGGGCATCAGCGGCACCGAATCTGATTTGATTTATCATGTGCTGGTCGTCGATGATGAAGAACCGGTTGGCAAACTCATCGCCCGCTTGTTACACGACCTGGGGCACCGTGCACTGGTCGTCACCGGTGGTGAGGCAGCGCTGCAGGCCCTGAAGCGCGATAGGTTTGATTTGATCTTCAGTGATGTCAAAATGCCCGGGATCAGCGGCTTTGATCTCTATCGCGTTATACGCGAGCAATATCCAGATATGGTATCGCGTATGGTGTTTATTACGGGGGATACGCTCAGCCCCCTGACCCAATCACGGCTAGCACAACTGGGGCTTCCGTCACTTGCCAAACCCTTTGCACTAGAGCATCTCGAAGCACTGATTCAACATTTTCAACAACAATCTTTTATATCCCAAAACACGGGCTAAGAGATTTTCAGATAGAGCGCTGGCACAGGCCAGCGTACCTGGTTAGCGGAGGACGATGTGGATAAGTGGACCGTACAGGCTATCGCTGAGATTGCGTCCGATAATTATTCTGGTGCAGCAGAGATAGCAGAACATGGTGCGGAGATATTACTGCACAGCGCACGTACTACCGATGCTCCAACAGCAGATGTGTTTCGTCAAGAATTGGTAACAACCATCTGGGCACTAATCCATGCCCAGCCGTCTATGGCTTCGCTGGTCAATCTGGTCAATGATGTCTTGTGGAAAATTGATGCGATCGACTCGCTGCGGGCATTACGGCAGGCCATTGCCGACGTGGTCAGGGATTTTAAGCGCCAGCTCCATGTACACGAAGCAGCCATTGCCGAGTCAGTGCTCCCACTGATTTCCGAAGGTGCCCAGGTACTAACTAATAGCCGCAGTACCACCGTGCGGGCTGCCTTGCGCCATGCCCAGCGTGCCGGGCGACGCTTCCGTGTGATCTGTGCTGAAGGCCGTCCTGGCTTTGAAGGACGCAAGATGGCGCTCGAACTGGCCGAGGATGGCATTCCGGTGACGCTGATGATCGATGCACTGGCTATCTCGTTCGTCGGGCGCATGGATCTGGTGTTAGTTGGTGCAGATCACCTGAATAGCCGGGGGTTGATGAACAAGGTCGGTACCTATGGGTTAGCCCTGGCTGCTCAGGCCAATCATGTGCCGATCTACGCTCTATGCAGTAGCGAGAAATTTCTGCCTCCTGGGTACAATCCACCACGCCAGACACACTGGCCCCCCGAACAGGTTTGGGACACTATTCCCCCCAATATCACAGTGAAGAATCTCTACTTTGATTGTACACCGTTGACAGAACTGACAGGCCTGGTGACAGAACAGGGAATCTTACCCACGGCCGGGGTTGAGGGTTGGCTGGCTTCAATCAAGCTACATCCCGCCCTGATGCAGGAAGTCAAGGTTGTGTGTTGAAATCGGTCATAGATGGAGCATATGTGTCTGTATCCAGTCATCATCAGAAGGTTTTGGTCTCTGGCTGAAGGGTGTCTTTCTGTTTTTCACGGGAACCGGGGGAACAAAGGATCAGCTTCACGCACCCATATACGTCCGGTCATTGACACACGGTATGCAGTGGGATCGTCAGTTCGTCTTTGTACCTTCGGCAGATAGAGGGGCACACGGATGTGCTTTCCCCATACGCATCGCGGTTTTCAGGGCGGCAGCCCTTCACGTGATGCGCATAGAGCCAATGGGCATGGGTACCCGCCATAGGTCATTGAGGAACCGATATTCAGACGTTTGACCCTCCGGGTTACGATGTCAGCCACGTAGCGCATGTTACGCTGACGTAGCCAGCACACGCCGATAGATTGCCAGCGTCTCACGCGCTGTGCGTTCCCACGAGAAGTGCGCGGCACGTGCTGACCCGGCGCTGGACAACGTGTGGCGCAGATCCGGATCATGCCACAACCGCTCAAGCACATCCGCCCAGGCACCAGGATCATCAGGCGGGATGCGCAACGCCGCATCGCCCGCAATTTCGGGCAAACTGCTGACATCGGCAATAACCGTTGGGGCACCACAAGCCATCGCTTCGAGTACCGTAAGACCAAAGCCCTCATAGCGTGAGGGGTTGAGGTAAAACAGGCAGGCGTTATACAGCCAGCGCAGATCGATCATATCCACCTGACCTAAAAAAAGCACCTGATCGGTCAATCGCAGCGCTTTTACCGTTGCGATGATGTCCTGATCTTGCCATCCCCGCGCTCCTGCCAGCACCAGGTGGTAGGGGACATCGGGACGCCGATCACAGCAGATGCGCAGTGCCTTGAACAGCATGGGCAGGTTTTTACGTGGCTCGATGGTACTGACAAAGAGCATAAACGTATTGGCGTGAAGTGTTTTCCCATTAACAGTATGCATCGTACCGCCTATCACCGGTTGTGGGGTAAAGATCGGTGCAGCCGCCTCATACACCACGTCCACCCGTTCGGCAGGTATTCCCAGCAGCTCAACAATATCCTTGCGGGTTGCTTCGGAGACAGCAATCACCGCATCGGCATACCTGACCGCGTCATATACCTGGTGATAGTAGCGGCGAGCGCTGGCATCCAATATTTCGGGATAGTGCAGAAACGCCAGGTCGTGAATCGTAATGATTGCCGGACATATGCGGTGACGCGGCGCGATAAAATCGGGGCAATGGATGAGATTGAGTCGCAGGCGCAGTAACTCGAACGGCAACAGATATTGCTCAAACCGGTGGTGCGGTGGTGTAAAGAGCGTTTCCCGCCGGACATTCGGCGCGACGACCAGTGGCCGCAGATGCTGGAAATGTTGCAACGCCACCAGTTCATCCTGATCGGCTATCGGTGCCAGCGCTGTCAGCAACTGGCGCGTATATTGGGAAATGCCGCCCGTGCGATAGGCGTTTAACCGCGCATCAATACCGATCCGCATGCAGTTTACCTCATTATCTCTATCTCTAACCCATCATAGGCCAGTTCGACCCCTGGCGGCAACCGGGCATTGACGGTGCTATAGTCAACCCGGTGGCCTATATGAACGAGAAAAGCCCGTTTCGGGCGCAGGTCAGCAATAACCGCCAGCGCCTGGTCAATACTGAGATGAGTCGGATGAGGCTCGAAACGTAATGCATTTAACACCAGAACGTCGAGATCGCACAATATAGCTCGTGCCGGAGCAGGCACCAGGCTGGCATCGGTAATATAGCCTAACCGACCAATCCGATAGCCGGTGATTGTCCAGTCACCATGCAAAATCTCAACCGGTATAATCCGAGTGGTTCCAATCTGAAATGGCCCCTCCACCAGGCACAGTTCCAATGCCGGGCGAGTTGAGCCAATGGAGACAGCATTGTCTACAAAGGCATAATCAAAGCGTCGCCGCACGTCCGCCAGGGTGCGAGCGTTGCCAAAAATGGGTATCTTGTTGCCCAGGGGAATAATGGGGCGCAAGTCGTCTAACCCGGCAACGTGATCAAAGTGAGAATGTGTGAGCAATACTGCATCGAGGTGGCAAATCTGCGCTCGCAGTGCCTGGATGCGAAAATCCGGCCCGGCATCAATCAGCAGCCGTTGCTCACCGATCTGCAGCAACGCTGATGTCCGGGTACGTTGATTACGTGGGTCACTTGAGATACAAACCGGACAACGACAACCAACAACAGGGATACCTGTAGACGTTCCCGTACCCAGGAAGATCAGCCGCATGGGTGAAATGAGTGCTTCAATATGGTTCATCAACGCTATTATACCACGCTCTGGGCACAATAAGGGTTATTCCGATTTGTTTCATCGTGTTACGCTTTATCTCTTTCGGACGCGATGAACGCAATCGGCGACTCACTCGATACTGCTGTGACGTTTGTCCTCGTTCCGATGGGGAAGTTGGGAAATTCTGGCCCCGACTGGCGGTTCTTGAAGTTGCGGGGGCCTGCGGCCCCCGCAACCCCTGCAGGCGACCGTTCCTCAGAACGGGTACCGCTGATCAATCGACATAACCTTTAATGTCCGAAAAAGCGTCCAGGCACAAACACAGCCTGTTACGTGTTATAATTGATTCGAGCTATGTGGTCACGTGCACCCCATATCCTCTTGACCGAAGTTTACCCTGAGCGAAGCCAGATAGGGCAACGGCGAAAAAACAACGTACCGCTCTGCGGTAGAGAGCATTGGTCTACTCTCGTTCGTGTCCATAATAATAATATAGATTAGGATATAGAAATTTTGCTATGCGTACATTGCTCAATTTCCTGCGATTACAATTGCCGCTCTGGTTAATATTCATGATGATGACATCGACGTTCATCCTTGGTAGTGGGGGCGGGATGCTGTTGCTGTACGCAGTGACCCCTGCCACCAACTGCCCCGAGTCCAACGACGTCTGTGCGCAGTTCGGCGTCTTCTGGCAAGTATGGGATCTGGCGCGTAACAACTTTGTGGACGCGAACGCCGCCGATCCGCAGCGCATGATAGAAGGAGCAATCAATGGGATGCTGGACACGCTCGATGATCGCGGGCACACACGCTTTATGTCGGCCAGTGAAGCGCAACGCTGGCAAGAGTCGTTGACCGGGGAATTTGAAGGTATCGGTGCCTACTTGAATGTGCGTGAAGATGGTCAGGCAGTGATCGTGCGCCCGATTGAAGGCTCACCAGCCGAACGTGCTGGCTTGCGGGCAGGCGACTTTATTCTCGCTGTGGATGGTGAGGAGACACGTGGCATGAATGTCGACGAACTGGTCAGCCGCATTCGCGGGCCACGCGGCACGATAGTTGAGTTGCAGATTCTGCATGTGGGTGAGACTGTGCCAGTCGATGTGCGGATCCAACGGAACAATATTGAAGTACCGAGTGTCACCTGGAGCATGCTCCCGGAAGGGATCGCGCTGGTACGGCTCAACTCATTTGCTGAACGTTCGGCCACGGAGATGCAACGGGCACTGGAACAGGCCCGGCAGCAGGGAGCGCGTCAACTGGTGCTGGATCTGCGCAACAACCCGGGTGGCCTGGTAAATGAGGCTATCGGCATTGCCAGTCAGTTTTTACCCCAGGACACACCTGTTCTTGTGGAAGAAGATCGGAACGGTCAGCGTCGAGTGACGAATGCACGCAACGGTGGGGTAGCTTTAGATCTGCCGATGGTGGTGCTGGTCAATTTTGAGACAGCCAGTTCGGCTGAGATTCTTTCTGGTGCTTTGCAAGATGCCAGACGTGCTACCATAATCGGCGTTCCCACCACGGGTACCGGAACCGTCCTGACTACCTATACGCTCAATGATGGCGCCCAGTTATTACTCGGTACCAGCCAGTGGCTCACGCCAAATGGCCGCCTGATCCGGCAAAAAGGGATCGCACCAGATATCGAAGTCGTACTGCCCCTTGGTGCCCAGCCACTCTCGCCTCTTGATGCAGCGGAACTCACGCTTGATGAATTGTTGCAGGGTGACGATGTACAGCTGGCACGGGCGCTGGAGGAATTGCTCGCAGTGGCGACTACCCCATAGGCACCGATTGCGCTTGTTTGACGGGTTCCGGGTACTATGAGCCCGGCGCATGCAGCCAGATGTCGAGAGTATTGAGACACCAGATAAATGATGGAACGACACTTCTGCGTTCTCGACCCTCTCGGCAGTACAAATTGATACTGTATACTCCTTGTCGTGCTGGTATCGACGTTGCCTGCAGTTTTGTTCCCGGCGTGTCCCTAAGTAATTCTCCCCAATGTGTTCTACACCTGGTGCATCCTCTAACAATGTTATGTGCATCCTGATAATATCAGATCGGGTCATCACGCTGGTGTGGCAACAAAGCCGCCACAACGGGCCGCAAAGCAGGGGTGTGGGGGCTACAGACTCCTGCACCCGCACGAGCGAACTTTCCTCGAAACGGGTATGTAAACAACGAGAGCAAGAACTCCATGGGAGAGGAAACCAACCGAATCTGGTAAACCCACAAAACTTGCGACGTATCTGCTATAATGCTCAAATTACATTTTGTACGGATATGATCGACACGGATTGGGAAGCGAGTATACACGAGGCATCTTTATTATGGAACGCATCTACGTGGCGCTAGACGTTGAGACCACTGGCCTGGAAGCCGGTGTAGATGAGATTATTGAGGTTGCGGCCGTCAAGTTTCGGGGGCAGGAGGTACTCGAAACGTTTGCGCACCTCGTCAAACCGCGACAGGCACTACCGCTCAAGATTACCCAACTGACCGGCATTACCGCCCATGATCTGGCCGATGCTCCCAGTTTTAACCGCATCGCCCCAGACTTTGTGCGCTTTGTCAAGAACTATCCCCTGGTGGGACACTCGATCAACTTTGATATAAATATGTTACGTGCGCAGGGGATGCACTTCGCCCAGTCGATCTATGATACGTTCGACCTGGCAACCATTCTGATGCCTCAGGCACCCGTCTACAAACTCAGCGCACTGGCGGAAGCACTGCAGATTCCCCATCCTGCGGATCATCGGGCTTTGAATGACGCCGATGTATGTCGCCAGGTGTTTTTGCATTTGATGGAGCGCATTACGGCTCTGGAACTATCCGAACTGGGAGCAGTCAACCGGCTGATGCACAAAACCAACTGGGCGGTGCGTGAACTTTTTGCCGAAGTTGAGCGCACCAGAACACGTACTGTTTCGTCAGGATCAGGCGGCGTGGTAACAGCCGACACTCCACCACCGACCAACGGTGCGGTACCGCCCGCTGGAGGGAACCCGAACAGGGCAGACATCGGCACCCATCCGCCAATACCGCCAGCGCTCAAGCCAACTGGAAATACCACCCCGCTCAATATTGAGCAGATAACCGCCTTTTTTGACCCTCATGGCCCGCTGGGACAGCGCTTTGCAGGCTACGAACAGCGCCCACAACAGATTCAGATGGCTCAGACGATTGCGCTTGCTTTTAATCAAGGGGACAGTGTGCTCGTTGAGGCTGGTACTGGCACTGGCAAGAGTATGGCCTATCTGGTACCAGCGGTATTGTTTGCCGTTCAGCGTGGTGAGCGTGTCGTTGTTTCGACCAATACGATCAATTTGCAGGATCAGTTGTTCTGCAAAGATATTCCCGATTTACAGCGGATGTTGCAGTCAGATGGAACGGATGACTCGCCACCATTCACAGCTGCCCTCCTGAAGGGCCGTGGCAACTATCTCTGCTTGCGACGTTATAAGCGGCTACGTAGTGATGAAAATCTCGCAATCGATGAGGCACGGGCATTGGTGAAGGTGCAACTGTGGCTGCCCACTACTACCAGCGGCGACCGTGCCGAACTATTCCTGCTTGAACACGAAAATACGGCCTGGAGTCGCATCAACGTCACCCCTGACACCTGCACCGGGCCACGTTGTGCCGATTATCACGACTGCTTTTTCTTCAAAGCCCGGCGCCGCGCCGAGGCTGCACATATCGTGGTAGTGAACCACGCCCTGTTGCTGGCCGATCTGTCCGCACAATCGAATGTCCTGCCACCCTATGATCATCTGATTATTGACGAGGCGCACAACCTGGAAGATGTCGCCACCGACCAGTTAAGCTTCCGCGTTGATCAGGCGGCACTCCTCCAATTCCTGGATACCCTCTACCAGACGGGTGGCGCTATGACGGTGAGTGGTCTATGCGCTGACTTGCCGATGTATCTCCGCGACAGCGCAGCCACGCAGAGCGAGATGGAAACGATCCAGGTAATTGCCGATGCCATGCGCCCGACGATTGATCGTACTCGGTACCTGGTCACGGAGTTCTTCAACGTGTTACGGGCCTTTGTCACCCTGGAAGGAGAGTCAAACATCTACGACTCACGCTTGCGGTTGACACCCGGTGTGCGCCAGAAACCAGCCTGGGCCAGTGTCGAGCAAGCCTGGGATAACCTGAACCTGACGCTCACCGAAATTGGCGAGGGACTGGGGAAGATAGAGATAGCGTTGCTTAAACTGGAACAGGCCGAAATTGCCAACTACGATGAACTGATGCTGCGTGTGCAGTTCTTAAAGCGCTATGCGACCGATGTACGCGTGCAAACCGGTCATATCATCTTTGGCAACGAAGAGCGTATCTGCTGGCTCACGCACGACCACACCCACAACATGCTGCTGCTCAACGCTGCACCGCTGCATGTGGCTGAGATCTTGCAGGCGCACCTCTTTGCCCAGAAACAAACCAGCATCCTGACTTCGGCCACTATCTCGGTTGATCATTCTTTTGCGTTTATCAAAGAGCGCCTGGGCTTACCAGAACCCACAGAACTGCAACTCGACTCGCCGTTTGACTACGAGCAGCAGGCACTGGTCTATATCCCCAACGATATTCCCGAGCCCAACCAGCGCGGCTATCAACAGATGATTGAGGATGCGCTGATTACGCTCTGCACTGCCACTGAGGGGCGCACGCTGGCGCTGTTCACCTCGAATGCGGCGTTGAAACAAACCTATGGGGGAATTCAGGATGCGCTGGAGCAGCACGAAATCGCGGTGCTGGGGCAGGGCATCGATGGCTCCCGCCGCTCGTTGCTGGAACGCTTTAAGGCCACACCGCGTACCGTATTGCTGGGTACCAGTAGCTTCTGGGAAGGCGTTGATGTGGTGGGCGAGGCCCTCTCGGTGTTAGTGATTACCAAGTTACCTTTCAGTGTTCCTTCCGATCCTATTTTTGCTGCACGTAGCGAACAGTTCAAGGATCCGTTCAGTGAGTATTCTGTACCACAAAGTATCTTGCGCTTCAAGCAGGGTTTTGGGCGCTTGATACGCAGTAAGGAAGATCGAGGAATTGTGGTGGTGCTTGATAAGCGCTTGCTGACCAGGAAATATGGTGAAAAGTTCTTACATTCCCTGCCTGCAACGCGCGTGCGGACGGGGCCGCTCAAGCAGTTACCACCCCTGGCAGCACAATTCCTGGCATCGTGCTCCACCGGCACGGCGTAGAGATGTCGCTAATACCGCCATTCCTTTTCTGCCCGATATGAGTCGCTTGTCTGGTAGAGGCCTGACCATGTGCCAGCCTTTCAAGATACTGCTGGTTTCTTCTCGTTGAACGGCAGGCTGTGCGTTCCTGGCTGTCCGGTGTGTTCCAAACATCATGCAATGCAGTTGGGGCTGCCCCCTATGCCTGCTCTGCGGCGTTCCGATAGGCCAGGATGGGCGAGCGGCGGCTCCACCCATCCTGCGGCGGAGCAACCACGGGAAACCATACACTCCGCAGAACAACGCTTTACGAGTCAGTATGTTACACGAAAAAAGGTAAACAACCCCTATTGCCACCCGATTCTACCAGACGCCAACGGAACACGCCGCGTCGATGCTCCCACCCTTGCGAGAGCCGATGGATGTGCGGTAGGGCATGGATAGCTCTCGTTCACTCCTCATCAGGCGTCGCGATGGGCGTCGGGGTGGGCGTGCGCACCGACCTGACCGTCGGTGTCGGTGTTACTTCCGATGTTGGTATCGGTGATGGTTCCACGGTCGGTGTAGGCGGAAGAGGCGGCGTCGTCAGCCAGCGACGGGCACTGTCAAAGGTAAAATCGTTCACCAGGTAGATCGTCGAGTCATCATCGCGTTGCACATAGACCGCATTGCCACCCGGATTAACATCGCCCAGTTGCAGGCGAGCCAGCACGCCCTCCTCGCCGGTCAGCGTTATCGTATGCTGCGGTGCATCCAGACCATACGGGCTGAGATCAGCATCAGTCGGGGTAATAATGCGTGTCGCCTTCAGATCCGCCAGGGTATCCACCACCCCTTCCACGCGCTGACTATCGGCCGGGCCAAGCGCCGGTGTCGCAATGATCCACTCACCCTCCTTCTGCTCAAGCTGCACTGTCTTGCCATCGGTTTCGGTCACGGTAATGGCGCGAATCGTGGCCGGATCGAGATCCAGCACAGAAACGGTATCGCGGGTATCAGTCACACCGTCTCGATCAGGCTGATTGCTGTCCATGCCAGACCAGAACACATACGCACCCAGTGCTACCAGCACCACCAGCAACACAATTGTTGTCCGTATGCTCATCTGATTGCTCCTTCTCATAGTAGGCGCTCTGCGCCACCAGTCCAATCGTTTCTATACATAGGCCAGGACGGGTCACGATGCAGCGCGTTGATCAGCCCCTGGCCCGTACTCCGTTCAGGGAAGGTGGTGCGAGGGCCTGTGGTTCCCGCATCTCCACATACTGGCCCGTTGCTGGCGACTGTGCCGTCTCAACGGGCCAAAAAAGAGAACTTCCACAAAGGGAGAATGCCCGCCAGACCACTCTGCCTGACCGGTTACTCTGGCCATAGTGAAGCGCGCGACAACGCGGAAGCGCCGCATCCATCAGGAGACACGGCATACCCTGGCACAGACGCTTTTCCGGTAGTCTCTGCTCCTTGAATCTGGTACCATACACGTTAGCGCCGCTGCCAGCGTACCCAGATACCGGCAATAATTACCAGCAGTGGCAGGCCGAATGTGCTGGCATAGAACACAAAGCGGCTCTGTCCATCGGTCAAAAACAGGCTGCGATCCACCGGATCGGAACGTGGTGGCAAGGTAAATTGATCTTCCTGTGCAGACAACCATGCCATCACACTACGGAAGAGGGTACGATTGGCAATTCCTGGCAGGCGTAGGTAGTCATTGCTCGCAAACTCGGCATTGCCAATCACCACCAACCGCGCCTGACCACCACCGGGTACGGCTGAATCGTCTGCATCATCTGACTGGTTGGCATTCAGGGTTCCCTCAACGGCGTAGCCAAACGTCAATGGCCCTCGCGGATCACCTGGTTGCGGTCGCACTTCACCATCCCCAAAATCAGTCACGGACTGGCTGTTCTCGGTACTCTGCAACAGAGACTGTATTGACACTCCCTCTGACGTTTCGTTCGTTCGGGTCAGTGTGCGCGTCTTGAAAAAGACCGTCGGGCCATTGACATCACGCGTAATCGCATGAAACGGATATTCAATGACCACCGGTGCCAGCGGGTTGCCCAGTTCTGACTGCTGATCGATCAGCAGATCCTCATTCCAGGCCAGACCAGCTTGCGCCAGTAGATCCGGCAAGGGCGGTGGATGGAGCGGGTCGCTCAACAGCAGCATCCGTCCGCCCTGGGCCAGATAATCAGCAATCACCTGTTCGGTACGTGGCTGAAAGGCGGTCTGTGGATCAGCCACCACCAGCACGCTGTTTTCCAGCGGAATAGTATCCGTGATCACCAGGCTGAGCGGTTCAACCTGAAAGTTATCCTCTTCAAGCAAACGGCGAGCCTCACTATACCCGCCACGTTCAAAATCTTCTAGAGAACGCTCCTCATGGCCGGTCAAGAAATAGATCGTCGTCGGCGTTTCCTGTGTCACCGTCAACAACGCCCCGGTAATTGCCTGCTCATCGGTACGAGTCAGCTGTTTCCGCCGCTCGCCACTCTCGACCACGACTGTGCCATAGCTGGTGATATTATAGTCGCGGGCGATGATCGGGTTGACATCAGGATCGATGAAACGATAGCTGATCTGATCCGAGTGAGCAACATACTCACGCAGTCGGCTATCGAGTTCGTCCTGCGCTGCCCGATCACGCTGCGCAAAGAAGCCCGTGATCATGATCGGTTGATCAAGATCTTGAAGAATCTGTATACTCTCAGGTGTCAACGAAAACGCCCCTTCGGCGGTGAGATCCCAACGAACATGATTGCGCGTTGCCAGGATATTGATCAAGACGAGAATCGCCAGAAAGGCGATCGTCATAACTGTGGCATTCGTACCAAACCGTACCTGGCGAGTACTCACGATACGCCGAAACTCACCCACCGTATTCCGTGCGAATTGCATCAGCGATACCTCCGTGTTTCAATGACCCGTGTGGCAAGAAACAATGCTCCCACGGTCAGACTGAGATAATAGACGACATCAGCCAGATTGACGGCACCACGCGCAAAATCATCATAGCGATCCGAGATCGAGAGCGCCTGCAACACCCCGGCTGCCCCGGTTGCCACGTTCCCAGCCGCACCGATGAGCCACAGGAGCAAGAGGATAGCAAACGCGATCACCGCCGCCGTGATCTGATTGTCGGTGAGTGCCGAGGCCAACGTACCAATCGCCAGCGTTGCACTGGCAAGCAGGCATAACCCCAGATAGCCACTGACGACCCGTCCCCAATCAGGATTCCCGCCTAGCCTCCAGAGCATGATCGAATAGGTCAGCGTTAGCATCAGCATCACGGCAAACAGACCCAGGGCCGCCAGGAATTTACCCATAACGACTTCCCAGTCACGCACGGGTGCCGTCAGCAGCACCTCGATCGTCCCACTACGCTGTTCTTCGGCCAGCAGGCGCATGGTCATAAAGGGAGCGATAAATAGAAGTACCACCGTAATATTGAAGAACAATCCCTCCAGCGATGCCTGCCGTGAGGTAATTAAGATGATCGAAAACAGATAGCCGCTAATAACCAGAAAAGCCGCCGTCACCACATACGCTATTGGCGAGACAAAATACGCTGCCAGTTCGCGGCGCGCAATGGTCAATGCAGTATACACGAAAACCTCCTTTTTATCGTTGGGTTTTTCTCCAGCCTCTATGTACACATTGCGAAAGTCACATTGTTGCTGTCATGAGGTTGTCGCCAACTCCTCTTCTGGGGCGGGCGCTTCGGCATATGGTTCGGCGGTGGCGCTGTCTTCCTGGGTCGTCAACTGCATAAAAATTTCTTCCATACTCATGCGCACGGCACGCAACTCCAGCAGCCCCCAGCCCCGTTCTACCACCAGCGCCGCAATCGACTGGCGCAGATCACGGTCACGCTGGTGCTGGATGTCGAAGACTCCAGGTGCCTGTTCCTGCACCTGTTCCACACCGGGGATTTCAGCCAGCGCCACCGTCGTCTCAGGGGTGGGGTGTGCCACCTCCAGGTAAATGCGTTGCGACCCTTGCAACCGTGCCGTTAGTGCCTGTGGCGTATCGACTGCGGCAATACGGCCCTTGTTCAAGATCACGATGCGCTGACAGAGCTGGCTGACTTCGGGTAGGATATGCGTACTCAAAATAATCGTCCGCTCACCGCCCAGATTGCGTATCAACTCGCGTACTTCGATAATCTGACGCGGATCAAGGCCTACTGTCGGCTCATCAAGGATTAATACTGGCGGACTGTGCAGCAGCGCCTGTGCCAACCCGACGCGCTGCCGATACCCCTTCGATAACTTGCCAATCCGATCATTGGCGCGGTCAGTAATATGCACCTGTTCCATCGCCCGTGCCACAGCTTCGCGACGTTGCGAAACGCGACGCAAGCGAGCCATATAATCCAGGTAGCCGGCAACCGACATTTCTGGATACAATGGAACGTTCTCCGGTAGATACCCCAGATTTTGCCGTGCCGCCAGAGAGTCATAGACCACATCGTGGCCAGCAATACTGGCACTCCCGGCGCTGGGTGGCATATAGCCCGTCAGAATACGCATCGTGGTGGTTTTACCAGCACCATTCGGGCCAAGAAACCCCAGGATTTCCCCCCGTTCGACGCTAAAGCTAATGTCTTCGATGGCCGTGCGCGTCGTGTAGCGCTTCACCAGACCCTGTGCTTCAATCATAGACGCTTCAACCTCCCTGATGTGTAGGACTGTTCGATTCCTGCTTCTCGTGTAGCGTAACTCGATAGAGCAAGTCTATCCCAGGTATACACCCGAGTCCCGGCTCACGCCTGGTATTGCTCCGCCCCGGCTCACGCCTGGATCTCAGGTGTTTACAACTCATTGAACAGGACGTTTACGGCTCTTCGTCCATAACAGTTTTTTTGCCTGCGGTAGCGCAATACTTTTCTAGCGTTGGAACATTCCAACACTTTCCCGCTCTACTGCAGGCGAGAACGATCGGTGGATGAGGAACTGCGTCCGTCCTGTCGTTTAGAAATGCAATACAGCACACTGCTGCTTTGTTCAAACTCAATATTATACGCGATCAAGTCCGCGAAACGAGATAAAAAAGAACAGGAATGGTGAGAATCGGGTGAGAGACTGTCGGAGTAGAGATTGTGCGCCTGGCACATGGCCGGCTATAATCCAACCAGTTACCCCTGTCATATATACCGTTTCGATTTGAACCTTCCGCATGTTCTTGTGCTGAACACCGGTGACACGGTCGCGCATACACCACGTCTTGTTCGCCTACGGCCGCGTGGAAAAAAGAAGATCCCCTACCGCTCTGCCGCAGGCGAAAAGGCGCGTTGATCAGACCGCCGCGTCCGTCCTTGCATAAAAAAAGGAGAAGATGAACCAGAGGATGCGGAAGGTTCAGGTCAAAGTGGTAGAGATGGCAATCCTCTATATGTATGCATCGTCGAAATGGGAGTCCCGGCTGCAGGCCCGGGCTCTTGCTCCGTTGTATCCCGACGAGCGTCCGACCTATGTGTGCCTGGGAAGATAGGCGGGCATTCAGGACAGAGAGGGTATGCCTGGGAACGACGCGTCCCTGGATGTACGTTGCTCTGTCTGCTAGAGGAATCTTAACTGCAATTGTAACCCTGGAGGCCAGGCTTGTACCAGGGTCTCGCTGCATCCAGGGTTGCTCCCGGACTCCAGGGCTTCACACTCAGGATTGCTATACCTGGCAGACGATGATGCCCTCATGTACAGCTGTCGTAATCCAACAACACCGGGAAGTTCTATAGCCTGGTCGCCGAGAGGATGATACAGAACGGTGCGGCTTCGTGCCGTGCCCAGTATTCCTGCCCCAACTCGCGTATACCCTCGGCTGACACGACGGCTGGTTGCCAGCAAATGTCGGTAAAGCCAGCCTTCGTCAGCGCCTGTTCCAGTCGAGCGATCGTCCAGTAATGGATCGTTAATGGCGATATCATGCCCTGTGTCGTTGTGAAAGCAAACGAATATTCTGTGCCATCAACCATGTCATCGTGGGCATAGAGGGCCATCCCATACGGCTCATAGTAACCCGGTTGTCGTGCTGCAGCCGGATTCACCGTATCCGTCACAAACCGTCCGCCAGATACCAGATTGGCGGCGATACACTGACACATCTGATCGAGATGTTCGCCAGTAGTGGCATAATGCAACCGGTAGACGCCGACCACCAGATCAAACGTACCCAGAACTTCCATCGTTCCTACGTCACGTACCAGATAGGTCAAGCCAAGCGGCGAGGCTGCTTCTATCTTCTGGGCTGCCTGCACCATCTCTGGCGAGATATCGACCCCGACCACCTGGCTCGCCCCACGCTGTCGCCACAGCCGGCTATAGTATCCCGTCCCACACGCAACATCAAGCACACGTAGTCCAGTGACATCACCAATCACATTGAGTACCGAAGCCTGCTCAACGTATGTCCGATAGGGCAATACCTGAAAGGTAGACTCATACTGATCAGCAATAGACGCATATTCCTGAACACTAACATTACCCAACAGAGGGCGGTGTTCTTCACTCATTATGTCGTTCCTCCTCACTGCTTTGTTGTCTCTGCTTCCTGGCTCACTGTTACATCAGCCTATTCAACGACCATTTTCCGGAATACCTCTCAGTCTGGTATGTACGCTACTGGACGCTTTTATACTACTCAATGTAGTAGATATATGCAAGTGACGACTATGTAGCCACAGGCAAAATAGTCAGTGGATGACCCACCGCGTATCTCGTGTCAATGACCGGAGGTGTGGTGTGCGGTTGTGGATGCCTGGATGCGATGTACCCTCCGTTCATTGACACGGCACTTCACATATGTTACATATAGACGCAACTTATGTTAAAAGATCATAGGCCAGGATATACAGTATCAAGGAAACCAGATGAACAAAGACAGAACAGCATTGCAGACCGAGAATGCGGCATTGCGTACCGAACTGGCACATTTACGCCAACAGGTTGCACACAACGAACGTATGCGTCTTCTGGTCGATGCTGCGCCTATCGGATTGGTGATTGGTAACCTCCAGGGACAATGTATCGAAAGTAATCGAGCGATGCAAACGATGCTTGGCTATAGCGAGCACGAGTTACGCGACATGTCTTTCACGGCCTTCACTCACCCGGATGATTTGGTGCTTGAAACACCGTTGGTCGAAGCAATTATGGCCGGTGAACGATCACAGTATGAATTGCAGAAGCGATATATCCGTAAAGACGGTCAGATTATTGATGTGCATATACGTATCGCAGCCACACGTACTCCAACCGGCGCAGTAGACTTTTTCATTGGAGTTATTGAAGACATTACGCAACGCAAGCAGACGGAGGAATCATTGCGCGAGAGCCAGCAACGGCTCCAGTTTGCGCTCGAAGGCAGTGGCGACGGCACCTGGGATTGGAACATCATCACCTCGGAGGTCATCTTTTCGGATCGCTATCTGGCGATCCTCGGTTACGAACCGGGCGAACTTGCGCCCACCCGCGACTCTTGGGCCACCAATATCCACCCGGACGATCTGTCCATAGTCAACCAGCACCTGCACGCCTATCTGACCGGTCAGCGCGACCGCTATGCCATTGAGCATCGCCTGCGCCGCAAAGATGGTAGCTGGCAGTGGATCCTATCACGCGGCAAGATCATCGCGCGTGACGAGGCTGGCCAACCAGTGCGTATGACCGGTACCATCACGGATATCGCCGCCCAGAAGCAGGCCGAAGTGGAACGTGACGCGCTCCAGCAACAGATTATCCAGACCCAGCAAGCGCGGTTGTGCGAACTCTCCACGCCGCTGATCCCCATCTCGGACAGCGTGATGATTATGCCGTTGATTGGCACCATCGACAGCCAGCGTGCCCGGCTGGTGCTGGAGCGATTACTCGAGGGCGTGGCTCGTCAGCAAGCCGACCTGGTCATTCTGGACATTACCGGTGTAACAGTGGTGGATACGCAGGTGGCACAGGCACTCATCCAGGCGGCGCAGGCAGTGAAACTGTTGGGAGCGCAGGTGATGCTGACCGGCATTCAGCCTCAGATTGCGCAGACACTGGTGCATCTGGGGATTGATCTCCGTGGCATTATCACCCACGGGACGCTCCAGGCGGGCATTGCCAGCGCGTTGGGCAACACCCAAAGACCAGCCTGACAACGAACGGCATAATGACAATGAATTACTAGATTTCACATACGATTTTCGCCATGCAGCCGATCTGTAATCTGTCGTAATTCCTGCTCAAGAAACCATAACAATTGCACCCGCGCACTGTGGATAAAGAAATGACCACCGGGAAGCATACGGAGCTTGAAAGCGGCACAGGTCTGTTCACGCCAGGCCAGCAGTTGCTCGCGATACGCCAGCGTATCATGTACACCCCCAAATGCGGTAATCGGACAGGCCAGCGGCGGTTCAGCGGCATAGGTATAGGTATCACAAAGCGTAAAGTCTGCCCGCAAGGTTGGCAGCATCAATGCCATCAACTCCGCGTTCTGCAGAATTTCATCGGGGGTACCATTCAACTGGCGGATTTTCTCCACAAACGCTGGTTCGGGCAAATGATAAAACGCTGGTTCGTGATCCGGTAGCTGCGGTGCTCGGTGGGCAGATACAAACAGATGCAGCGGGGTAACACCATACGCACGCCGTAACTCGCGGATCAGTTCAAAACTGATCAATGCGCCCATGCTGTGGCCGAAGAAGGCAAACGGCAGATCACAGTATGGTCGAAGTGCCTCGGCCAACGACTGCACCAGCGGCTTGATGGCTGTATATGCCGGTTCTTTCCAACGACTTTCACGTCCCGGCAACTGGATTGGCAGGAGTTCTACGTCTGCGGGCAAGCTCCCGCGCCATTTGTGGAAAATTGCCGCACCACCGCCGGCATAGGGCAGACAAAACAGGCGCAAGCGAGTCTGCGGACTGGGCGCAAGTGGTAGTATCCAGGCCGAGCGTTGCATTGCAGTTGCCATAGTATTATTTCCATTTCCTACATGTGGTCTTACTCATACGCCAGTACCTCACGTACGGTAATCCGCGATGCATGCCAGGCGGGCAGAAAGCTGGCCAGCGTCGCCAGAACACAAACAATCACCAGCCAGATCAACGCACTAGCGGGCGTAAACGTAAAGGCAAGCGGGATACTCAAAAAACCGATCCCCACCGCATCGCCCATGAATTTGCCCAGTGGGAAGGCCAGCATGACACCCATAAGCCAGCTTAACAGGCCAATCAGAATGCCCTCGCTCATCACAATCTGCAGGACAGAGCCGTTCGAGGCTCCCACTGCACGCAGCACACCGATCTCCCGAATACGCTCCATCACATTCAAGCTCATCAACCCCATCAACCCCAAACCACCCACCAGCGCTAGCAAAAAGGCCATCACCAGTGTCACCATCACAAAAATGATGAAAATGCCTTCCATACCCAGGCGTAACTCGGCATTGGTGTTCATCGCCCGTGGGCTTAACCCGACACTGCGCAAGTGTGCTTCCAACCGTTCGCGCACCTGCGATTGAAAGGCTGCATCATGGCGCTCGGTCTGGATCACGATGTAGTTGGCATGCCCGACATCTTGCATGGCTCGGGCGAAATAGTGCTGATTCATATACACAAATGGCCCCATCATGCCCAGTTGACCGGTAACCGTGCCTACCACGCGCCACGTCGTCTCACGCCCCTCAATTTTGAGTACCACGTCATCGCCGACAGCAACATCCGGTTCTTCCAGCAGGAAGGCTGTATTGACTACAATGGCGTTGTCGTCCTCAGGCACCAACCAGCGCCCTTCAGACAGAATGGGTTGAATCAAGTGCGTGTTTGCGGGGGGAGCAATGATCGCAATATTCTCATTTTCACTTCCATCAGGACGGATGCGAAAAGCGGTTTTGCTGCCCCAACTCTCTACATGCACCACACCGGGCACGCGCAATACCTCCTGTTCGAGGCGCTCAACGCGATAGGCGCGATCAAAGGCCACGTCAATATCATAGTTCCAGTACAGCATAATGTTGTCCAGAGTCTGGAACAGCGATACCCGCACATTGAGGACAGCAATAAACGTTGCCCCACCCAAAGTGAGCGTGGTCAACGTCAGAATCAAGCGCCCTTTACGGCGAAAGGTATTGCGCAAAGAGAGCATGACCAGAAACGGCAACCCACGTACACGCTCGATCAGGCGATCTAGAAAGCTGCTACCAAATTGACCCTGGTTCACACCCTGAGTCGTGATGGCCTCACGTACAGTGATGCGCGTGCCGCTGATCACCGGGTGCAACGCGGCCAGCAGTGGTACCACCAGGCCGACGCCGATCTGGATGACGATGGCATAGGGCGGCACGCTAAAATGGACGAGATTGAAGTTAAACAGGTTGAGAATAAACTCGGTGAAGATGCGTGCACTGAAAATGCCGGTTGGCACCGAAAGCACCAGCGCCAGCAGACTGAAGAGCAGTACCATGCTCAGATAGGCCCGAATCAACTGGTTCTGGCGGGCACCCATCGCCTTCATCACTCCGATCTGGCGCACCTGCTGTGTTAAAAGCGCGGACATAGTGTTGATCACTAGAAAACAACTCAGAAAAAGTGAACAGATGCCGATGATGCCGAGCATGAGTGCCATCGACTGCACCAGATCATAGGCAACATGCCGGCCTGGCTCACGAATGTTGACAAGGAACACCTTGAGGTGATTCTTCTCGACGCGTTTATCGCGGATCAGGGCCGAAATATCACGGGCATGCTGTTTGTCAAACCGCTGTTCGGCGGCAACCACATACAACTGATTGTAGAGCCGTGGCTCACCTAACCACTCCAGCGTGTTGAAGGTAATGTAGCCATAGGCAATCGTGCCAAAATTAGCCGGCCACTGGTGTAAGTCGTGAGCGATACCGGCAATTGGCAACTGTCGCTGTTTGCCACTGGCGGTTTCGATCCACAACGTATCGCCTTCCTGAAAGCCCAGTAGTCCCAGTGCTGCACGTTCAATCAGAAGCGCTCGATCCGGCGGTGGCCAGGCACCACTCTCTGATACCACCCTGTTAATCGTGATATTCTCATAGTCCGGAATAGCATAGAGCTGTAGATTACGCCAGGCACCCGACGCAGCCTGCACACGCACATCGAGCCGATAGCGGCCCTCGGCAGCCTGAATTTCGGGCATACGTTCTATAGTTTGCAGCAGATCATTATCGAATGGCTCAATATCGAGGCGTGCCGTGGAGGGATTGATCGCCATGAAACTATCGATCATATTGCTTGCCAGCACACTCTGTGAGGAAGCCATCATTCCCACCGCAAAAGTACCCACGGCAATCGAAAACACCACAATCAATGTACGCGTTTTATTACCCCATATATCACGTATTATTTTGATCCAGAGCGGATGGATCATGGCTGCTCCTTATGCATGTGAATCAGTGACTGATGGCATATGGCCGGTTCCTGCTGACGTGTCCATCACACCATTGGCGATGATTGGCACGATACCGTCTCGCGTTAGATCTTGCTGAGAAGGAGTTTGAGGGAAATCATAGCGCTGGTTATTCCGCACTTCGTCCACAATCTCGCCATCAGCCACAATAATTGCCCGCGAAACGCGCCGGGCCAGTTCCTGATCATGCGTGACCATCAGAATCGTTTTGCCTCGGGCAACCAGGCCTTCAAAGAGCTGAAAGACCGCGTCGGCAGTTTTCGAGTCGAGATTCCCGGTTGGCTCATCCGCCACCAGGATAGGCGGGTCGTTCGCCAGAGCGCGCGCAATCGCCACACGCTGTTGCTGGCCGCCAGACAGTGCCGAGGGCAGTTTCTGCGCCTGATCGCTCATACCCACCTGGGACAACAGGTGCATGGCCCGTTCGCGGCGCTCGCGGGCCGGGTACATGTGGCACAGATACATGGGCAGCAGCACATTTTCGAGCGTCGTGAGTGTTGGCAACAGTTGGAAAAACTGAAAGACCACACCCAGGTTGCGCCCGCGCCAGACCGCGATCTGTTCTTCGTTGAGGGTATGCACTGCCGTATCACCCACCAGCACGCTGCCCGATGTGGGACGATCAATCCCCGTAATCATATTGATCAGCGTGGATTTGCCACTACCAGATTTGCCAATCACCGCCACAAACTCAGCGGTATCTACCTGGACATCAATACCTTTGAGTACCGTAAATGTACCAGCGGCACTCTGGAAGGTTTTGATCAACTTGTGAACTTCAATCAGATGCGTATTTCCGTGCCGATAACACTCGTCTGGAGCATCAGTTCTGGCCTGGTTACGATGAAACCAGTGCTTCAACACAAAAAACCTCCTATGGCGTGAGCGCTGCGGTTGATGGCGGTGGTGCCCCGGCTTCAACCCAGCGGACAATAGTCGCTACTTCTTCCGCACTCAAGCGATCAACTGGCGGCATCGGGCCGCCAGCCGCAGTCGTTTCACCCTGAATCATGCGAATCAGGTTGCTCGACAGATCTCCACCGACAACATTGGGGGCATTATGGCCGCTGGTCATAACGGCATCATAACTGATGAGGTTGTAACCACCCTGAGCGAAACGCCCGGCATGGCAGGCAATACAGTGCTGCTGGAGGATGGGCATGACATGCATGCCAAAATCGGGAACCGCGCCCGCTGCCAGAGTCGGTACCGCAGTTGGGGCCAGTGTGACGGTACCGGTGGTGCCACAGCCAGTCAACGTTCCACTCCATATGAGGAATCCCAGAGCCAGCAGCAACACGCGCAATGTAGACGTTAAGATCATATATATTATTCCTTTGTTGTCAAATTATTCATCCGCTGGCGCAGGCTTAGCGGGCGCATATCGCTCCAGACTTCATTGATGTAGCGTAAACATTCCTCACGCGGGCCATGTGGTCCCTCCGCACGCCAGCCCGGCGGTACACAGCGATCCGCCGGCCAGATCGAATATTGTGCTTCGTGATTGACGACGACCTGGTAGATCAATGCTGTTTCTTCCTGGTTCTGTTCCATCATCGTATCTCCAAAAAATTCAATCACATCTAGTAGTCTGAGTGTATACATCTAGTGTATACATTGACGAGTTGAAATTGTTCTACAAAAGTACAGTAAGCCTATTCCTACAACGAGACTTCCCCTGGAAAGAGATGTCGCGGAGGCGGGTGCGATGAAGCCATGCCGCACCAGAAAGGGAACCTGCGGCCATGCACCTTTGCCGCGACGTAGCCTCGTTGGAGTACTATTCAATTGCAAACCAGAGTTCAGGATTGAGCCTGATAGCGCTCGTCCAGGCTGAAGCCGGGACTCCACGTTTACAATGGCAATAGGTTTGCTATATATGCTCATACTTTACATTTTGCGTAAGCGTAAAATGCGATAATGTAATCGCCGCTGTTGCATATCCTGATAGGGTTGCGAATCGGGGACAGCTAAAAAGCTCTCTAACCGTTCCGTTCCCTGCTCACTGGTATATGCCCGTAAATTACGTTGGGCAGCCTCGTCGCACGAACGTAGCACATTATTCGTAATATCCCGATCATGTTCGATCACAAAACCCAGATTGCGCAGAAATGGCAGATTATGTTCCGCATAGGTGGCATCAAAGAGATCGGTATACAGGAAATAGCCTCCTGAACGTAGCACACGGAACACCTGAGTATAAAAGCGATAGATACTGGGATACAGATGCGAGGCCTCGATGTTGGTGACAACATCAAAACTGTCCGCAGGAAACGCCAGATCATCCGCGTCTCCCACCTCGAACAGAATACCTTTGTCGGCCTGATACTGATTGCAAAAAGCGATATTGGTGGTAGAAATGTCAATGCCTACCAGTCGTCTGGGCCGAAAATAGTGCGCGATAGTCACCAGTGTTCCACCACGGCCACAACTTACGTCGAGTATCTCACGGCCTGTGAGATCGCAATCACCAATAACTTCCAGAATCAGCTTGATGCTATTTCGGTTGATGGTGTTCGCTGGCAGATCAATTGGCGCATATTGCTGGCTGCCATCGGCGACATAGCCATAGTTCAGAAAGGTGGCATACTGCCCAAACACACTGGACGAAAGATGGGCGCTGATGGTATCGTAGAATTGGCGCGTCTGCTCCTTAATGATCGTACTATACGGATTGGTCAGGGTGCGATGATCCTGTATCACTTCACACAGCGACATGTTCCCGGTATCCACATCAAATTTATGAGCATCATTCACCACAGCCTGGTCATGAGCCACCAGCACAGGCGTCGCTGCAGACGGGCTATCTTCCACGTTCGTTTCGGCGTACTCCCGACTTTCTGCTACGACCGGCGCGGGACTGGTGGGCCTATCGCTGGAGAATGCCGGTGGCGTTGCCGCACTATCCCCCTGTTCTACCTCGTTCAGGATCTGGTCAACCAGGTCAGCGCCAGATTGTTCGGCCAGCGCCTGGATCAGCACCATGGCCAGGTCGGCCACAGTTTGTGCGTCAAACATACGCCGCAACGGTAGCTCGATCGGGAGATACTGGCCTAATCGGGTGGCAACCTGGGTGGCAAGCAGAGAATGGCCGCCCAGTTCAAAAAAGTTGTCGTAGATACCCACCGGAGCGATACCCAGTAGTTCTTCCCAGACGGTGACGATCGTTTGCTCCAATTCATTGCGGGCCGCAACATAGGGATTGGCCAGGTTGGGACGTGGGTGTACGGTGGCCTGCTGCACACCATCGCCTGTGGCCGAAACATCCGGGCCTGCGGCCAGATCGATCGACGCTTCGCCCCCTTGCTCCAGCCGCGCTGGCACATCCATCGGCGAGACCAGCACCTGGTCGATCGGGCCAGACGCGAGCAATCGGGCAAAAATCTGCCCTCCCTCGGCAGCGGTGATGCCCTGTTCACGCTCAACGGAGATGGTCGTCAGTGCCGGCTGCTCCATCTGCCATGTATCCCAATTGATGCTCATCCAGGGATAGGGGCTGGTGCGGCTCTGACAGCGGGCTATGGTGTTCACCAACATACCCTGTGCGGCCGGGATGATCATACCAGGCCTGCCTACCACCGTGGCAAGCGTCGATTGCAAGATACACCAGTCCAGCCTGACCGTTGCCAGAACATGGGTCAATGCCTGGAGTTTCAGAAATTCCTGCTGCAACGCGGTGTCCACATCCGTTGGGGTGTATGTGTGCCGTTCCTGCCCACTCGTTGTATGCGGATCGTCCGGGGCATAGATGACACCGTGGAGAGTACCAAAGCGTTGCTGCACCTCGCTGATCACTGCATCAAGGTGTTCGCTGCTGGTCAGCACTGCCTCTATGATGAACACCTGCGCCCCATGCTGCTCGAGCGTCTGGGCCTGGCGGATCGTCCGGCTCACCGGGTCATCATCCGCATGCCCGGCGAGCCAGTGGTTCCAATGGATTGGGGGTGGAAAGCCCGGAGCCTGGAGGCACACGATACGCGCCTGAACTGTCCGTGCCAGATAATCGGCCAGCACCGCAGTACTGCCTTCCAGTCTCCCGATGAACAGATAGACGCCTGCTGGTCGCAGTGCTGGCTGACCGGTCGGCATGTCGGCCTGACGGATAGGGGCCACCGTGTGTTCCCAGCGCTGATACCCGCGATAGGCCAGCGGGCGAGCGGGCACGGGTGCGGCCAGTTCGGCCAGCAACTGGTCAACCAGACGGGTGGCAGCAATACTGGCGGGCACGGGAAGCCGGATGTCGATCATGCGACTGGTCAGATGCGGATATTCTTGCGCCACAAACTGCCCGGCGCTGATGAGCGTTGCCCGCGCAGGACAGAGCGGCTCGTCGCCGGATACGTCCTGGCTGGCGGTAGCGATCAGATCGAACTGGAGCGGCTCGGTGGTGACGGGAGCGAGTGCCTGGACGAACCAAAGCAGACTGAGACATCCCTGGTACTGCGCATGCGTGAACGCAGCGAGCGTGGCGGCGGGTTGATCGTCGTTCAGCGCCCAGAGATGGATGACCCGCCCCGGCAGCCGATTCTGAGTGCGCAGGTGCGCCACGAGCGCGGCATACTCGTCGCTATGGGCGGGATGAAGGATGCAGGCGTTATCGGCACGTACCTGGAAGCGTTCGCCGGCCGTCACCGTCGTCACTGTCTGACCGGTCTGCTCCAGGCGCTGCGCCAGATGGAGGCCCAGGCCCGCAGCATCCAGGAAGACCAACCAGTGTCCGTTGCGACTGGTAGGCATGCCCGACGCTGGCAGTGGCGTGTGGTTCCAGGCCGGCAGATACAACCAGTCGGCCGGGTTGGGGCGGCAGCCCACGCTGGCGGGCCTGGTGGTAGGCGCATCGTGCGGCGGCGGGTCGATCCAGTAGCGTTGGCGCTCAAACGGATAGGTAGGGAGCGGCACCCGCAATCGCCGCTCATGAGCATAAAATGCGGCCCAGTCAAGTTCAATGCCAGCCAACCAGAGCTGCCCCACGGCCGGCACCAACCCGGCAGCGGAGAGGGAATCAGACGGTGGTGGCAGCGACGGCACGATCATATGGCTCTTGCGCGTGTCGGGATGCGCCTGGGCCAGCGTGCTGAGGGTGGTACCCGGCCCGACCTCGATCAGTACGGACTGGGGATCGCTGAGGATCTGTGCCAGACCATCGGCAAAGCGCACCGTGTGGCGCAGCTGCCGTACCCAGTAGCGCGGATCGGTGGCCTCGGCGGCGGTGATCAGCGTACCAGACACGGTTGAGATATAGGGCAGCTGCGGCGGATGGAACGGGATGGTGCGCAGATGCGCCTCAAACTCGGCCAGGATGGGAGACAGTATGGCCGAGTGGTACGGAGATGCTGGCAACTGGTGATGCTTGATGCCCCGTACTGTCAACCGCTGGGCGAGCTGGTCGATCGCCACGTTCGTCCCGGCAACAACACAGTGCCCCGGCACATTAACAGCAACCAGATCGATCCCGGCCTCCAGGAACGGTTCAAGCTGGGCTGGGGCGAGCGACACCGCAAGCATAGCCCCGGCAGGCACACGCTGCATCAGGTGTTCACGCACAACGCCCAGACGCAACGCATCCTCCAGCGTCATCACCCCTGCCAGACACGCAGCCACCACCTCGCCCATGCTGTGCCCCAGCATGATCTGGGGCTGGATCCCCCAGGCCATCCAGAGCCGAGCTAGCGCATAGTCTAGCACAAAGAGCGACAGCCGGGCCACGTGGGGCTGGTAGCCTGGTACCGTTGCTGCCGATGGAAAGAGGACAGCGCGGATGTCCAGGTCGAGGTGGGGATACAGGATGGCTGCACACTGATCAACCGTGGCGCGGAAATCTGGTTCGGTCTGATAGAGATCGGCGGCGATAGCGCTGGACGGGATGCCGTCACCAGGAAACAGAAAGGCGATGGAACGTGGCAGGTGGTGATCCACCCCGTCCAGTACCCGCTCCGGATGCATGCCATTCAGCACCGCCAGCGCATCGGCATGATCGCGGCAGAGGACGACCCGGCGCTGCGCAAACCGCCGCCGTCCGACCTGCAGAGTATAGGCGACATCGGCTAGCGGTAGGTCTGGTTGCTGCTGGAGACAGCGAGCCAGATTCATGCTGGCGGTATCGAGGGCAGTACTGGTACGGGCCGATAGCAGCAACAATTGCCAGAGACGGGACGTTCCCGATGGTGCATCGGATGGAGATTCTTCAAGTACCACATGGGCGTTGGTGCCTCCAATACCTAGCGAACTGACAGCAGCACGCCGTGGGGTACTCGATGTTTGCCACGGCTTTAGCACCGTATTAACGTAAAAGGGACTGTGCGCAAAATCAATGCGTGGATTGGGCT
>Ga0308414_1000146_pt1 | contig 42613 bp, 38 predicted proteins | sample HotsprSampleOS50_FD_205667 | JGI IMG/M metagenome (GOLD analysis project Ga0308414, IMG submission 205667) | Hot spring phototrophic mat microbial communities from Octopus Spring, Yellowstone National Park, Wyoming, United States - 20090730_OS50 ... | reverse complement strand
AAACTCATTCGTCAAGCTTTTGCGGTTATCCGACAGCAAGCTCCGTTTGAGAACAGAGGCGCGTGGTCAGTGAGCACTTAAATAGCACTTGAAATTTGGTTTTTTCATCACAGTTCATTCCGAGCGAGAGCGAGGAATCCCGTGCGTGGATGTTCGCTTCGCTCAGCATGACAGGGCGGTGTGGTTCCAAACGCCGTGAGCAATCCATACCGTCCACGCAATCGGAGCGGTGTGTCTCTGGGGCTATGTGCGGCGAGAGTGGAGAGGCAGACGATTGAGCCAGCGCTCACAGAAATGGTGCAGCGCAAAAAGCAGTGCTAACCCCACTGAACTGCCAAGCAAAATAGTGCCCCAAATTTCAAAGCGAAAGTTCTCAATCTCGTAGAAAATTTTGATGGCATTGATGGGAAAGAAATTCCATGATGTGTGAGCAAGAAACGCATAGAGCAGCAAGGTGATTACACTTGACCACACAAAGAGCGGTAGCTTTTGGGCATTGGCACGCATGGAGAGATAGACGAAATTGCCTAAGCACATCATCACCAAAGCAGAAGTCATTGCCATTTGTTCTTCATGAAGTGTGGGTGCAAGCAGAAGTTGCGTCAGATACTGCGAGAGGTAGCTTGCCGTAGCAAAAGCAATCAGCGAGACGGCGATAAAGGAAAATAGCTCGGTAAAAAAGGCGCGCGGCGGCGCAGTACGCGTGTTAAACGCAGTGATGAAATACACTGGCAACGCCACGCCAAGCAAACTCAGCAAGCCAGAGCGGCGTGGCGTAAGCGGAAAGAGCGCCCCACAAAGCACGGTCAGAATTTCCAAAAGCAGCACAATCAAATTCTTGGTTAGGTAAAGTTGGGCAATAGACAGCACGGTGTTCAGAATCAATCGGCCTTGCTCAAAAATTTTAGGAAGGAGCGAGAATTTATTTTTGAGCAAGACAATATCCGCAATTTCTTTCGTGATGCTACTGCCTTCTTCCATAGCAATACCAAGTGTGGATTCTTTGACGGCGGGCACATCATTGACCCCATCGCCAATCATTGCCGTGCGCCGGTGCCGATTGAGCTCGCGAATAATGCGCTGCTTATGTTCAGGTGAAAGACGGGCGAAGACACGTTTGTCTTGCACACGTTGAGCAAATGTTGCCGCATCGAGCGTATCAATTTCAGCCCCAGTAATGACATCGGCTTTGGTGAGCCGCCAGCCAATATCGTTCAGGGTCGCTTGGACGGAGTCAGCAGAGTCGCCGGAGAGAATTTTTATCTCAATGTTGTGGTCAGCAAAGAGCTTCAGGGCGTCAGAGGCATCGGAGCGAACCGCGCCGCTAAGAGAAATCAGGGCAAGCGGTTTAAGTTTAAGCTGACTGTCGCGCAGCCCATTGAGCGGGGCAAGCTCGGAGAGCGGTGTGGCATCACTCAGACGTGCAAACAGCAAGTTGCGATAGCCGCGCAGGTTTTTTTCTTCCAGAATGTGATTGAGAACGCGCTGATTGGGCTCATCTAAGAAAGGCAAAAGCAGTTCATATGCGCCCAGTAGAAGTGAGAACTCGCCCAAGTCAGTCTTGAGCTGAAGCGCAGAGAATTTGCGTGCCGAATTGAAAGGCAATTCAGCCACCACACTGGCTTGAAAGCGTGGCAAGTGTCGCAGGGCAAGAATCGTGGCATTCGAGTCGGAGCACGCATGCACAAATGTGCCCAAAAGCTGCTGAATATCAGATTCAGAGACGCCATTTTCAAACGCATAAAACGCATGGAGCGAGAGATGGCTTTCGGTAAGCGTGCCGGTCTTGTCTAAACAAACCACATCAATTGTCGAGAAAGATTCAATTGCATTGAGTTTTTGAACGACGGCGCCAAGTTTCATCACCCGATAGACGCCAGCGGCAAAAACAACCGTCGTGAAAAACACAAGCCCTTCAGGCAAAAGCGTGATGACCACTGTGGCAATGCGGCGAATGAATTCCAAGTCGGAAAGACTGCCTGAACGGGCGCGCATCAGAATTTCCAGACCGGCTAACGCTAAAGCGATGACAAACGACCAGACAAAAATTTTATCAATCTTTTTTTGAAGCGGCGTGCTGACAAATTTATACTCACGAGCCAGTGCGGTGATGCGTGAAGCGTAAGAGCTACTACCGACCCGTTCAGCCACATAGTAACCCATGCCGGCCACGCAGTAACTGCCCGAAAAAAGTTGTGTGCCAACTGGCTTTTCAATCGTGAGCGATTCCCCCGTCAGCAGCGACTCATCCATTTCTAAGCCAGACGAGAAAAGCACACGACCATCAACGACCGCATATTCGCCACGATGAATTTTAAGCACATCGCCCTCGACCACCTCTGACGGGTCAATCACGATTTCTTTGCCATCACGCACAGCCGTAACCTGACGCGAAAGCAGAAGGCGAGTATTTTCCAAAATGGTGCGCGTGCGAAATTCTTGCACAATCGCAATCGCTGTGTTGGAGACGACGACGGTGATAATGCCCACGCTATCGAGCAAAAGCCGTGTGTCCTCTGACCAGATAAACACCCCAAACAAAAAGGCAATGATGGCAAAATTGATAAGGTTGAAAACCGTGAGCGTATTTTCGAGGAAAATTTCGCGGGTGCTTTTGGCATGCGAAGAGCGTGAAAAATTGACGCGACCTTCACGCCGTCTCTCTTGAACTTCTGCTTCAGATAAGCCGCTTACGGGTGGTGGCATAGTCTTTCAATTCTGCGGGTTGAAGAAAGTTGAAGAAAATCGTGCCGCACGGCAGGGACAAATTGCGCATCAAATTTTACGATTTGGAAACAGATTTTTCTCTATCTTTCCGCTACATAAACAAAAACCATAATGACAACGATTCTCTCGGCGCTACTCTGGCTTTTGGTCTTCATCATAACATACCGATTTCTTCGCTTTATTACCACACCACTGTTTGTCAAGCTCGGCATTTACACCTATCACTCGCAGATGCTCTTTACCGTGCCGATTTGGAAAAAGAAACGAGAAATTCATTTGGGCACATCATATGATTTTTTTCGCGCAGATATTGCCGGCTCACGAAAAATGTTAGCCTCACTTTCGCAAGGGATGCTGGCACTGTGTGAAGCCATTGAGCAGGGCAAGTATCCGAAAGATTTACTGCTGCGCGGCACCACCTACTACTTCAGCGATGCTACACTCCACCGCTTTGGCTTTCATACCCGACCGCTACGCCTCATCGAAGCCATTTTCTTCAGCCTCAACTACCTTGAGCTGTGCATCTTGCTTAGCCTAAGCAAGCGCCGTCTTACCTTTGTCAATACCGATTCGGTGAGAATTGCATATTGCCGCGCCGAAGAGCTCTTGCGCCACAAAGAAATGTGCCGCAAATACGCCAACATGCTGCTTAGAGAAACAAGCGCAGACGAAGCGCCGAACAAATCCATGTCAGGGCTCTTGCCCGTGCAGTCAAGTGCGTCTGACTCTCTGGCGGCGTAAGCTATTCCACATTAAGCAGCTCAATATCAAAAATCAAAGCGCTATTTGGCGGAATCTCGCCAGCGGGCTCATTGCCATAGCCCAAGTGCGGCGGAATCTCAAGTCGGCGTTTGCCACCGACACGCATGCCTTTTAAGCCTTCGTCCCAGCCAGCAATCACCATACCTTGCCCCAAAACAAATTCAAAGGGTTGGCGCCCAGGTAAGCGCGATGAATCAAAAACTTTGCCATTGGTCAGCATGCCCGTGTAGTGAACCGTCAGTTTCTTGCCCGGTTCAGCCACAGCCCCAGTGCCAACCACCTCATCAACGACATTCAACGTCTCAATTTTTTTTACCACTGCATTGAAGAGAAGCAAGAGCAAAAAGGATGAAAAGCACGCGCAGAAAAAGAGCCATATTGCCATGCAAGGTTAGAGTTTGCGAAGAACAGTGCCGAATAAATCAAAGGGTTCGGCATCAGTAATTTCCACCTCATAAAAATCCCCAACTCGAAGTTCATGCATGGGAAAATCGGCCTTTGCTGATACGACCATGACTTCATTATCGACTTCAGGAGCATCAAACGATGTGCGTCCATACACGGCGCCATGCTCAATGCGGTCAATTACCACGGGCAGGGTGGTGCCAAGCAGTGCTTCATTTTTAGCAAGAGAAATTTTTTCTTGCACAGCCATAGCGGTTTGCACACGACGCTGTTTTTCGGCGGGTGGCACGCAGTCAGCAAGTGCATAGGCGGCAGTATGTTCTTCATGCGAGTAAGCAAAACAGCCCAGACGGTCGAACTGAAACTGCTCAATGAACTCAAGGGCTTCTTCAAAAATTTCAGGGGTTTCGTTGGGGTATCCAAAAATGAAGGTGGTGCGCAGCCGAATGTTTGGCACAGCATCACGAATGTCATTGAGTAGCGCAAGAAGTGCACGCTTGGTAATGCCACGCCGCATAGACTTGAGCACTTCATCATTGATGTGCTGAATCGGGATATCGAGATACTTGCAAATGTTTTCTCGCTCACGAATGACGGGCAGAATATCTTTTGGAAATTTGGCAGGATAGGCATAAAGCAAACGAATCCATGTAAATCCAATGTCAGACAGACGCTGCAGCAATTCTGCTAACTTGCGCTCGCCGTAGAGGTCAAGTCCGTAGTAGGTTAGGTCTTGCGCAATGAGAATAAGTTCCTTGACACCGCGCTGGTGTAGCTGTGTGGCTTCATCAATCAGGGCAGGCATAGGCTTGGATTGATGCTTGCCGCGCATGAGTGGAATGGCACAAAACGAGCAAGGGTTGTCGCAACCTTCGGAAATTTTCAGGTATGCAAAGTGTGAGGGCGTTGAAAGAAGGCGCTCCCCCAAAAGTTCAGTTTTGAGATGGCCGCCCAGCTCATGCAAAATCTGCGAAAGCGTATTGCCCGCAAAGTCCAAGACACCAAAGTAGGCATCCACATCGGGAATTTCCTGTTCCAGTTCAGCGCGATACCGTTCAGAAAGGCATCCCATCACCAAAAGTTTTTTGAGCTTGCCAGATTTTTTGAGCCGTGTGCCATCCAAAATGGAGTTGATGGATTCTTGCTTAGCCTCTTCAATAAAGCCGCAAGTGTTAATGATGAGCACATCCGCTTGTTTGGCATGCGCCGTAATGACAAAATTATTGGCGCGTGCCTGTGCTAAAAGGGCTTCGGAGTCGACCGTGTTTTTGGAGCAGCCTAAGGTCAAAACATGAAGTTTTGGCAGTTTTGCTTTCATCGGTGCAAACGAATCAAGGTTAAGCGGGGCGAAGATAGGAAAAGATTCGGCAATCAGGGAAATGCTCGGTTGTGTTGGCAGGATATGGATTCCTCGCTGTGCTCGGCATGACCCCGCCTTGTCATGCTGAACGCAGCGCAAGCGAAGTGAATCATCCATGCTGGATTGACCTCACCCTGTCTGCTGGCGCAGACGTTTCTCTCCTTTTGCAAGGCGAGGGACAAGAGGGTGAAGTTGGCTATCCTCACCCTGTCCTGCTGAGCGAAGCGAAGCATCCATGCTGGATTCCTCGCTGGTGCTTGCGATGAAAATTTAACCCAAACTGCATAGACGAAACTTGGACAGCAAAGCAAACTGTTATATTTTTCGTCTACTCAACACCCTTCTATCATCTGAAGCGTCCTGCACGAGACGCACTGCTTTCGTTCAATTAAAACTCTTCTATACCAATGAAAATGAGAAAAAGTCTACTCGTTTTAGCGCTCCTGATGTGGAGTGCAGTGCAAGCAGCAGCACAAACCTTTTCGCCGCAACCGCCCGTTAATGTTGGAACGACTCCGTACGAAATCTTTGTCGCGGATGTGAATCTGGATGGCAAACCCGATTTGCTGACTACGAACGGCTCTGACAACACGGTGTCGGTGCGTTTGGGTGATGGCACGGGCAACTTTACAGGCTCACCTGACATCAACGTTGGAAGCCAGCCAGTCGGTGTCTTTGTTGCGGATGTGAATTTGGACGGCAAGCCCGATTTGCTGACTGCAAACCTCAGTAGCAGCACGGTGTCGGTGCGTTTGGGTGATGGCACGGGCAACTTTACAGGCTCAACTGACATCAACGTCGGAGCCGGCTCAATCAGTGTCTTTGTGGCGGATGTGGATTTGGACGGAAAGCCCGATTTCCTTACCGCAAACTTCTTTACCAACGATGTTTCGGTGTGTTTAGGTGATGGCACGGGCAACTTTACACTCACAAACACCATCAGCGTTGGATCCACCCCGCGTGGCGTCTTCGTAGCGGATGTGGATTTGGACGGCAAGCCCGATTTGCTGACCGCAAACCTCAGCGGCACGGTGTCGGTGTGTTTGGGCGATGGCACAGGCAACTTTACACTCACAAACACCATCAACGTTGGAATCGGTCCAGTAAGTGTCTTTGTGGCGGATGTGGATTTGGATGGCAAACCCGATTTGCTGACTGCGAATAGCGTCAGCAACGATGTTTCGGTGCGGTTGGGTGATGGCACGGGCAACTTTACAGGCACAACCGACATCGCTGTTGGAATGAGCCCGTATAGCGTCTTTGTGGCGGATGTGGATTTGGATGGCAAACCCGATTTGGCGACTGCAAACTTCAACAGCAACGATGTTTCGGTGCGGTTGGGTGATGGCACGGGCAACTTTACAGGCACAACCGACATCGCTGTTGGAACGAGCCCGTATAGCGTCTTTGTGGCGGATGTGAATTTGGATGGCAAACCTGATTTGCTTAGCGCAAACCAATCTGACAACACTGCTCAGGTATTGCTGAACATGACGCCTGTAACGGTCAATCCCTTCGGCACCGCAACAAACTTTGGTGTTGGATTCGCCCCGTTTAGCGTCTTTGTGGCGGATGTGAATTTGGACGGCAAGCCCGATTTCCTTACCGCAAACTTTGCTGGCGATGTTTCGGTGCGTTTGGGCGATGGTACGAGCAACTTTCCAGGCACAAATACCATCGGTGTTGGAAGCGGTGCGTTTAGTGTCTTTGTCGCAGATGTAGATTTAGATGGCAAGCCCGATTTGCTCACCGCAAACCAAACTGCCAACACGGTGTCGGTGCGTTTGGGTGATGGCACGGGCAACTTTACAGGCTCAACCGACATCAGCGTTGGAACCGCCCCGTTTAGCGTCTTTGTGGCGGATGTGAATTTGGACGGCAAACCCGATTTTCTTACTGCGAACGACGGCAGCAACGATGTTTCGGTGCGTTTGGGTGATGGCACAGGCAACTTTTCAGGCTCAACCTCCATCAGCGTTGGATTTGCCCCGCGTAGCGTCTTTGTGGCGGATGTGGATTTAGATGGCAAACCCGATTTGCTGACGGCAAACTTCAACAGCAACGATGTTTCAGTGCGTTTGGGTAATGGCACGGGCAACTTTTCAGGCTCAACCGACATCAGCGTTGGATTTGCCCCGCGTAGCGTCTTTGTGGCGGATGTGGATTTGGACGGCAAGCCCGATTTGCTGACGGCAAATGAATACGCCCACACGGTGTCGGTGCGGTTGGGCGACGGGTTGGGCGGGTTCAGCGGCACAACCGACATCAGCGTTGGGACGAATCCATACAGCGTCTTTGTGGCGGATGTGAATTTGGATGGCAAACCCGATTTTGTTACCGCGAACTATGTTACCAACGATGCCTCGGTGCGTTTGGGCGATGGCACAGGAAACTTTGCCGTTACAACCAACATCAATGTTGCAACCAATCCGACAAGCGTCTTTGTGGCGGATGTGAATTTGGATGGCAAGCCCGATTTCCTCACTGCAAACCTCAATAGCGGCGATGTTTCGGTGGTGCTCAACAATGCATCGCTTCTCAACTATGTGGGGCCGCCTTCGGGCATCAGCCCACTGGCCTACAACAATGTCACTTTTACCAGCAGCGGTGCCATGCCTCCTTCCACAGCCGTTACCGTCAATGGTACGCTCACGCTCAACGGCACCGTTGACCTCAACGGCAATACGATTACCGTTGCCAACAGCGCCTCGGGTGCTGTAATAGGCTCCTCTGGCTCGCTTACCGGCACAGGCTCGCTCGTGCGCGCCTTCAACGGCAACACCGCTTACAGCTTCCCATACAGCGAATCGGGTAATAATCGCACGGCCACAGTTACTTTCACAGGCGGGGCCACGACGGGCACGCTGACCTTTCGTTTCTTCAACACGCCGCCGGGCAACGCAGGACTTCCAGAGACCTTTGTCAGTCAGGTCATCAATGTCGTTGCACCGTTCTATTGGCGCATTGATGCAACGGGCACGCCGGGCACTTATACGCTCAGTTTGGCAGGGGAAAACACGCCGGGCGTTACCAATGTCTCAACCCTGCGCATTGCCAAGCGTCCTAATGCAGGTAGTTGGTCTAGCACGGGTGCAGGCACTGGGAGCGCCAACACGGGAACGCTGACCAATCCGACCGTTGTGCAGTCGGGCATGACGGGCTTTTCGGAATTTTCACTCGGTGGCGGCGGCGGTTCGGATAACCCACTGCCTGTGGAACTTTCTGCCTTTACAGGCGCTGCAACGCCCAACGGCGTGCGTTTGCAATGGACGACGCAATCGGAGCAGAACAACGCTGGCTTTGAGGTGCGCCGAAAAGCCGCCAATGAAGATTTCGTAACCATTGCCAGTTACCGCTTTGACCCGAGTCTGCGTGGCAAAGGCACAACGACCAGCGCCACGACTTACAGCTTTTTGGATGAGAATGTGGAAGTAGGCAAGACCTATACCTATCGGCTGCGGTCGGTGGATTTTGATGGCACGGTGTATGATTATGCGCAGACGGTGAGCGTGGAGGTGCGCGAGCCGGTGCAGGCACGGGTGTTGCGCTATAACTTGGAGCAGAATTATCCCAATCCGTTCAACCCTGCGACGACGATTCGCTACAGTGTGAAGGAGTTAGGGAAGGTAAGTTTGCGCGTCTATGATGTGATGGGTCGGGAAGTGATGGTGTTGGTGGATATGGTTCAGGGTCCGGGCGAGTATGCGGTAGCAGTAGATGGGTCTAAGTTAAGCAGTGGGGTGTATTTTTACCAGTTGCGAGCAGGCGGTTTTCTTTTCACAAGGAAGATGATGCTGGTGAAGTAGTTGAGCGTGAGGGGTGTAGAAGTTAAGGGCGAGTGTGGTACTCGCCCTTTTGTTTTGACCTCACCCTGTTTCGGCGATGCCGAAACGTCCCTCTCTAACCTTGTCGCATATTTTTTTGAGATAAAGCAAGAGAGAACCCCATCGTTAAGAACTGCAAGGCGTAAAGTCCTCTCCAAATGACTTTTACACCCAGCGGCGCATGGCTCTGACACCAACCGCCTAACTTGGCAATCTCCAGCACAGCTTCTCCCACACTTCGCACCGAGCCCTTGGCTTTTGCCGACAGTGCCCGATGCTCTTCTACCGAGACAATCTCGCTGCAAGGGCGACTCGGATACAAGCGTGCATAGTCGGTCATAAACATCAGTCGCCGCGCCACCAGACCGCTATGCCGACACCGCATTCATCAGCGTGCGGGCATCGTCAAATTGCAACTGCTCGACTTTAGCCTTGTTTGAGCGTGTCATGAAATCGCTCCACGCGCCAACGCAGCACATAATCGGTGTTGGAGTCCTTCGCCCGTGGTCTTCTCATGAGCAAATAACCGCCCACCATTCTGACGCAAACTTCCTGCACACGCCGCTGAAAACGATGTGCCACTGTTGGCTTGCAGTGCCGCACATATCCGACTGAAATTGTTTTTGGCGCGCCCATCGTAGAGACACGCCCCCTGTAACTTTTTTCTCCAAAACTCGATGCGCTCCATCGCTTGCTCCTCTCTTTTGTCTTTTATGTCAAATGCTAATCTCGCATTTTTATGCGACAAGATTAGCCTTGCGAAGGAGAGGGAAGTCTGCGAAGCAGACAGGGTGAGGTTTCCCTCGCCTTTATTCCAACGCCCAGAATCAGGCTTTCTCATCTCGACAATAGCGCATTCTCATCTTTACAATAATGCTTTCTCACGAGAAGAATAAGGCTTTCTTTGCGTCGAAATCAAGCTTGATTTTAACCGTTGCCGCCAAGCATGACCTCACCCTGTTTCAGCGTTGCCGAAACGTTTCTCTCCTTTTGCAAGGCGAGGGACAAGAGGGTGAAGTTGGCTATCCTCACCCTGTCCTGCTGAACGGGGCGACCTAAACAAAAAAGTCCCCGTTGCATCTTTTGCAACAGGGACTCCCTCAACCTTCAACCAACTATGCGCCAAAAATGAGACAGGAGAAAAAACAAACTGCCATGGCTTTAAGCTGCCGCCGTCGTGTTAGGAGACGACGTGCGCTGGTCTGACGCAGAAACTGCATCAGAGCTTACCGCAGCTTGAGCGGCTTTACGACGAGCTTCTTCCTCGGCTTTGCGCCGTGCTAACTCCGCTTCCAACTTTTCGCCAGTCATGGGCACAAATTTGCCATCGACAAACTCCATAGGAATTTTCCGCAGCGCTTCGCCAAGCGCTTTGAGCTTTTCCTCTTCCTGCTTTTTGCGTTCGGCAAGTTCTTCTTTGGAAAGCCCAACCACGTTATCGCTATACATCGCACTTAGCGGCTCAATGCGAATGTTATCCTGCTGAAATTTGTAGGACGCAAATTTGTAGAAAATGAACACAAGGATAAAGAAAATGGGCAAGGCAAAGGCGTAGATGTAAAGCCAAGACATTGAGGTAGGCATATTCAAGTTCTCCTTCAAAATTTTATTCAAGAAAGTTTTGAGCACACAGCTCAAAACGAATATCTGCTTCACGGCAAGAATTGGCAATCGATTTTTGTATCATTGCGCAATTTCAAAAGACGATTTGGACGCTTCTATGCGTAAGAGAAAACGCATAAAGCCCATCGGCTTGCAATGCTTGAGACCGCAAACTTCTTGTCAAAATTTTACGGGCATGCCAACGCCAAAACATTCCGCAAGGAAGAAGGATAAAAGCGCAGAAGCACCAGTGAAGGCGGCGCATCGCAGAAAAGATTTACAAACCTTAGCCAAAGAGACACTGTGCTTGGAAGCTGAAGCACTCCAGCAAATTGCTCAGCGCTTAGATTCCACATTTGAAAAAGCGGTAAAGCTCATTGCGGCGCTCAAAGGTAAGCTCATTGTGTCGGGAATGGGCAAGTCTGGAATTGTGGCGCAGAAAATTGCCGCAACTTTAGCGTCCACGGGCACGCCAGCTGTCTTCATGCATCCTTCTGAAGCAGCGCACGGCGATTTGGGCATGATTCAAAAAGGTGATGGCGCACTCTTTCTTTCCAAGAGCGGAGCAACCGAAGAGCTCAACATCATCGTGCCCATTTTCAAACGTATGCGTGTGCCGATTGTCGCCATGGTGGGCAACATGCGCTCCAATTTAGCCATGCACGCCGATGTGGTCTTAGATATTGGGGTCAGTCGCGAAGCCGACCCTTTTGACCTTGCGCCCACCGCCTCGACAACAGCGATGCTCGCAATGGGAGACGCTCTGGCAGTGTGCTTGATGCAATTGAAGGATTTTTCGCCCGAACGGTTTGCAGAATTTCATCCCAGTGGCGCGCTGGGCAAACGGCTAACGATGCGTGTCTCTGAAATTATGGCACGAGATGAGCGATTGCCGCTGGTCAAAGAAAATGCTTCGCTCAAAGAAGTGATTGTCGAAATGACCGCCAAACGCTTCGGTGCGGCTATCGTGGTTAATCAGGCAAATAAACTGGTAGGCATTTTCACCGATGGCGACCTGCGACGCTTGATGCTATCCAACGCACATTTGGACGGATTGACCGCAAAGGACATCATGAGCAAAAACCCCAAGTTCACAACGCCCGAGACCATGGCGAAAGATTGTCTTGAAGAAATGGAGCGCTACCGTATCACCCAGCTGCCAGTGTGCGATAAATTTGGCAAAGCCATTGGGCTGGTGCATTTGCATGACTTGGTCTCGCTGGGCTTGTAGCACACTTGAAACCCATGCTAGCAAATGCACCGGCAGCGCGCAAAGTGTCAAAAGGTGTTAGCGCTTAGCAAGCTCTCTTTCGAGCGCTTGCGTAAGGTCGGCACTCAGCGGCGCAACATGACTTTTGAAGCGCGCCACAATTTTGCCCTCGCGTGAGATAAGAAACTTCTCAAAGTTCCAGCCAACTTCGCCAGACGGAGTGGCTTGGCTGGTCAGATAGGCATAGAGCGGATGTTTTTTCTCGCCTTTTGTGGGAATTTTCTCAAAGAGGTCAAAGGTCACACCGTAGGTGCTGGTGCAGAATTTCTTGATGTCGGCATTGCTACCCGGTTCTTGACCGCCGTAATCATTGGAAGGAAAGCCCAAGATGACAAATCCATCTTTACGATACTTCTGGTAGAGCTTCTCTAAGTCGGCGTATTGAGGCGTATAGCCGCATTCAGAAGCGACATTGACAATCAGAACAACCTTGCCCTTGTAATCTGAAAGAGATTTTTCTTTGCCATCAATGGTTTTGACTGTAAAGTCATAAATCGATGGAGCCGGTGAAATGAAAAGCAGTGCAAAAAGTATGAAAGAGATGTAGTGCATAGTCAACGAAGTTTAAGTTTATGGGTTAATTTGGTGTATAGAGTAGCAGATGGTTATATGGTTTTACACGCTGTGCATCGCCTTTGATTCAGGTTTATTCAGCTTTGACCACTTGGGCTTTTCGGATTGAGCCGTTGTAGAGCAAGCCTCGGCGAATCACTTTAAGAACCGTGCCCGGCTCATAATTCGTTTTGAGAATGGCGCCAGCTTTTTCGTGTTTTTCAATATCGAAGAGCGATTGCTTCTGCTTGATTTCGATTTCCTGAACACCAAAAATGTTCATGAGGGCTCTAAGATACTCCTGAACGCTATCTGGTGTGCTAAGGGGAGCATCAGGTTCAGCTTGAAAGAGGGCATCAATTTTGTCAATGTGCGGGATAAGCGACTTTTGAATAAAAGGTTTAAGAGGCAGTTCTACATCGAGCAAAGCCAGCTCGGCAAGAAACTCATCAAGCAAGAAGAGCAGTCTTTGAACAAGGTCGGCTTGTGGAATTGGGGCGGTCTGAGACCAGCGCTGTTGATACGAAGAAATCAGAGCCTGTGCTCGCCGAGCCATCTCACTTTGAAAGGTAGGTGTGGCACGTTCAACGCCGATTTTTTTCTCGAGCGCGACAAGACGCAGAAGCAGGGTCTCAAGGGTTTTTGGGTTGAAGGTGCTGCTGTCAGTTTGTTGAATCACTTCTTGGTAGAAAGGCTTATTGAGTTTGGACTCTAAGTGTTTGACTTTGGCGTCGAGTTTAGAGAGTTGCTCGCGTTTTTTACGCAAGTTACCAGCAGAAATGATAGCAAGGTAGATGATGATGATAAGCGAAAGAAACGACAAGAGAAATGCCCATGTTGCGCGCTCTTCAGCTTTTTGAATTTGAAGAAGTTCGTCAGCAGAGAGGGTGGCTTGTGGAGCGGCAGCGGGTGCGGCAAAAAGCGATTCAAGGGTGGAGCGGCGGATGAGGCTGGGAACCTCTGGGCTTTTAAGCAAGCGGTCTTTGTAGTCGAGCAAGGATGAGCGTTCTTGCCATTCGCCCACAGCAAAGTTGTAGAGTGCCATCGCTTCCGTGCTGTTAGCGTCTTTGAGAGAAGCCGGATTGAGCTCGGCGGCATCGGCATCAAAGACCAACACACGGTCAGAAATGCCGAATGCACTGAGATTGACCTGCTTGAGTGGGCGAGTCCCACTAAGGAGTGTCTCGAACAGGTCTTTGTAATGAGCAGGTGTAGAGAGTTTGCGTTTATCAAACTCGGTGAAAAAGGGAAGCAATCGCTCTTCGAAGGCTTGAACAATTTCACTGGCAGTGGGAACAACGCCAGCGATGGGTTTAGTGCTTTCAAGATAGATGAATTTGGTTTTGGGTTGATAGCGCAATTGAAGTTCGGGCGAGCGCTGGCGGGTGTTCAAAATGAAGAGCGTCAGACCGTCATCAGGGTTGAGTAGATTTTGTCGCTTGATGTAGAAACAAACCGTTTGAGATTGGGTCTGTGCCCAAACCGTTGATGTGCCAAGCAAAAGCAGTGCAAGAAGCAAGCTGAGATAAATCCGCATGGACTTCTATGAATGATTGTAAGTGATGTTATTTTTGGATTAGATTAAACCAGCAAAGCGACGAAATTATGCAAACTTCAAACTGTTTTGCGCCGAAAAGATAATGAAAAATCCGTCATACTCTTATGCCTGTTGAATTCCAGCACGCGCCACTATTGCCAGAAGAAGACGCCATACTTGATGCACTGCATTTTTTGCTCTCGTTTGAAGAATTGCAGGCGGAAACGGGTTTAGAGAAAAATCAACTGCAAATGTGTTTGCGTCGCTTGATTGAAAGCGGGGATGTGCAGGTATGGACGTGGGTGCCAGACAAAAACGATTATCAAGCTGTTGAAGCGGTGCCACAGCAATTGGAAAGGTATCACTTCTTAGCTACGAAAGAAGGTTTATTTCGTCATCACTCTGCATAAGCAGCATGTCTCAATCAAGTTCAGGGATTCGCCTAAGGGTAGCCGCATTGAGTATTCAAAATGGAAAGGTGCTACTGGTCAAGCATCGCCGCTTTTTGAGCGGGATAGATTTGCCCGATGAGTCGTGGATTTTGCCGGGTGGAGCAGTGCAAGTGGGTGAAACATTAGAAGAGGCAGTGCGCCGAGAAGTCAGAGAAGAAACCGGTCTATTGTGCGAAGTCGGCGATATGATTTTTGTCAAGGAGTTGATTTATCCATATCGCAAAGAGTCGCAGGGCGCAGCGACACTGCATGTACTCTCGCTGTGTTTTGTGGCAGAAATTGTCGGCGGCACACTGCATACGGGCAAAGACCCAGAACTGGCTGACGATGAACAACTGATTTTAGAAGCGGCGTGGCTGCCTATAGAAGTGTTGCAGAACTATCCGATTTATCCCCCTTCCTTAGTGGCGTTTATTCAATCGGGGGCGCCAGCAGGGTTCAAGGCATATCGGGCACGCTACTTCAGAAGTGAAGATTGAGGAGGCGCAAAAACCCATTTTGCAAAGTATGGGATATTTGCCGTGAAAAATTATATTTCAACTCGTGTTCGCATGCGCTAAAAGCGATGCGAACCAGCCAGTGTTAGAGCATCTCAAGGCAACCAATAACTCAATAATTGCAATTCCCGCAAAATGCGAAAGATTGACCCAACGAGTATACCTATTTTTGAAGGTATATCGCCTGAAGAAATGGAGCAGATTGTCAAGTATGCATTTATTAAGAGCTTTGACCCGGGATATGTGCTCTTTCGTGAGAATCTTATCGTCGGGCAGATTATGTATGTGATTTTGTCAGGCAAAGTAGATTTGGCAAAGAAAAATGCGGCAGGTGAAGATGTCGTCTTCCTGACTCTGGGTCCAGGCGCTTTGCTGGGCGAGATGTCACTGTTTGAGCAGCAGAAGCGTTCGGCTTCAGCAATTGTGCGAGAGTATTCTGAACTGCTGGTCATGCCGAAGTATAACTTTGATAGAATGCTGCAAAGTCGGCCCAATGAAGCCATCAAAATTCTTCTGAACTTTATTAAAATTCTTTCGCAGCGCCTGCGCGACACCACCAACAAAATGATTCAGGCGCAAAGCGAGGCTGAAGAAGCACATGTTCAGCCGCCGTCGGCTGCAGCGGCAGGTGCGCCAGCAACCCCAACACGGGTGCCTATGCCGGGCGTCAATGTGCCGCCTCCACCAGTTACACCGGATAGACTGGCTATTAAAACCAATGACCAAAGTGGTAACGAAATGTATGTGCTTACCGCTGAAGAAATTGCCAGCGGCAATCTGGTGCAAATCATCGAAGAAAAACGCCGACAGGGCTTGACAACCGACAGCAATATGCGCATGCTCATGATTCGTGATTTGGTCAATTACTACCTACAACTGCCACTTGAAGAACTCCAGCTCAAAGTGAGAGAAATGGAATTGCGCTACCGAAGCCGTCCAAAATAATGAAGATGGTGCAGGGTATTCAGCCAAAACCCGCTGCGGAACTTGAATAAGAGGTAAATCCGTTAGCAGACATGAAAATGGTTCTTAATTTCCGATGACAAAAGCAGACCATGACACATTCAACAGCTTCTGAAAGTAAGGTATCGGCACCAACCACACCGCGCCACAAAGTAACACTGCACTTCTACAACAGCCCGGGTGAAGAACGCGTCATTGAAGTCGATGAAGGCACCACCATTCTGGAAGCCTGCATGGAAAATGCTATTCGCTTGCAGCACAATTGCGGTGGAGTGTGTGCCTGTTCAACTTGTCATGTCATCATTGAGGAAGGCATGGAAAATTTGCCAGAAATGACCGATGAGGAAGAAGAGCAACTCGATGAGGCTGTGGGACTAACACTCAAATCACGTCTGGGCTGCCAGTGCCGCATCTATGGCGACATCACCGTATTTATTCCTGACCAATCCATTTACTTAGGGCATTAAACTGGCGAACTTGAAGTTCTCACGCGCCGAGGTATTAACCGAGTATGCCATAGCATCACCACTGGTGATAAATCTCAAAAAATCCAGCCATGACCAAGTTGCGCCTTATCGCAGGAGTGAGTTTCATTGTCTTTGCAAGCCTGCTGTGCACAGCCAACCAAGGCGTAGGTTGGGGCTTTTGGGCACATAAGCAAATTCATCGGCGTGCGGTGCAAGCCATGCCAGAGCCAGTGGCGGCATTTTTCCGTGAGTATGCCACCTTTCTCATTGAACATTCAATTGATGCCGACGACCGGCGCCGCATTGACCCCACCGAAGCGGAACAACACTTCATTGACATAGACCGCTACGGCAAATATCCTTTCCCCGAACTGCCGCGCCGATTTGAAGATGCTGTCAAGAAATATACATTGGATACAGTGCGTGCCAATGGCGTTGTGCCGTGGCGCATTGCTGCATTTACCGATAGCCTGACGCGTGCCTTTAAGATGAAAAATCTCGATAAAATTCTCTTCTTTGCCGCAAATGTCGGGCACTACGTGGCGGACGCACACGTGCCGCTGCATGCCACTGAAAATTATGACGGGCAGTTGACGGGTCAAAAAGGTTTGCACGCACGCTGGGAATCAGAAATTCCAGAGCGCTACATGCGCCATCTTGAGATGCAAAACGAAACCGCACCACGCGCAAAGTATATTCCCGATAAAACCGAAGAGAGTTTTAAATGGGTTTTGGAAAGTTACCTCATGGTCGATTCAGTCCTCAAGTGCGATTTGAAAGCCAAAGAAGGCTTGAAGCCAGAAGAAATTTACACGGTTGTGATAGATAAAAACGGGCGAGAGCGTCAAATCTATACGCCACTCTATTACGAGCGCTTTAAGCAAGCGCTGGGCGATATGGTCGAAAGACGCTTTGAGCAAACAATTGAGCGTGTCGCATCTATCTGGTATTCGGCATGGGTAGATGCTGGAGCGCCTGACCTTAGCGAGTTAATTCGCAAGTAGGCGGTTGCCGTAAAGCGCTTGCCAAAAGCAAAGGGTGCTAAGCATGGGAACGTTTGCAAAGTGCATAGTTTTAGGTAGATTAAGCCACATTCATTTTTCCAAGAGTAAAAATGGCAATGAGTACTCAGGACTTGCACCCGATGCGCTTAGAGACGACGGCGAAAGTTCAAGTGCAAAAAATGCACAGCGACGGAATCATGCTTGCAGAAGATGTGCTTGCCGTCGAAGAACCCTTGGAAATTCGCTTATTGGTTCAAGGTGAGAAAGAAGCAAAGAGTGTAGCCGTTACGATGCGAACCCCCGACCATGATGCGGAACTTGCCATAGGATTTCTCTTCACGGAAGGCATTATCAAACATCCCAGCCAAATTAGCCGCATTTCATATGTTGATAAACCCATTGAAGGCGTCTTGCATCACAATGTGATTTGTGTGGAAGTGAAGCCTGATGTGAAGATTGATTTCAAGCGGCTGGAGCGCCATTTCTACACAGCGTCAAGTTGCGGCGTCTGCGGAAAGGTGTCTATTGAAGCCGTTCAACCCAATGTCTGCACCATCTTCCCGAAGAATCGCCCATTTTTTGAAAAAAGTGTGATTTGCCGCTTACCCGATACGCTGCGCAAGGCGCAGTCAGTCTTTGAGCAGACGGGAGGGTTGCATGCGGCAGCGCTGTTTGATATTCGCGGCAATTTGCTGGCTGTGCGCGAAGATGTCGGGCGGCATAATGCGCTCGACAAACTCATCGGGGCAGCTTTGTTGCAACAGCGTGTGCCACTGCACAATGAATTGGTGTTGGTCAGCGGTCGTGCCAGTTTTGAGCTGGTTCAAAAAGCACTCATGGCAGGTGTGCCGGTGCTGGCAGCGGTTGGCGCACCATCGAGTTTGGCAGTGCAGTTGGCAGATGAATTCGACATGACTCTCATCGGATTTTTGAGAGCGCAGCGTTTCAACATCTACAGCGGGGCGTGGCGCATTCGCTCCGATAGTGTCTATGCACCAATTGCACCAGAGTTCAACGGCACATTCAACTTAGAGACCCCACACCTAAGACTGCGTCCAGTCAGTTTGGAAGATGAAGAGTATTTTTTTGAGACATGGAATGAGCAATCTTTTCGGCGCTATCTCTTCGATGACCAAGATGTGCCGCGAGAGATGGTGCGGGCGCAGATTGAAGAGAGTATGAGAAATTTCCGAGAGCAGCACTTTGGGATATGGACGCTCCTACACAAGCATGATGAACGGCGAGTGGGCTTCTGTGCGCTCCGCCTGAATGCCAATCGCTCGGGGGTTGAGTTGGTCTATGGTATTGAGTCAAATTTCTGGGGGCATGGGTATGCTACGGAAGCCAGCCAAGCGGTGCTGCGATATGCGTTAGAAAAGCTGCATCTGAAGTGTGTGGTAGCGTCAACGGATTGGAGCAATGTGGCATCGCGCAAGGTGTTGGAAAAAATCGGCATGCGTTTCGACCATATAGAAAAGGGCAAGCGGGAGGATTTGGTGTATTTCATTGCGGCGCCGAGCTCGCCATCTTAAAAAGATTCTGTTATTGCAATATCTGGTTATTTTGAAATGAAGCCAAGGACAATTCAAAGTAGCGCAGAAAGCTGAGCCAAAGCAATCGCCATCGTGTGGCAAGCGTTCAGGCTGAGCGGTAGAAGCGACGAGTTTTTCTCTATTCAACAACTTAAAAGGCAAAGGAGGGAAATCATGAAGTTGCGTATTAAGGGAAATTCGCTGCGCCTGCGACTGTCACAGAGTGAAGTGCAGCGCATTGCCGAGCATGGGCGCGTGGAAGACATCGTAGAATTTGGCCTGCAACCTTATCAACGCATCTGCTATGCGCTTCAATCTGACGCACAAGCGCAAGACATTCATGCAACCTTCGAAAATAGCACCATCACCGTTCATATTCCTGAACAAGCGGTGAAAACTTGGGCTCACTCCAATCAAGTAGGATTGCAAAAAGACCAATTTTTGAGTGAAGAGAAATCGCTTAAGATATTGATAGAAAAGGACTTCCAGTGTTTGACAGCAAGACCTGATGAAGATGAATCCGATAACTATCCCCATCCAGACGCCGCCGTAGGGCATAAAGCGGCAGAGTGTGCAAACTAAGTTCAGTAACCTAAACCGAATTACGACGATGTTAGAACTTCATGAGCTCAACAGTGAGAAATTAAACGAGCAAAAGGCGGCGCAAACAAATGGCCAAGCAGCGCTTACGTCCGAGAACATCAATCAACTGCCAACAGCGATAACGCCTGAACGACCCGAGGATGAACACCTCAAAATTGGTAAGGCGAAAACAGCCGCAGGAGGCGTGCCCGCCGTCGCATCTGCCATGAAGCATACTGTGTCGGAAATGGGCGTGGTGCGCGGCATGAAGTTGCTACTGCAGGTCAATCAAACTGACGGATTTGACTGCCCCGGTTGCGCATGGCCTGACCCTGACGACCATCGTTCGGTGGTCGAGTTTTGCGAAAATGGCGCAAAAGCCGTAGCAGAAGAGGCCACAACAAAGCGTGTCGGTCCTGAATTTTTCGCAAAGTATTCGGTGGCAGAGCTCTCAAAGCATACCGACTACTGGCTGGGCAAGCAAGGACGGCTGACGCATCCCATGGTGCTGCGCAAAGGCAAATCGCACTATGAGCCGATTTCATGGGATGATGCCTTTGCGATGATTGCCGCACATCTCAAGGCGTGCAGCTCGCCCGATGAAGCCGTGTTCTACACATCGGGCAGAACCAGCAACGAAGCGGCGTTTCTCTACCAACTCTTCGTGCGCCAATTTGGCACAAACAATCTGCCCGATTGCTCCAACATGTGCCATGAATCCAGCGGCGTCGCCCTTAAAGAAACAATTGGCATCGGCAAAGGAACAGTCAAGCTCAGTGATTTTGACCTTGCTGACCTGATTATTGTCATGGGACAAAATCCGGGAACAAATCACCCGAGAATGCTCACGGCATTGCAGTCGGCGGTGCGTAACGGCGCAAAAATTATTCATGTCAATCCGCTGCCCGAAGCAGGATTGCAGCGCTTCAAACATCCGCAAGAAGTGCGTGGCGTATTGGGCAAAGGCACGGCGCTCGCGACACTTTTCTTGCAAGTGCGCATCAATGGCGATATTGCGCTGCTCAAAGGCATCATGAAAGAACTACTTGCCGAGGAAGAGCGCACAGGCAAAGTGTTCGACAAAAAATTCATCGCCGAGCACACCACAGGGTTCGAGGAACTTATCGCCGACATCAAGGCGGAGAGCTGGGAGCTCATTGTGGAGCAGAGTGGCATTTCCCGTGAGCAAATCAAAGCCGCTGCAGACCTCATCATGCAATCCAACCGCATGATTACATGCTGGGCAATGGGGCTGACGCAGCACAAAAACGCCGTAGCAAATATCCAAGAAATTGTCAATCTGCATCTTTTGCGCGGCATGATTGGAAAGCTCGGAGCGGGCGTTTGCCCCGTGCGTGGGCATAGCAATGTGCAAGGCGATAGAACCATGGGCATTTATGAGAGACCAGATGCAGCATTTCTGGATAGATTAGCCAAAAACTTCGGCTTCGACCCGCCGCGCCACTATGGCTACGACGTGGTCGACGCCATCAAAGCCATGCATGCGGGCAAAGTGCGCGTCTTCTTTGCTATGGGCGGCAATTTCCTCTCAGCGACGCCAGATACCAACTACACCGCCGAAGCTTTGCGACGCACCAAACTAACCGTACATGTCTCAACTAAACTCAATCGTGCCCATCTTATCACGGGTGAAGAAGCGCTGATTCTGCCATGCTTGGGACGCACCGAACTGGACATCCAAGATGGAAAACCGCAGTTTGTCAGCGTAGAAAACTCTATGGGAATTGTGCATGCCTCGCGCGGTTCACTGCCGCCTGCCTCTGAGCACCTGCTTAGCGAACCCGTCATTGTGGCTCGCTTGGCAAAAGCAACCCTGGGAGAAAAATCAACGGTCGACTGGGAATGGCTGGTAAAGGACTACGACCGCATCCGCGACCTCATTGAAAAAACGATTCCCGGATTTGAGAACTACAATACACGCGTGCGAAACAAAAGCGGTTTCTACCTGCCGAACGGTCCACGGGAAGGCGTCTTCAATACGAGCGATAAAAAAGCACACTTTACCTGCCATCCTATCCCCGTGTATCGCTTGGAAAAAGGGCAGTATATCATGATGACCATTCGCTCGCATGACCAATACAACACCACCATCTACGGTCTGGATGACCGGTATCGCGGCATTTACAACGGCAGGCGAGTGATTCTGATGAACCCGGACGACATGCAGGAAGCGGGTATCAAGCAAGGCGATATTGTGGATTTAACGAGCCACTTTCAGGGTGAGCAGCGTGTGGCAAAGCACTTTGTTGCCGTGCCTTTCAACATTCCGCGCGGTTGTACGGCAACATATTTCCCTGAAACCAATGTGCTCGTGCCTATAAACAGCTATGCTGAAAAAAGTCAAACGCCGACCTCAAAATTTGTGGTCATTACCATATCGCCCTCGAAAGGCACACTGTCGGATGTGGCGCGTGAAGCAGAACTTGCCGAACAGCATGCCTAAACAGGCGTGGTAGCAAGGTATGGCAAGCTCATGGCATGAGCAACATTTGAATGTGGGGAATGCCATCTTCGTCGTAAGGCGCTGAGCAGCGCACAAAACCGAACGCATTGTAGAAGCGCTCAAGATAAAGCTGCGCACCAATGCGAATGGCTCGGTTTGGATAAAGTTGCCGCAAGCGCCGAATGGCTTCCGTCATCAAGAGCTTGCCATACCCCTTTCGGCGAGCCGAAGCAGGAGTAATGACGCGACCAATCGAAGGCTCATCATATTTGACACGAGGCGGCACAAGCCGACAATAGGCTAAAAGGCGCTTATCCGAATCCCGCCCAACCAAATGATGCGAGAACTGGTCAAGCCCATCTGCATCAAGGTAAGGACACGTTTGCTCCACAATAAAAACCGCTTGCCGAGCTTGGAGTATCTCGTAGAGCTCAAAAGGTGTAAGGTCTGCAAATGCTTTGAAAGACCACTCTACCATGAAGACGCAAAAACTTACTTGAAAAAAGCTAAATTGCAACGGCGACTGCAAATACTAAAAAATCATACTCCAACCAAACATGCTGGTCACATCTATGAGAACCTACATGCTGGCGCTGCTGCTGGTGCTGAGCATCATGGCTTGCGGCAAAAAAGAAGATAAACCTACAAGCGAAAAAACAGCAGAAACCACAAAGTTTGCTGCCCCGCCCAATACGCTGGTGCATGCCTACATTGCAGACCTCACGCTCAACCCTATCATTCAAAATGAAAGCAACTCACGCGAGTTCTGCGAGATGATTTATCCGAAGTTGATGCAAGAGACGTTTGATACTACTCGTGGCCTTCTTACCTATCAGCCGCTGTTTGCCACGCGCTGGGAAGTGCGCAACAACAACCGCGAAATCGTCTTCACACTGCGGCGGGATGTCAAATGGACAGATGGGCAGCCAGTAACCGCACGCGACTGGCTCTTTAGCTATGAGCTCTACGCCGACAGCGTAATTGCTTCAGTGCGGCAGAATTTCATCAGCGAAAACTTCTTGCAAGAAAAAGATGGCACCGTCAATCTCAAAAAAGCCGTTGAGATTCCAAACGACTCGACGCTCATCGTGCGGTTCCGAAAACCAATGCCAGTCGACCTGATGTGTAAATACACCAACTTGCCTTTTATTGCCGAGCATATTTGGAAAGACGTCAAGCGTGAAGAATTTCGCAAAAGTGAGTTTAATCGCAATCCTGAAAAGTTGATTGGTTGCGGTCCTTACAAAGTCGAGAAGTGGGTGCCAAATTCCGAATGTGTGCTGGTGGCAAATAAGTCTTGCAACTTGCCAGCGCCACCGAAAATTGAGCGCATCGTGAACCGAGTGGTGCAAGAAAGCACTACGCGACTGACGATGCTACGCACAGGCGAAGCTGATGTGGTGCAAGGCATTCCGCCTGAAGAAGCCGAGAAAATGCGCGAAGAAAACCCCAATGTGCAAATCGTCCGACGCGGTCAAGTGGTCTTTCTCTACATTGGCTGGATGAACATTGACCCGGTGCTCTATAAGCAGAGCAAGAAAGTGCAACCGCATCCGCTGTTTGGCTCAAAGAAAGTGCGCCAAGCACTGACCTACGCCATTAACCGGCAAGAATTCCTCGATGGCTTTTTGAGAGGATACGGCGAAGTGGGCGCTACCGACGTGGTGCCACTTTGCTACTGGGCAAAAGACCCAGAACTCAAACCCTATCCCTACGACATAGAAAAAGCTAAGAGTTTGCTTGCCGAAGAAGGCTGGAAAAAAGGTAGCGACGGCATTTTGGAAAAAAACGGACGCAAGTTCTCATTCAAGCTGACTGTCAACAAGGGCAACAAAGGACGAGAGTTTTTAGCCGTCTTAATTCAAAAGAATTTGAAAGAGGTAGGTATCGATTGCCAGATTGAAACTATGGAGTCAAACGTAATGAGTGAAAAAATGCGCAATCGTGAACTCGATGCGTTCATTGCAGGCTTTATAGTTGCTCCACCAGATGTAGATCCATCCGAGATTCGGCTATCTGACCTTGAAAGAACGCCCTACAACTTTACTGGCTTTCAAAACAAGCGTGTCGATGAACTCATCAATTTGGCAAAAGCAGAATTACAGATACTCAACACCGCTAAGTATTGGAAGGAATATCAAAGAATTATCTACGATGAGCAGCCAGAGACAATTGTAACATGGGGGTCGCCATTGGTGGGCGTCAGCAAGCGCATAAAAAAAGCTGTGATTACGCCAGTTGCCAACTTTGACCGTATCTGGGAGTGGGAAATGGAAGGCGGCAGTGTAGCAGAGAAAAGATAGCTTAAAAGCAACATCAAAGGCGGGCTGCACAGCCCGCCTTTTTAGTTGAGCAACACTTGATTTGGCAACATTTGTGATGCAGTCGCACGATTAGAAATACACGCCAAGTGTGGGCACAGCAAGAAATGCGCTGCGCTCACCGAAGAACACATAACGTGCATCAATACCAACGAGCAAGTTGCGCAAAATGAAAAATTCTGGAATGCGGTAGTAGAAAAGATTTCCTGCTGTGTAGAACACGCCGTTCATACCAATCGGTGCAACTGCAGGGTTCAGAGCATTAAAGGTATTCACGCCAGAAAAGGTCAGCGAAGACCACAGATAGCCGACGCCAGCATAAACACGGTTAGCAAACTGTCCGCCAAAGAGATTCACAGGCACTTCAAAACCCAGCTCGGTGCCAAGTGTATTGTTGCTAAGCCAAGCCGAATTGGCGAGCCCAAACATAGGCATGCCCGAAGAAAAGTCGGTGCCCAGCGAAAAAAGACCTGTCAAGCCAAGGTAGAGACCGAAGGGAAAAGTGTAGCCAATGCGTGAAGTAGAACCAAACCCATAACCTTGACCAAGACCGTAGCCAAAGCCGCTCATGACCGTGACGCCAACTCGTCTGAATAAAGCTAAAGCTGGCGAAGAGTTATTGACGATAGGAGCCGGTGGGGCGACAGAAGATAAATCAAGGCGAGGCTCAGGGCAGGTAGATTCAAAGCCCGTCGCTAGCGACGGTTTATCATCACGAGAAATGATGGCAGGTGCAACCGTAGTTGCTGGCAACCCTTGCGGGTGAAACGCAGGTTTTTCAGAAGAACCTACGCGTCCAAACAGTTGAGCGTGTGCGACATGCGCACTCAAGAACATTAGAGCCAAGAGGATGTATCTCATATACTGCAACATTTTCAAGTTACGGAATCCGTGTGCCATAGATTTTGAACGCTGGAAATATACTTTTAAGTAAGGTTAAAAAAAATTCTGTTATTGGAAAAAAATTTACACACAAAAAATAAAACAAAAAGGACATTAATAAGCAAAGTAACAACAGCGAAGCAACACTATCAGACACGAGAGTAACTAACTTTTAATGCTTATTGCAATGCAAAGTGTATGATGTCAGTGTGTGGTGTTGAAAAGAGGCAGTTGATGCTGATGCTGTAGTGCTTCAATGATGGTTTTGTTGGCTTTGGGGAAGGCATACTGCGGCAGGTCTTTGATGCGGGCCCAGCGCACTTCTTGGCTGGATTTAGGCACAGCTTCACCAGAGAGATACTGACAATGAAACGCATGCAGCGTAATTCTGAAATGCGTATATGCGTGCTTGACTTCGGCAAATTTCTCGCCGACTGCAACCTGCAAGCCAGTTTCTTCAGCAATCTCGCGGCGACAGCATTCCGCAAGTGACTCGCCGGGCTGCAGCTTGCCGCCCGGAAACTCCCACAAGTTGCTCAAAAGCCCTTCAGACCGTCGCAATGCGATGAGAACTGTATCGCCACGATACACAATGCCGACTGCTATGTGGTGGTGCGGAGATGGCGGTCGGCGAGACTTGATAGGCAATTGGTGCACAGCTCCATGCTGAAAGGCGTAGCAGCCTGAACGCACCGGGCAGCGCAGGCAATCAGGCTTTTTGGGCAGGCAGATTGTTGCGCCAAGTTCCATCACCGCCTCATTGAAAAGCCCGGCTTGACCCTTAGGCAGATGCGGCAAAGCGGTTGCCTCAATTTGCGCCTTCGTTGAACGCTCTCGTAAGTCGCTGTAGATGCCGAAGTAGCGAGCAAAGACACGCATGGCGTTCCCATCGATGGCAATGCAATCCTGACCGAAAGCGATACTGGCGACACTTGCAGAAGTGTAATCCCCGAAGCCTTTGAGTTTGCGCAGTTCTTCGCGGGTGTGTGGCATGGCACCGCCGTATTTTTGGAGAATGACTTGTGCGGCATGCTGCAGGTAACGAGCGCGTGCGTAGTATCCCAATCCTTCCCATGCTTTCATCAAATCGTGGGTGTCTGCTTGAGCCAGTGCCTCAATCGTAGGAAATTTTTCCAAGAAACGCTGATAGTAGGGAATCACCGTAGCCACTTGTGTTTGCTGCAGCATGACTTCTGAAATCCAGATGTGATACGGATTGTGCGTGCGTCGCCACGGCAAATCTCGCTTGTGCTGATGAAACCACGCAATTAGAGCCGCCGAAAATTCACTGCTCATAAAATCTTTTTCACGAAGGAGTTATGCGTGCTCCAAGAATAACTCTTTTAGCTCTAATAGTGAGCGTATGACTATACAATCATCTCGCAAAGACTTGCGTCTGTCAAGCAAAATAGCAGACATACCTGCCGAGCGAGCACCTTTCACATCAATGGAATATACATCGCCAACATAAACACATGCGCTGGGTGGTAAGTCAAGTTTCTCGAGCGCAATGGCAAAAATTTCAGGGTCGGGTTTCTCCACACCAACGTCATGTGAGTCAATGACAAACTCGAGATACGGCCGCAGCCCATGCTGAATTGTCAAAGCTTCGGCGCGACCATCCGAATTGGAAATCATAGCAAGTCGGTAGCGCGTCTGGAGCGATTGCAGCACATCTAATGTGTCTGGCAAAAGATACCGCCAGAGATTTTCACGGCGATGCTCTCGCAGGATAAAATCATGAACATACGCCGTGCGGTCGGCAATCAAACCTTCTGGAATGGGCAACGCATGGAGCAAGTGCTCAAAGAAAATCGGTAGACGGGAGGCATCGTTGGTGTTTTTGTTTTCTTCCACGAGGCGACTGATGGCGTCAGTAGCGGCAGATACAGCCTTGAAGAAATCATCTTCTTGCAACTCAAGCTGATACTGCCGCTGGAACGCTTCACGAAAAAAAGGGTAGCTCAAGTGCAGCAGCGTGCCACCTAAATCAAAGATGATGGCTTGGAGTGCCTTAGGATTTACTGGCGTAGCCATGTCAAACGGTCATGATTTTAGCTGACCGGCGCTGCCGCTGCGTTGGTAGCCAGAGCTGGCGCAGGCAAAGTATCGAGATACGGTGATAGTGAGGTCTGCGCCTCTTCGTTGAGACGAATTGCCTCAAAGGTATTGTTCTTGGCTTTCGGATGCCAAAGCGAGAGCACGGCGAGCTCGGCAACATCGCTTCGGTCAATGACGCCTGAAATTTTGTCACCAACATCCAACTGCAATTTGTGTCGGAACGGTTCGCCATCTTTCAAGCCGCCGGGGCGAATGATGGCAAAGGTTCGTCCTTCTGTAGAGAAGACTTTTTCAAGATGGCATTCGGCACGGCGCTTTTGAGACAGCACTCCACCAAAGAGGTTCAGCGGATGAAAAGGCTTGGTAGCCGCAATTGAACTAATGAGAACGAAATGCTGAACGCCTGCATCAGCGGCAGCATCAATGAGGCGAATGGTGCCGTCTCCATCGACTTGCACCGGCGAGTCTGTGCCAATTGGGGCGGTTGCGCCGAGTGCGCAGATGACAGCGTTACAGGTTCTGACGCACCGCCTGACGGCATCAGGGTTTTGAATGTGACCGAGCTCGACTTCAATGTTATTGAACTCGGCGAGCTTATCGGCTCTGCGCGCAAATGCGCGTAAGGAAATGCCGTAATGCAAAAGACGGCGAACAACCCACAGACCGGTGCGACCTGTTGCACCAGCTACTAAAACCTTACCTTGAAACGGTATTGTGGACATATGCTTGTAGTAAGTTACTTCAAAAATGCAAGCGGTGAATTTTGCCAAAGTGAATAGTGTATGGAATATACGACGCCAGCGTCAACAATTGCATGTAGGAAAACAATTCCCCAAATATCTTTGAAGAAGAAATATAGGGCAGACCAACAAAGGACCAGCGCAATTTGGAATGGGAAAAATAGTTGCTTGAAAATGACTTTGTCGGGCGGCATCTCCGAAAGAGGAATTACATGCGGAGGCAAAGCATTAATCCAGAGCACACCATGAATAAATCCACTGAAGACCATGAACATCAAAATACCGCCAAGAAATAGATAAGGAGATTTGTCAGTAAAATTGCGCATCATATTTTCACCGAGCTTAAAGACTGCAAGAAAAACGAAAGTTTCGCAAGAACCATTCAGCACAGCGAAAATAATCATGCTAATAATATCGAATGGGCGACCGCCATTGCTGGTGGAATTGTAATACACATAGATATTGGCTAACACAATTAAGAGGGAAGCAAGGAATAAGAAGTTTCTTTTGAATGCGGTATCGCGGTCAGGAGGTGAGGTTTTTTCAGGGAAAAGTTCATCGCCAAGAAAAAATATGGCGCATATGATGCCAACTACCCAGTAGAAAAGGATGAATAGTGTCATGGTCGTAAAAAAGGTTAGGTTAATAATAAAGAGTTGCGAAAAGTTTATGGTTTTTTTGATTGAAGGCGCTTTGCAACTTTTTCCACTGATGCCCACACGCGCATAAGATTGTCGCCACAAATTTTGCGAATATCTTCGTCCGAATAGCCACGCTTTAGTAATTCATAAATGAGGTTAGGGTACATAGAGACATCACTTAACCCTACTGGCAGTTCGCCAGAAACTCCATCAAAATCAGAGCCGATGCCGACGTAATCTACACCAACCAATTTCTTTACATGGTCAATGTGGGCGACGACATCTTCCACAGTCACTGTGGGCAGTGCAGCGGTATCGCGTACAGCTTTGATATAGGCTTGCGCTGCAGAATCTGTAAAGGAAAGGTTATGTTCTGCAAGATACGCTAAGATACTTTTGCGTAATTCGTTAGCTTTAGCTTGATAGGCGGCGCTCAGAAAACTTTTTCCAAAATTAATTTGAATGACACCGCCATTTTGAGCAAGAAGACGAATCATGTCATCGCTCATGTTGCGTTCAAATCCGGGCGTGAAGGCACGGCAGGAGGAATGAGAGGCAATCACTGGCGCTTGAGTGAGACGAAGCACTTGATAAAATGTGCTGTCGGAAACATGAGAAATATCAATCATCATGCCGACGCGATTCATTTCGGCAACCACTTGCTTTCCATATTCACTAAGTCCGCCCCAAGTGCGTGTGGTATCGTATGATGAATCACAAATATGATTGTCTTTCGAGTGAGTTAGAGTAACATATCGGATACCGCGCTGGTGGTAGTATGCAATATCTTCCAACTTCAGGAGTGGGGCACCGTTTTCCATCCCCATCGTTAGTAAAATTTTTCCTGATGATTTTTTCCTCAGGACATCTTGAGTAGAATTAACTAAGGCAAATTTTTCAGGGTAATCTCGAGCAAATCCCATCACCATATCAATTAGTTTTTCAGTAAATGGCTTGATACTTGCGCCAACTTTTTGATATTCAGCGGGTACATAAATGGACATAAAAGGCAAATTAAGACCACCAAACTTGGCACGCACATAGTCAAACTCTCCATCAGCTGTGCGCACGGAAATATCTTCCATCTTGCGCAGAAGTCGGTATGGCACGTCAATATGGGTATCCACAATTAAGAATTTTTGTGCTAACTGTCTGGCTTTAATACGTAAAGCAGCTGTGTCAAGAGAACGCTTGCCTAATTGAGCAAGTAACAGAGAGGGAAAAAATAACATCAAGAAAACGAGAATATGCTTCATGAGATTATGAAATTTTTCATCGGCAGTTGAAAAGAAATTATGGTGTATAAATCCAATCTGCAATAAAGACATTCGTCTCGCCACGCACTTTGCTATTTCGGTTAGAGGCAAAAATAATTTTTTTACCATCTCTGGTGAAAATTGGAAAACCATCAAAGTCGGGGCAGTAGGTAATGCGCATGAGCCCTGTGCCATCTTCATTGATAAGGTATAAGTCAAAATTGCGCCCACGTTCCGTATCGCCAAGATTTGAAGAAAAGATAATTTGCTTGTTATTTGGATGAAAGAAAGGCGCGAAATTTGCTTTGCCGTTGTTGGTGACCTGACGCCGGTTTTGACCAGAGGTATCTATGACGAAAATTTCCAGCTTATTCGGGCGGATTAGCCCTTGATTTAGCAACTCAAAGTAGGATTTAATTTCAGCGCTATCCTTAGGAGCGGAAGCCCGAAAGACAATTTTTTTACCGTCCCAAGAAAAAAATGCGCCCCCATCGTAGCCAATGTGATTTGTCAGGCGTCTCTGATTTTTTCCATCAATATCCATGGTGTAAAGCTCAAGGTCGCCATCTCGCACCGATGTAAAGACGATTTTATCGCCCATAGGGGAAACAGTTGCCTCTGCGTCATAACCGGGCGTAGTCGTAATTTGACGCAAAGAGCGACCGCTAGTATCTGCAAAGAAAATGTCATATGTTTTGTAGAGCGCCCATGTATAACCCTTCGAAAAATCAGGTGGCGGCGGGCAATCGGGGCTTGCCGCATGGGTAGAAGCGTAAAGAATGGTCTTGCCATCAGGCAGAAAATATGAACAGGTGGTGCGCCCTTTGCCTGTGCTAACTAAGCGCTTACCTGAGCCATCAAGATTCATGATGTAAATCTGGTCGCAATCTTGACCCAAAGGGCGAGATTGAAATATCAGTTGCTTTTCATCAAATGAGAGATACGCTTCCGCATTCTCCCCACCAAAAGTCAGCTGGCGCACATTGGCTAAGAATTTCTCTTCGCCTTTGTAAAGCAGCGTGAGCGAGTCAAAATCAGCCTCCGAGCGCGAAAGTGTATGGGTAATTGATGGTGGAACTTGAAATGAGACCGTGAAAAAGAAAAAAATAGAAAGTGCAAGGCGCTTGCTGAATCCAAGTTGCATGATACGAATTATGAAAAAAGTCGATGTGATATGCTGAAAACTGCGCAAAGATACGCACTTTACTAAAAAATGAAAAACCCAGATGTGTGTGTCTGCTCAAGCAAATGAAGAAGGTTCTGCTTGCGCTCGTAGCTGCTGTTGCTTGTCTAAAAAGGCAAGGATGGCTAACGCTTCGTTGATGTCTTCAAGGCTGACCAATCCGAGGTAATCTGAACCATTGAACACTGCCACGATCCGCTCGCCACGCTCCGCCATCAAGGAATAGACCTCGTCAAGAGAGCTATCGGCTTGCACACTAAGAAAATCGCGACGCATGATTTCTGTAACATAGAGGTCGCGTGCATGCGTGGCTAAGGCGTTGAACACATCACGGCGCGTAACAATGCCAATAATCTGACTACCTTGCATAACTGCAAAGTCAGGCTGGTAGCTGGTCAGCAAATAGTCGACGACTTGACTGACTCGGTCGCCAATGTAGAGGCGAAGGGCATAGCGGTTGTAGGTATCGCCCACACGCCGTGTGCGGAGCACTGCTTTCGATGAGGCTTGCACTGTCTCTTGACCCGCACCAAAAAAGACAAAGACCGCAATCAGAATCAGGATAAAATTGCCGTTGATAAAGCCCAAGACACCGAGTCCAACGGCAGCAATTTGTCCAATGGTAGCGGCAACGGTGGTTGCCGTCGAGAAGTTCATGAACATTGCCAAAAGGGCGCGCAGCACCCTGCCACCATCAAGCGGAAAGGCAGGTATCATGTTGAACACGGCCAAAGAGATGTTGGCAGCAAACAGCCACAGTAGCATCACATCAAATGAAGGACGAGAGAGAAGTTCTCCAATAGAGCCGCGCGCATCGAGCAGGGTAGCGTGCATCGTGGCACCTGTCACAAGAAACAGCACAATTGCAATGACCACGTTGACCGCAGGACCGGCAACCGCAATGATAAGCTCATGCAGGGGTTTATCGGGCGTCTTCGTAATCATGGCAATCCCGCCTAAAGGCGTCAGCACAATTTCTCGCACAGAAATCCCAAAGTATTGTGCCGCAAGGCTATGCCCCAGCTCATGCAAGGTCACACAGGTAAAAAGCAAAAGCATGAGCGTTACGCCAAACAAGGCACCATCAAGCGGACTTTCTGGCGTATGGCTTGCCCATTGTAAGGCTCCTAAGAGAAGAATGAGAAAAAATGTGACGTGAATCTTGATGTCAATGCCACTGATTTTTGCAATGCGGAACGACCAGCCCATAGAAGTAGCAGTTAAAGTTTCAGAAATGTGCAATAAACAAGATACACAATTCGGCTGGGGCTTAAAATCGTGCGCAGAAAAAAGTATGTGAGCAGCACGACGAAGCGGCACAACTACTATGCCGTGTAACTTAGCCAATGCTCATCACTTTAACTCTGTCAGGGAGCTGAACCCGCCTGCTCCGCCGCATGGTAGGAACTGCGCACTAAGGGTCCGGATTCTACATGGCGAAATCCGATTTCTAAACCGACGCGCTTGTAGTGCTCAAATTCTTCTGGAGGCACGAAGCGTGCCACAGGCAAGTGCGCCTTCGTAGGCTGCAGGTATTGACCAATGCTCAAGATGTCGCAGCCAACCTTGCGCAAATCGTGCATGACGGCAATGACTTCATCGGGCGTTTCACCCAGACCGACCATCAAACCTGACTTGGTTACAAGACCATACTTTTCTTTTGCGTATTTGAGCAAGGCGAGTGTGCGTTGGTATTTGGCTTGAGGACGCACAAGTCGGTATAGGCGCGGCACAGTTTCCGTGTTGTGATTGAGAATTTCAGGTCGCTCTTGCATCACGGTGTCCCATGCGTGCACGTCGCCTTGGAAGTCGGGAATCAAGACTTCGATGTGCGTGGTGGGATGAGCCTTTCGGATTTCGCGAATGGTTTCCGCCCAAATTGAGGCGCCGCCATCGTCGAGCTCATCGCGATTGACGCTGGTAATCACGGTGTGGCGCAAGTTCATGAGCTTGACGGCGGCAGCGACGCGCTGGGGCTCGGCAAGGTCAAGTTCGTTTGGGCGCCCTGTTTTGACCGCACAAAATCCGCAAGAGCGTGTGCAGGTTTCGCCTAAAATCATGATTGTAGCAGTGCCACTTGCCCAGCACTCAGCAATGTTAGGGCAGCGCGCCTCTTCGCAGACCGTGTGCAGACGATGTTGGTCAATCAGAGCTTTGAGGCGTGCGTAGCCTTCACCAGAAGGCACTTTGACACGCAGCCAATCAGGACGCGGTGAAGGCTTCGGCGCTGTAGGGCTTTCAAGCACTTTGAGTTCGGGTATGGTAATCATTTTTTAATCAATAAGTTATGAAACAGCTCATGAATCGCTTAAAAGTTTAAGCAGAAAGTGCTGCGCCGAGCACACTCAACGCTTGCTTGCGCTGGGCAAGGTTGGTTTCGCCTAAGTCTGCCCAAGGTTTGAGACTTTTACCAGAGCGAATGATTTGCAAAACCTCGTCGCGCAAGTTTGGGTCTAAGGCTTTGTGTTCTAATTGCATGGCAGCCAAAGCAAGTTGAATCACTGCCAAGACATCTTCATTTTTGGCAATCTCGCCGAGCTCTGCCATGACGCGTGCGGTAGCATCTGCCACAGAGAGACCCTCGGCGATAGCATCTTCAAAAATTGCTTTTGCAGCGGCAGCTGCATCGTTATCAAAAATATCAGATCCCCAAATGCCCATAGTGTTTTTGTTAGAGTGGTGTATGTTCGTTGTAAGATTCTAATTGTGCAACCAGTGATTGTAAAAAGAATCCAGCCAGTGCCCCATCAATAATGCGATGGTCATATGAGAGCGAAACATACATCATCGAGCGAATCACAATCGCGTCACTATCATCAGGCATGGTTTTCACGACTGGGCGCTTGACAATGGCGCCCGTTCCCAAAATGGCAACTTGCGGCTGATTGATAATCGGCGCTCCAAAGAGATTGCCAGCCGTGCCATAGTTGGTAATGGTAAATGTGCCACCTTGAATTTCGTCAGGCAAGAGCTTCTTGGAGCGCGCTCTTGAGGCAAGGTCTTGCACGGCGCGTGCCAGCCCAACAATGTTCTTCTCATCCGCTCCTTTGATGACGGGAACAATCAAGCCGCCTTCACCACGCTCGCCCAAAGCCACCGCAATACCAATGTTGATATACTTTTTGAGAATGATTTTATCTCCATCCACAGAGGCATTAAGCATGGGAAATTGCTTTAACGTTTTTACGACAGCGTCAATGAAGAACGGCGTGTAAGTAAGCTTGATGCCGTTTGCCGCTTCAAAAGATGCCTTCTTCGCCTTGACCAATCTGACCAGCCCCGTGACATCGGCTTCGGAGACAGAGGTGACATGCGCGGAGGTTTGTTTAGAGCGCACCATATGCTCTGCGATGAGTCGGCGCATGTTATCCATCTGAATCACTTCTGAACGGCTGGCATCATATGAGACCGAGATAGGTTTATGTGGCACCGGTGCAGTTGGTGCGGTGGGCAGCGGTGCGGCAGCAGGTGGCGCAGCCGGTTCAGGCTGGCGCTCAACAGCTGGCGCGGGCGCTGACGGAACAGCCGTCTTGGCAAGCACTCGCCCGGATTTCAGGTAGTTGAGCACATCACTTTTAGTAACACGACCGCCGATGCCAGTGCCCGGAATCTGTTCCAATTCTTGCATGGAAATGCCTTCCGTCTGTGCAATTTGCATTACCACAGGCGAGTAGAATCGTCCGCTTTCAGGTGCAGTGCTCACAGCAGCCGATACTGTTTGACCATTGCCATGCACAGGTGCCGCAGAGCCCTCGGCAGGCGAAGCCACTGATGTCTCTGCCTGAGTATTGGAGGTTGGAGCAGTGCTCACCGTCGGTGAAGGTTCAGGCGCACTCGATGTAACCGCGGCACTTACATCGGTCTCAATGCGCGCTATCGGTAGACCGACTGCTACCGTTGTATTTTCAGGGTAAAGAATCTCGGCAACAATTCCACTTTCCGGTGCGGGCACATCGGTGTCAACCTTATCGGTCGCTATTCTCAGCAGATTTTCATCTTTCTGCACGGGGTCACCGACTTTTTTGAGCCACTCTATGATGGTGCCTTCCATCAGGCTTTCTCCCATTTTCGGCATGACGACATCAATTTTCGCCATATAAGTAAGTTTTCGTTATTTGATTAAGGGGGCGACTTTTATTTTGCCACAGCGAATATAGAAAAAATCTCTCGTGCGGAAAACAGTCGGGGAGTGTCAGCCCACATAGCGAGCACAAACTTGCATAAATGGAGTTCAAAAGAAACTTACAACCTACGCTTTTGTTATAGAGGAAAGCGACACCGAACAAAACGTTGAGCCGATTATGCCAAAAATTCAGGCTGTTGGTACGGCACTACCCAGCTACAAAGTTACACGAGAAGAAAGCAAAGCATTCGTCCTGAACTTGTATGGTGAAGTCTACGGCAAAGAACGAGACCGACTGCTTGGCATCATTGACCATACAGACATTGACTCACGCTATTTCTGTGTTCCAGCCGAATGGTTTGCTGCCTCACACTCATTTGAAGAAAAAAACAATCTCTACATTGAGGAAGGGCTAAAACTGTCCGAGCGCGCAATTGAAAAGGTGATGCAAGAAACTGGCATGGACTACGGTGATGTAGATTGCATTCTCTTCGTTTCAACCACAGGGCTATCGACCCCGACGATGGATGCCAGACTGATTCATCGGCTCCCGTTTCGCAAAGATGTGAAGCGGCTGCCGATTTGGGGAGTAGGGTGTGCAGGCGGTGCCGCCTCTTTGGCATGGGCAATGGAGTTAGCCAAAGCTCAGCCTACACAAAAAATCTTGATTGTGGTGCTCGAGCTCTGCGGTTTGACCTTCGTGCGTAACGACCTTTCTAAGGCGGCAATGATTTCAAGCGCACTGTTTGCTGACGGCGCTGCCGCCGTGTTGGTCACAGGCGACAAAGTAATGTTGCCACGCTCAATATCGCGTCCATGTCTGGTGGATTCGGCTACCGAAACCCTACCCAACTCTTTAGAAGTCATGGGCTGGCAATTCGGTGAGTATGGCTTTAAGGTTTTGCTGTCGAGAAACGTGCCTGAAATTGTGCAAACTTTTCTCAAAGACGTAATGCTTAAATTCTTACATAAAAAGAACTTGAGCCTTTCTGACATCAAACATTTTATCACCCATCCTGGCGGGAAAAAAGTGCTGGATGCATATGAAACGGTGGGAATTTCATCGTGGCAGTTGGAGCATGCGCGTGCCGTTTTGCGAGAGTGCGGCAATATGTCAGCCGCAACGGTGTTGTTTATCCTTAAACGGTTCTTAGACGCATGGCCTGATGAAAGCGATGCTTTTGGTGTCGTTACGGCTCTGGGTCCCGGATTTTCCGCTGAATTGGTGTTGCTGCATTGGGATTAGGTGGAGCAATGTACTTTGCCATTTTCGTTGCGGTGCTGGCTTTACAGCGTTTGAGCGAACTCTGGTTGGCAAGGCGCAACGCCATCTGGATTCAGTCGCAAGGTGGTTATGAGGTCGGCGCAGAGCATTACAAGTGGATGGTGCTGATGCACATCGGTTGGTTTGTGGCAATGGTAGGAGAGTATGTGTTTCTGAAGCCTGAATTACCAGCGCTGTGGTCAGTGTGGCTTGGAGTATTCTTGTTGGCACAAATTGGGCGTTACGTGGTCATCGCTACTTTAGGAAAATTTTGGAATACGAGAATCTTCGTCATACCCGGTGCGCCCAAAGTAGAGCAGGGAATTTACCGCTACGTGAAACATCCAAATTATTGGATTGTAAGGATAGAGATATTTGTTGCACCCATGATTTTTGGACTTTTCATAACAGCTATCCTATTTTCAATCTTGAATTATGCAGTGTTGCAGATTAGGATAAAAACTGAGGAAGAAGCATTAAAGATGATGAATTAAAAAAAATCCGTTATTGCAAAAGAAAAATGTGGATAAAAATAGCCTATAGCTGCTTCATCTTAAACTTCACATATGGCATCTTAGCCAAAGCAAGAGTATTTAATGCCGGGCGATTCAAAATCATTCATCATGCGATTTACTTCTGCGTGATGGCATCGCTGATAGTAGCTTTCTTGATGGAGTGCATAGACGGGAAATTTCCAGTATTACTGATGATAATGACGATGCTACTTCTGGGCATGACACGGTTTGGTGGTAAAACAGAGCGGCACTGGCAGTATGCCGTGATATGTTTTGTTGCATATTCAGCCGTATTAGTTTATTACCTTTGAAAAAATTTTAAAATTGAAAAATTATGCAGAATCCGCCGAGAGATATTTTCGATGTCATTAAACAAAGGCGCACAGTGAACGAGTACTTTTTGGATAAGCCTTTGGCAGAGCACGATATTAAAATGCTGATGGAAGCTGCCAGCCGCGCCCCGAGTCATTTTAACTCGCAGCCATGGAGATTTGTCCTAATTCGTGATGCTGAACGCCGTAAAGAACTGGGCAAAATTGCGGGTCAGTCTATGCGTGTTGTCATGGAAAAAGGAAATTTCTGGAAAAGATACCTGAAGTATTTCCGTTTTAGCAAGGAAGAAATTGAAAAATCTGGCGATGGTATTTACATCGATAACATCCCCGCGCCGCTCAAGCCATTTACTCGCTACCTTTTTTCCGAAAAAGGCGGAGAAATGATGAACAAACTGCGTGTGCCATGGATTCTCGCCATTGATTCCAAGAAATTGGTCGCAAGCTCACCTCTGATTTTAGGCGTGTTGCTTTCAAAAGATGAGTATAAGCCTGAAGAAAAGTCAGGTATGTATTGCCTGCTTGCGCTGGGTATGGCAATTGAAAATATCTGGCTTGCTGCCACGGCTTTAGATATTGGTATGCAATTTATTTCTTTGCCGATGGAAGCCGGTGGTGAATACTGGCAGAAATGCATTGAACTGGTGCAGCCGCCACCCGAGTATGAACTTATTGCCTTGTTTCGCTTGGGTTATATTGACCACAATATCAAACGACCAAAGATTGACTGGACCAGCAAGCAACGCAAGGATGTTTCCGAGTTTTGTTATGAAGAATCCTTTGGGCGGGCGTGGCAGCCGAAGCTCGATGGCACCAATGGCGCAGCAAAATTGTAGCATCTCCGAGTATGGATTTGACTTTACATAATTTTCCTTATACAACAAAAACTATTACAACACGGTCAGGGGAACGGCCACACCGCCAGCACCTCTGTGATGCAAACAAAAGCCTGAAACAGGCGTCAGCGTTAACTTTTGCTTAACTACTTTTGCTTAACTTTTTTATCTTCATCTGAAACTTACTTCAATTACTAAAGGTCGAGATGCTTATGCGCAACATCACTCTTCTTCCAATCGTGCGGCAGCTGCTGGCTGTAAAGCTTTCCCTGAAAGGCTTCTTGCGGGTTCAAGGCGTGATACTAAGCATTGTGCTGGCATTGGACATAAGTTCAGCAATGGCAAAGTTAAACGCAGACACCGCCAAAGTTTATGATGATGCTGAAGATGAAGAGATGGCTTTCTACGGCGGCGCATTCAGACCGCGTTCTGGTATTGCCGGAGTAATTGGACTGACGACGAACAGTTTTGTCGCCTCATTCAATTTCGTTAGGCAATATACGCCAGATTTAATCGGTATCTTAAGCATTGGAGTTACCACAGGCAGAGACCCCGCTGAAATTGACCGATTTGACCCATGGACTGGGCAAAACATTACCTTCGGTCCAGATGGTTTTCCTAAGCGCTTTGGGTTAGTCATGCTGACAACCAGTGTTGGGCTTCAGCAGCGGCTGTTTCGCCGTGACATTACCAGCTCATTTCGACCGTTCTTGGAGATTGGGGCAGGACCTACGCTTGGCTACATTCATCTTGTCTCACGCTTGCCCGATGGGCTGGCAGATATACCGCTCAATTATGATTTCTCTGGCTCCATTTTTAACCCGCAAGGCTTAACCTTTGGAGTGAATGGTTATGTAGGCGCCGGCGCCTATTTTGGTAACAACTTCTTGATGCTGCAAGGTCTCTCGGTGCGCTATATCGCTAACTATCTGCCCGCTGGCGTAGAATTGCTGCGTGGCTCTCGGGTCTCTCTGTTCCATGGCATATCGATTAACCTGATTTTCGGAACACTCTTTCAGTAGCAAATTTGTCCGCTCAACAATTTGCATTTGTGCAACAAAAGATGTATTTTTGCGTTCCTTCCGAACGGAACACCGCGGGGTGGAGCAATTGGTAGCTCGTCGGGCTCATAACCCGAAGGTTATAGGTTCAAGTCCTATCCCCGCCACACGAGAGAAATAGAAAGCCCGCGACCATGCGGGCTTTTTACTTGCCTTAACTGCTCTTCCCTACCTTTTTCCCTTACGGTGAAGCTTTGGATGCGGCTTTCTTTTCTCCGAGATATTTTTCAAACCACTCCAAGTTCGATTGCATGACGATGAGCATCATCTTCGGCTCATTCGGTCCATGCGGCTGACGTGGCAACTCTAACATGCGCGTAGGAATCCCTCGCGCCTTAAGAGCCCTGTAAAACTCGAAGCCCTGTGAAATCGGGACGCGCACATCGGCAGTGCCATGCTGAATCATCGTTGGTGTTGTTACAGATTTGACAAAGGAAATCGGCGAATGGGCTTGATAGACTTCTGGTGAATCCCAGAACTGCCCACCGAAGTAATCTGGAATGAATGCAGGAATATCAGCCGTTGTCGTAAAGCTGGTTAGGTTGGTCACGGGCGCGCCAGCTGAAGCTGCCTTAAAGCGATTGGTTTGTGTGACAATCCACGACGTCATAAATCCACCGTAGCTCCATCCCATCACCCCTAACCGGCTGCTGTCTGCAACCCCCATTTCGACGACTTTGTCCACGCCTGCCATCAGGTCTTGGTAATCCATGCCGCCCCAGTCCTTGAAGTTTGCGCGACGAAATTCCACCCCATACCCAGATGACCCGCGCGGATTGGGACGCAGCACAGCATAACCCCTTGCAGAAAAAGTAGCTATGGGATAGATGCTACGCCCTCCCACAAAGGTTTGTTGAAAGACTCCAGCCGGACCGCCGTGAACATTCAAGATAAGCGGCACTTTTTTGCCCTGCGTGTAACCGACCGGATAAGTGAGCAGTCCCTCAATTTCTTTTCCGTCACGGCTCTTCCAGCGAATGAGCTCCGTTTTGCCGATAGGTGGAAGTTTTAAGTCAGCGTTTGCCCGCGAAACCTGCACTGCGGAAAGCGAAGAGAGCGGCGCTACGAAAATCTCTTGCGGCGTGTCTGACGTCTGACGCGCAAACGTTAGCATGCGCCCCGATGCGCCAAGGCTGATGGATGTGTAGACCGCAGGCGCCAGCTTGAGCTCATCGATTTTATTTGTAGCAAGCTCTGCACTGTAAATCTGGGACAATGTGCCCTTGGCTTCACTGAAGTAAATGCGCTTACTATCCGAGGACCAGCCAATGATGACGGGCTGCCCATCATATGATGGCGGCAAACTCTTAGGCTGACCGCCCGACGCAGGGGCAACTTGGATGGTGCGGCTTTGTGCCCAGCGTGGTGGAATATCGCTTGCAAGAAAAGCAATGCTTCGCCCATCTGGTGAAAATCTGGGAGAAGTTTCTGCGGCAGCTGTGTTGAATAGTGTGGTCACTTTACCCGTTTCTACCTCCACAACGGAAAGGTCTGCGGTGACCCAGTCGTTCGGGCTTGGGGATTTGGTATGTGAGAACACAATACGCTTGCTGTCAGGCGACCAATCAAAACTGCTCACCGAGTAGCTTTCAGTCGTCAAAAGGCGAGTCTCTCGTTTGCCACTCTCATTCTTTTGAATTGGCAGAAGGTAGAGACGCGACATTTTTACCTGCTCATCTGTCCATCGGTAGTCATTTTTGCCTTTTTCATTTTTCTCTTCTTCGTCCGTCTTCGGGTCTGTCATCAAGAAAGCAATGTGGCGACCGTCTGGTGCCCACTCAAAATCTATGATGCTGCTTTTGACTTCGGTCAAGGGCTCGGCTTCTCCACCTGAAAGTCGTAGCAGGTAAAGGTTATTTTTGTTGTCTTTTCGGCTTGAAAGGAAGGCAATAGCTTTGCCGTCCGGCGACCATTTAGGATTAGTGGAAGATTTCTCGCTGAATGTGAGCTGCACATTTTCTTTTCCATCTGTTGTGCCCAGCCAAATCTGCGTGAGGTATTCACTTTTGTCTGAAGTCATCACAGCATCTGTAATAGTATAGACCACCGATTTGCCATCGGGTGAAAGCTGCGGCGACCCTACTGCCTTAACTTTCATCTGCAGCTCTGGCGACCAGCCCTCTGCCGTCTGTGAGTATGCGCTTGCCACGCTAAGATACGCGGCAAATATCAGCACAATTGTGCGTGTCATGGTTCCCTCCTTTAAGGTTATTGAATGCGGAAAAAAGAAAGGTAGAATTTTATCAATTTAATTCATGGACTGGTAATTTAGTGAAGTTACGCTGACTTGAAGTGCCCTGTGGTTGCTTACTTGGCTATCATCTTCTCGGCTTTCTCGATAGCTGTTTTGGCAAATACCCAAATGAAGTTCAAGGCTTTTTGACCATTGACAATTTCTGCGCCACTGGTAGAGGTCGAGAAATCCTTAATTCCATACTTCTCGCAAATATCCTTGGCTTCCTCTCGCAGCAAGTCGCCGGACTGTTTGAGTGGGTAACGCGTGTGCAGTTGTCTATTCCACAGGTCTAACCCATCGGCGTAGGCTTCCACAGCAAAGCGTAGCTCCCGCTTCAAATCCGAGTCAGAAATTTGGCGCATGGCTTCATCGACACTGGCTTTGAGGTCAATCAAGCGTGAGCTATACTCTTGGAATGAGATGCCGACTTCTGTCGCAGATTGCATTTTGCGTAACTCTTTCATAGCGGTTATGAGACTTTCTGGCCATTTCTTCGGCGGTGGCGTCGTATCGCGTTGAACGACTGGAGGGTTGGCAGCAAACTCCCATCTCCCATTTGGTTTAAGGATCACCGTTCTGCCATCTGGTATAACGACTGTGATGGGCGCACCAATTGAACCTGCCTTTTTCTTTGGTTTCCCCTTCCCTTTTGCGGCTGATGATGTTGCGGGCTGAGGCTTTTCAGTTTGTGCGGCTGATGATGTTGCGGGCTGAGGCTTTTCAGTTTGTGCTGCTGTAGTCAAAGAGAAGCATAGTATCAAAATTGAGCAGGTGATGCTTGCTACTGTTGTCTTTTTTGTCATTTTTAGTAAAAGTCTTTTGCAATAACAGATATTTTTTTTATTTCGACAAAAAAAGGCAGTTTTTCAACTGCCTCAAAAATAACTTTTTCCTGACGTTTAGCGCAAAAGCATTGTTCCCAGAATGCCAACTGAACTTTTTGTCAAGTTTGCCAGTGGCGTGAAGAATAGCCCAAGCACCACCGTTAATACAGCTAAAAATCCAACCATCGCATTAGACCACACGCCGACGCTCAGCTCAGATGTGCTACCATCTTCTGATTCACGCAAGTACATGTTAAGCGGAATTTTGAAGTAGTAATACAGCGAGACCACGCTGGTTAAAATTCCAACTAATGCCAGTCCCAAGTAGAGTGTGCCCT
>Ga0308414_1000145_pt1 | contig 42615 bp, 36 predicted proteins | sample HotsprSampleOS50_FD_205667 | JGI IMG/M metagenome (GOLD analysis project Ga0308414, IMG submission 205667) | Hot spring phototrophic mat microbial communities from Octopus Spring, Yellowstone National Park, Wyoming, United States - 20090730_OS50 ... | reverse complement strand
ACGCCTTGCGCCGTCCACCTAAAATGAATCAGTCTGCCACGCTCTACGTCGTAGCCACACCTATCGGAAATCTTGATGACATTACGCTGCGTGCATTAGAGGTGCTGCGCCAAACCCCGATTGTCGCCTGCGAAGACACGCGCCAGACCCTGAAACTCTTGCGTCGGTTCAGCTTGCCTGAAAAAGAGCTAATTCCTTATCATGCCTTCAACGAGCGAACGGCAACCGAAAAAATACTGACTCATCTTGAGCACGGTCGAGATGTCGCACTGGTCAGCGATGCAGGTACACCAGCCATTTCAGACCCGGGCTTCTACTTGGTGCGTGCCGCTTTTGAGCATGGTGTGAAAGTGGTGCCCATTGCTGGCGTCTCAGCACTGACAGCGGCAATTTCAGTGTGCCCCCTGCCAATCAATCGTTTTTACTTTGAGGGATTTTTACCGCACAAGAAAGGGCGACAAAGCCGCCTAAAATTTCTTGCCTCACTCTCTCTTGAAGCCATTATATTTTATGAGTCGCCGCACCGATTGCTGAAATTGCTCGAGGAATTGCACACATACTTTGGCGATGCACAAGCCATGATTGCAAGGGAACTGACAAAAGTGCATGAGGAAATTTTGGTTGGCACGCTGAGCGAACTTCGCCAAAAGTGTGCGGCGAAAAAAATTTTAGGCGAATTTGTGGTGATTTTGTCACCGATGTCGAAACCTACCGAGCCAAGCAATCCTGAAAATGAGTGACACTGCCGCATTACAGATTATTCATGAGCCGAAGCCAATGCAGCAACTGGCAGAACGCCTGCGCCTCTCTGGCAAAAAGATAGGATTTGTGCCAACAATGGGTGCATTGCACGAGGGGCATTTGAGCTTGGTTAGGTTAGCAAAAGCCCATGCCGATGTGGTGGTCATGAGCATCTTTGTCAATCCTTTGCAGTTTGCGCCAAATGAAGATTTTGCGCGCTATCCTCGCCCATTTGAGCGTGATGTCGAGCTGGCAAGGCAAGTTGGCGTCGATGTGCTGTTCTCGCCAGAGATGCAAATGCTCTATGGTGAGCATTTTGAAAGCTATGTCTCGCTGGAGCGTGTCTCAAAAGGGTTTGAAGGAGAGAGTCGCCCGACACATTTTCGCGGTGTGGCAACCATAGTCACCAAGCTCTTTAACATCACCAAGCCGCATATTGCCGTCTTCGGCGAAAAAGATGCGCAGCAACTGTCATTAGTCAAAAACTTGGTGCGAGACCTCAACTTTGATATTGAAATCATCGCCGCACCGATTGTCCGAGAACCTGACGGATTAGCCATGAGCTCTCGTAACATCTACCTTTCGCCAGAAGAACGGCAGTTGGCGCCAGCGATTTACAAATCCTTACAACTTGCAGAATTGCACATTGCACAAGGTGAACGCCAAGCAAAAGTGCTCGAAGAACTGGTCACCCAGTCCATAATTTCTATGGGAAAAATCATGCAGATTGACTATGTGGCGGTCGTTAATGCCGAGAGCTTTCAAAGAGTAGAGCAGTTGCATGAAGGTCAAGATTACTACATACTGGTAGCGGTGCGGCTTGGCAGTGTGCGACTGCTCGATAACCTACATGTGCGGCTCTAAAATGCTGAAGGGATTATGGAGTGTGCTTCTGCTGTGCTTGCCGCTCACACTGGTTTGGGCACAAGTGCAGCGCAGTGCAGAAATTCTTAGTGCCATTGATATAACGCAATTTCGTGTAGACACGGCACAAACTGCCGTAGAGTTTGCGGTTGCTCTTCCCAAAGCGAAACTGCCATACGATGAAATTGCATCTGAACTGTATCGCACTCAGCTTGAGCTATCGGTAGCAGCATTTCAGGGTGAAAAGTTGGTGCAGAAAAACGCAGTTAAAGCAGGTGCCGTTGATAGTGCCAGCACGCGGGAAAATGGGCAACTTATCGTGCTGATTCGGCTCATCTTGCCGCCAGAAAAATACCGAGCGGTCTTGACGCTCAAAAGTTTAGGCAGAAAAGATTTTCAACTTGAGACGGAACGCCCGCTGACCGTGAAAGCCTTCGGTGAGGCGCAGCCCGCCATGAGCAACATTTGCATCGGCGCGCAAGCCTTTCGCAGCACCATGAAAAAATCCATGTTCTACAAAAACGGTTATGAGTTTGTGCCTAACCCAAGCGCGCTCTTTGGCACCGGTTTTGACACTGCACTCTTCTATGCGGAATTCTACAACCTGAATCATCTCCCAAAAGACGGCAAATTTTTTCAACGCTCTTTTCTGATGCGCAGCGGACAGATGCTGGCAGGCACAGAGCGGCGCTTTGCACGCGAGCCAACCAGCGAGACGGTGGTATTCATCGAGCGAGTGCCTATTGGAAAGTTGGCCAGCGGCGGTTATGAATTTCATCTCCAGCTGGTCGATACTGCCATGAAGCCTGTGCTGGCACAGAGCAAAAAGTTTTTCATTTTCAATCCGACAGTAAAAGTCAATGCCCCAGCAGTTACTAGTGACGAGAATTTTTCTTGGCTAACAGAAGAAGAAGCCAAAGACATGCGCACGCAAGTCAATGCACTAATGACGACAGAGGAAATCAAAGCCTACGACATGCTACAGACGCTTAGCGACAGGCAGCAATTTTTTCAGCGATTTTGGGCAGCGCGTGGTGGGGCAAGCGCACGACGAGAGTTCATGAACAAAGTTGCCGAAGCCGATAAACTCTATGCCTCGCGTGTGCGAAGAGGCTATGAGACCGATAGGGGACGCGTGTTTCTCAAATATGGCAAACCCACGCAGGTAGAAAGTGTGGCTGGCAGTCAGCAATCACGACCATATGAAATTTGGACCTATCTCAATTCATCTAATCAAATTGAAGCGATATTTGTCTTCATTGATAGGGGTAGCTTTGGAAATTATGAACTCGTGCACTCAACAGCACCGGGCGAGCCGCAAAACCCAAATTGGCGCGCATTCTTGGCTCAACCCGCACGATAAGTGGCAACGCCGCTTGCCGAGAAATTTTTCTCTTCCAGTAAAAAGCAAGATATTGAGTTTTCTCACAATCAACCTATCGAAACTCCAATATGTGGCGCTACAAAAAAACAGCTTTATTTTTTCAGCTTCTTTCTTGGTCGCTCTTTCTCATCCTTGCCGATAGTGGACGGGCGCAACTTTCATTCAACCCTGATACGGTCAAGGCAGGGCGGTTTGACAATGGCAAGATGTGGACATTTGACAATCCGCCGACAGAATTCTTTGCAAAAGAGTATGGCTTTCGTCCAGATGAAGCATGGTTTGCGCGGGCAAGGCGAGCGGCGCTGCGTTTTACCGAAGCCGGAGGCACGGGCTCGTTTGTCTCGCCAAATGGACTGATTATGACCAACCACCATGTTGCGCGTGAAGTCGCTGCACAGGTTGAAAAAAAGGGAGAAAATTTTAACGAGAACGGCTTTTATGCTGCCTCGCGTGCCGAAGAACGCCGCGTGCCCGGGCTGTTTGTCGACCAGTTGGAAAAAATTGCCGATGTCACAGAGCGTGTGCAAGCAGAACTGGCAAAAGCCAAAAGCGATGATGAGCGTGTAAGACTGCGTGAGCAGGTCTTGCGACAACTCGAAGAAGAGTATTCACAAAAGCCGGAGTGGCAAAATTTAGTGGTGCAAGCAATTACATTTTACAGCGGCGCCAAATACTCGCTCTATGGATTTAAGCGCTATTCTGACATTCGGCTGGTCTTTTTGCCAGAGTTGCAATTGGGCTACTTTGGTGGAGACCCTGACAACTTTACTTATCCGCGCTATGCGCTCGATGTCGCCTTCTTTCGTGCTTATGATGAAAACGGCAGCCCCTGCAAAACACCAGACTACTACAAGTTCAACACAGATGGGGTCAGAGAGAATGAGCCAGTGTTTGTTGTGGGCAATCCCGGAAGCACGGAGCGGCTAAGCACAATTGCACAGTTAGAGTATAACCGTGATGTGCTCTTGCCTGCGCAGTTGCGCTTTTTGCGTGCGCGCTCTGCTATTCTCAAGGCATACAATCAAACCGCAAAAAGCGATAGCATTTTGAACGTCATCTTCAACTATGAAAATAGCATCAAGGCATTTTCAGGACAGCTGCGCGGGCTACACGATGCGTATCTGTTTGCGCGTAAAAAAGCCTTCGAAAAAGAGTGGCGCGCCAAAGTGGCAGCTAATCCAGCCTTGAAGAATGAAGAAAAAATCTGGGACGACATCAGGAACATTTACTCTGAACTGCGCAAAGTGGCACCCGACCGCTTTGGCTTGAATCCGCAGGGCGAAGGATTGCAAACTGCGTTTTTGCTACTGCGGCTGGCACGCCTCAAAGAAGCTGGCGACACGGAACGAGTGGCGCAAGTGCAAACGCTGATACTCTCGGCTGAACCGCCAGAAAAATCGCTGGAAACGGCACTGTTAGCCGCACATTTTGAAATTGCGCGCGACTATCTCGGCGATGCCGATGAGTATGTCAAAGCCGCGCTGCAGAACAAATCCGCCACTGAAGCCGCAAAACAGTTGGTAGCGGCATCCAAACTCTATGACCAAGAATTTTTGAGAAACTTGATAACAAAAACACCTGCAGAGATTAACGCCACGCAAGACCCACTCATGCAACTGATGAAAATTGCTCTGCCGCGTTTTCTTGATGCCAACCGCAAAAGCTTTGAGCTCTCTGCAAAAGCCGATGGCTTAAAAGCTCGCTTAGCGAAATTATTTTTCGACGTCTATGGCACCGACACACCACCAGATGCCACGTTTTCGCTACGCATCAATGACGGTGTGGTCAAAGGCTATGAGTATAACGGCACGGAGGCACCAGTAAAAACCACATTCTTCGGACTCTACGACCGCTACTACTCGCACGACAAAAAGTATCCGTGGTCATTGCCAAAGCGTTGGCTGTCGCCGCCCATGGAATTGCTGGCCATGCCGCTCAATTTCGTGACCACAAACGATATTATCGGTGGCAACAGCGGTAGCGCCGTCATTAACAAAAACCTTGAAGCGGTCGGACTTATCTTTGATGGAAATATCGAGAGTTTGCCCGGCTCTTTCATCTATACCACAGAAAGCAATCGAGCGGTGGCGGTGCATGTCGGCGGAATTGTGGCGGCACTAAAATACATCTATGACGCATCAGCGCTGGTCGAAGAACTTACAGGTGAAAAACCCAAAATGCAGGTTCAGCCCGCAAAACCGCAAAGTGCAAAACCAGAAAAAAAACCAGCCTTAAAAAAGCGCTAACCGTGCTCTAAATTGCCTTGCGTGATAAAGTTCGCTAACACCAAACTGCCAGAGCCATGAAACGAACAAAAATCATCTGCACGCTTGGACCAGCAACCAATTCGCTTGAGAAAATCATCGAACTCATTCATGCTGGGATGGACGTGGCACGACTAAACTTTTCGCATGGCAGCCACAGCGACCATAAAGCCCGCATCGAAATGGTGAGAGAAGCAGCGCGGCGAACCGGCAAGCACATTGCCATTCTGCAAGATTTGCAAGGACCCAAAATCCGCATCGGAACACTTGAAAAAACCGTGCTGCTCAAACAAGGCGACCGATTCATCATCACGATTGATGACATTGTCGGCACATATGACCGAGTATCGACCACCTACAAGGAAATTGTCTATGATGTCAAGCGTGGCGATAGGATTTTAATGGATGATGGGCTGTTGGAAGTAAAGGTGTTAGACAAAAACGAGCGTGAAGTTATCACGGAAGTGGTGGTCGGCGGATTGCTAAAATCGCAGAAAGGATTGAACTTGCCGGGCGTGAGCATGTCCGTCCCCTCGCTGTCGGAAAAAGACATTGAGGATGCGCACTTTGGCTTAGACAACGAGGTGGATATGATTGCCCTTTCATTTGTTCGCTCCGCCAAAGATGTAGAGCAACTGGCGGACATTATTCGCTCGCGTGGCAAAACCGCATGGATTGTGGCAAAAATTGAGCGCCCAGAAGCAATTGAGAACATTGATGAAATCATTGCCGCCGCTAATGCCGTGATGGTCGCACGTGGCGATTTGGGCGTCGAAATGAAAACTGCAGCCGTGCCCGTGTTGCAAAAACTCATCGTCCAAAAATGCAATGCCGCCTACAAACCGGTCATCATTGCCACGCAAATGCTCGAATCCATGACGGAAAATCCGCGTCCCACCCGAGCCGAAGCCAGCGATGTGGCTAATGCCGTCTTCGATGGCACAGATGCGGTCATGCTCTCTGGTGAAACGGCGGCAGGCAAATACCCCATAGAAACGGTCAAAACCATGTGTGAAATCATCAACAACGTCGAAGCGAAAGATATTCATCACTTGCTCATGGCAGAGCGAGAAGTCTTTGCCCCGCAATCTAAAAATCATACAGAAAGCGTGGACTTAAGCGAAGCCATTGCTATATCAGCCGTAGATGTGGCAAATAAAATTCGTGCCAAAGCCATTGTGGTGCTCAGCCATACAGGCGGCACCGCCATCAAGGTCTCAAAACAAAAACCCTCTATGCCCATCATTGTCATTACCGATAATGAAAAAGTTCAGCGGTTGATGGGGCTGGTGTGGGGAGTAGAAACCATTTACACACAAACGATTACTTCAACCGATGACAGTTTCCGCACCATTGAAACGAAACTTGCCGAAAAAGCTATCGTCAAGCCGGGCGATGTGATTGTCTACACGATGGGCATTCCTATTCTCAAACATGGCACCACCGATACCATCAAGGTCAGCCGCATCGGATAAACTTCAGGATAAATCAATGGCGAAAAGCGTGTTGCGCTCCTTGACATAATACAGCCGATGATGCCGCACGAAAAAGCCATCTACCAAAAGCCCGCTCATCTGTATGCCTAAAAGGTCGTTATACAGCACGCGGCGCTGCTGGTCAAAAACAAAGAGGTGGTAATTCAGACCAAGGACTTTTGCCCCCGCAGATGTGCTCACCATTTGGTTGGTCTGCTCGTGATAGCCTAAGATGATTTTGTCTTGATGCGTCAGCACATCCATGCCCCCAATTACACGCGCACTGGGCGTAGCGGTCTTTGCCAGACTGATGGCCTGCGTAAATTCTGAAGACGAATCGGTGAGATGTTCTGGCAAAATAACCTCTTGTTCCGTCAAAAGATTAGGGGCGCGCTGACGCAAGGCGTTGACGGTATCAGCATCTTGACCAAAGTCTTCAAGCGTTTCGCCAGTCATGGGGTCTAAGGTCAGAAAAGCCCGTTCGGCATAGCCTTCAATCATGATGTTGCGCAGGGCGACCATCTTGTTATCAGTCATGCAGAGATACCCTAAATCTGGGCGAGCCCATTTAAGGGTGCGTGTAGAAGGGTCAATTGCCCAGATGCCCAAATGTTCAGGGATGTTCGGGCTGTAGTAGCCGTGAAAATACACCAAACCCTTGTATGCGGTTTCCATGCCTACCCACCAGCCATCGCCAATCGGCTTTTGTGAAGCCGTATCGGTCAGAATGAAATCGTCCCACAGCAGGGTGCCTGTGCGATGATTAAGCAAGAAAAAGGAGGCTTTGCGCTGATTGCTTTGACGAAACTCACAAAGAAGATACTCGTCGCCAACAAAGAGCGCGCGCCAAATCCATCCATTGGGTTTGCTAAATTGCCAAAGTGGTTTGAGCCGCTTCTTAAACAGTCCAAGCATATTTCTGAACTATTGCACTCGTGAAAGCTCGTAGATGTCTATCTGCAGTGTGTTCCCTAAGAGCAAAAGCGGTTTCGTGATGCACCGTGTGTGAAACTTATTCTCCTGTGCTAACACCAAAAAATTTTTAGCAATTTCACGGCAAGGGGTAGCAATCAGGGCTTTGCCATCGTCTTTGAGCAAGCGATCGAGTGCATTGAGAATAGGCAGAAGGTTGCGGCGCTCGTAGAGCACATCAGCGGCAAAAACCATATCAAAACGTTCAGCAAGTAAGAAGGAATTCCAATCTAATCGCATGGTGCGGAGCTGTGTGCCGTTGACGAGGGCATTGTATTCAATGAAAGGCAAGGCTTCCACCACATAGTCGGTGGCCAACACGCTGGCGCCAGCCTTAGCCGCCGCAACGCTGACCACACCCACACCAGCAACTAACTCAAGGCAGCGCTGACCAGCAGGACGCACTTCATCCAAAATATATTCAGCAAGCACAAAAGAAGCCGGCCAAATTTCTGCCCAATACGGCATAATCTCATGAGCAATGTAATCCTCGGAAAGCGAATCGAGCAATTCGTAGCTATTTGCCACGCTAAGAAATCTGAAGCGGTGGTTGCCGATAAAATAGGTTGCCTGCGAAAGCGGATACTGCGAGTAAAGCGTATCGTATAGTTCTTCCAACCGGCTTGGCATGAAAAAAGCAGGAAACCAATCAGCGCGTCAGGTAAGTGAGGAGCTCTTGAATGATACGGTCTGCATCTTCGGCTTTGACTTTGGTGCTGCCGACCGTCTTATGACCACCGCCGCCATACTTTTTCATCAATTCACCGACATTGATATTTGCCGTGCGATTGAAGATGTTGTATCCGACACCGATGGAGACCATGCCCGGGCGCTCACGGTCGGGCGTGATGCGCATAGAAAGATTCGTGGCGGCTTGAAAGGCATAGACAAAGTAGCGATTGCCGTTCGGCAAATTGTCGCCATAGCTGCGCAGGTCGGTAACCAGCACATTCTTCTCGACACGAGAGTGCTTGCGAATGGCATCACGAAAATTAAGGTCATCTTCGCGAAATTTATTGCACTTTTCCACCACCTGCGGGTCTTTCATGATTTCGTCCAGCGGTTTATCCTTGAGCAAGTCAATGAGATGTTGCCAGTAAGGTTCATCTTCATGATACTTGCCGTCAATTGTCATGGAGAGAAGAAGATAGCCTTCTGGCGATAAAACTTCGTCGTAGGTCAGGTCAGCCATGTCGATGCGGTCGGTGTAGTGCATCAATTCTTCATACTTTGTCAGGTGTGGAAAGCGAGGCAAGTAGTAGTCATAGACCACGCGTGCCGCCGAAGGCGCATTTTTGAAGGCGCCTTTGAACTCTTTCGGGCGAACATTGGCAACATGGTGGTCGAACCACATCGCACAATTCGGATGATAGGGCAGATTCGTAATGATGTCGTTGGGATAGACTTCGATTTCGCGGTCTTGCACAAACTTTGGTTCAGAAAAACGAACCTTATCAATATCCTCAGTATTTTTCAAAATAACAGCGCAGACCAAGCCGTCAAGGTCTGCACGCGTAAGAACATTATACTTCATTTCTGGGCTTATTGATACTCGTACACAATTGGTTGAATTTCTGAAAAGCTCTTATCAATTTCTCCAGAAATAATCATCTCTTGGAATACCCGCATGAGATTGGGGTCCCACTTGTGCTCTTGCGTTTCTTGGCTCATAATGTCTAAGCACTGTTTGACATCAAGCGCACGCTTGTAAGGTCTGACAGTCATCAGGGCGTCATAGAAGTCGACGAGGGCGATGATGCGTGCCGTCAGTGGAATGTTTGTGCCAGAGAGCTTATCAGGATAGCCAGAGCCGTCCCAGCGCTCTTGGTGTCCGCGCACGATAGGCAGAACATGATGCAAGGATTTGAGCGGTTTGCAGATGTTTTCGCCAGCTTCAGGATGAATTTTCATGATTTCATACTCTTCAGGCGTCAGCTTAGTGGGCTTGAGCAAGATTGAGTCAGGCACAGCGATTTTGCCAATGTCGTGAATGACGCCGCCTTTGCGAACCGCATCAATTTCCCACTCCCCTAAGCCAATTTTTTTGGCAAGTTTCATGCCGTAATCGGAAAGACGATGACAATGTCCGTTGGTGTAAGGGTCACGCCCCTCGATGGCAAGAGCAAGTGAGAAAATGACCGTTTCAGCGTTCTCAAGCTGGTCAATATACATCTTGGTTTTCAGCAGGGCACGAACTTTGGTGATGAGCTCTACACGATTGAACGGCTTACCTAAGAAATCATCAACACCAACTTCTAAGGCTTTAACCTTGTTATCGAAGTCAAACAGCCCGGTCAGCATGATGGTTGGAATAAGGCGCGTATCAGCCGATTCTTTGAGCTTAGCGACCATGTCGACCCCATTCATCTTCGGCATGAGCATATCGGTGATAATAAGGTCGGGCTTTTTCACGCTAATAGCATTGAGGGCTTCATAGCCATTGGTCGCCATACGCACGCTATAGCCCTCGTTGCGTAGCGTTTCCTCTAAGAGTTTTAGGATAATTTCTTGGTCGTCGACAATCAGAATATCAGCCAGCCGTTGCTCGCTGAATCTGGAAAAGCCATGCTTGGCGGTCGGAACTTGCAACACTTCAGGCATAATCCAAAAGATTGATTTCAAAAATTATCTGTGTTAAACCGGCTGATGCTGCTTTTCTTCCTTTTTGTCATCCTTGTTGCTACTGTGACCGGGGAAGAAGGACGCATGCGGGTCAATCACCGTTTTGGCATGATTGACGGCAATAGCGGCTTCTCCAAAGCCCGTTGCAATCAATTTGAGTTTGGCTGGATGCCAGGCAATATCGCCAGCAGCATAAACTCCTTTGATGTTGGTCTCCATATGGGCGTTAACCACAATCCCATTGTTATGAATTTCCAAACCCCAATCTTTGATAGAGCCAAGGTTAGTGTGAAAGCCTAAATTACACAAGATGGCTTCCACTTCAATCGTGTCTTCTTCTTTGGTCTTGTTGTTAAAAATCACGGCATGAGTGATTTTGCCATTTTCTCCATGAATGGACTTGAGCTCCCAAAAAATGCGTATCGGAATGCCCATCTCTTTAACTTTTTTGACACTATCTTCATGCGCCACAAATTTATCGCGCCGGTGAATGAGCATCATATCGGTCTTATCGCCAAGCGCCATTGCCCAGTCCATAGCAGAATCGCCACCGCCAATGACCAGAATTTTGCGACCGTAAAATATCGTCGGGTCTTTGACAAAGTAGTAAAGCCCTTTGCCTTCCCAAGCTTGAATTGCAGGCGACTCCAACTTACGCGGTGTAAAAGCGCCGACGCCTGCGGCAATGAGAACGGTCTTAGACCAGAAAACCTGACCACTTTCAACAGTTAATTTGAGAAGGTCGTTTTCACGCTCGAGCTTATCGACGCGCGCAGAGGTGATAATGTCAGGATTATACTGTGCGCACTGCTCATAGAGGCTTTTCACCAAATCTTCGGCTAAAACTTTCGGATAGCCAGCCACATCATAGATGTTTTTCTTGGGGTAGAGCGCGGTGAGCTGACCGCCAATTTCAGCAAGACTTTCCAAGATGCGTACCCGCATGGTGCGCAAGCCGGCATAAAACGCCGCAAAGAGCCCTGTCGGACCTGCACCAATGATGGTAATATCGGCAACATCATGAGCGGAGGTCGCTTGGGTATCGCTTGAGAGCACACTTTGTTCAGTAGTTACACCTGACATAGTCATTGACTAAGAAGTTGCAAGAGACTTTCTACGGTTTTTCTAAAACATCTTGAATGCTTAAAGTTTTAGATGCAACGCGCAAAGGTAACTGAAAAGATAATTCATTTTTCTTGAAATGAAAATCAAGCCTTGATGTGCGATGCACGCAAATCTCGGCTATCACATGGAAGTTAATGCAAGGGTTGTATTTTGAGCACAGATGAAAATCAAGCCATGAAAAAATTGACCGACATAGAGCAGCGCCTTGAACGGACGCCCGAAGGCATTGAGAAAGTGGATTTGCTCAATGAATACGTGTGGGAAATCAAGGATATCAATCCGCAGCGCGGGTTAGAACTTAGCAATGTGGCACATGCCCTTGCCAAAAAGTTTGGTTATGAAAGGGGAGCCGTGCATAGCCTCTATCACCGCGCCATTTGCAAGTATATGCTCTCTGACTATGAAAATGCCCTAAGCGAGTTACTCTATGTGCTTTCTGCCTATCAGAATCTCGGTGATAAAGTCTTGCAAGGGCGGGTGCTGAACTGGATTGGCAACATTCACTACCGATTAGGCGATTATCCCGTCGCCATCAATTATTACATGAAAAGTCTCAGGCTCAAAGAAGAAGTGGGCGATAAGTTGGGCGAGGCGTATTCCTACAACGATTTGGGGTGTGTCTATGGACGGCTGAACGATACCCCAAAAGCCTTTGCATATTTTTCCAAGAGCCTATCTCTCAAAGAAGAACTTGGAAACTTGCAGGGTCAGGCTTACACGCTCAATGAACTGGGAGATGCTTATCAACGCATTGGGGATAGACGACGGGCGTTAGACTACTATCAAAAAGCTCTCGATATTCGCACACGAATTGGCGACAAACGCGGTCAAGGCGTTACGCTCGCCAACATTGGGTCAGTTCATCAGCAGCAAAATGAGATGGATGAGGCTGAAAAGTTTTATCTGCAAAGCCTCAACATTTTAAGAGAAGTTGGACACAAATACGCCGAAACTTCTACACTGACACGATTAGGCAAGCTATTGATAGAAAAAAATGAATGCGAGCGCGCACTCCAATACCTTTTGCCAGCATTGGCGTTGGCAGAAGAAATCAAATCGAGAGAGTGGACATACAAAGCCCATGAAGCTTTAGCCCAAGCATATGAGCGACTCGGCAATCTGGAAAAAGCACTTGCTCACTTCAAGGCGTTTCATGCTCTCAAAGAAGAAGTGATGACCCGAGAAACCGCACAGAAGTTACGCACCATGTCCATTCAGCACGATACCGAAAAAGCCCAACGTGAATCAGAAATTTACCGACTGAAAAATGTCGAGCTCGTCAAAGCCAACGAAGAGTTGCATAAGCTCATGGAAAGTTTGCGTGAAGCGAACGCACAAAAAACCGCACTGCTCTTGCAGGTTCAAGAACAAGCCAAAGCCCTTGAGCGCCAAGCACGAGAAGACAGTCTGACCAAGCTCTTCAACCGCCGCTACCTCGATAGCCAACTCGAGCAAGAACTTGACCGCGCAAAACGCTACGCCAGACCGCTAAGCGTGGCAATGCTGGATATTGATTTCTTCAAACAAGTCAATGACCGATTCTCGCATCAGGTCGGTGATGAAGTGCTCCGAGAGCTGGCAAAAATTCTGCGTTCAGAATCGCGTAGCAATGACATCATCGCCAGATACGGCGGAGAAGAATTTGTCATCATCTTTCCTGAAACCCCGCTGCTCAAAGCCGTGTCCGCCTGTGAGAAGACGCGATTGATGATTCAAGCCTACAATTGGCAAAAAGTTCATCCTGAACTATCCATTACGGTCAGCATCGGTGTCGTGGAGCGAACCACACAAGAAAATATCGACCAGCTGCTGAGCGCCGCCGATAAAAAACTCTACGAGGCAAAACGCACGGGGCGCAATAAAGTGTGCTTCTAAGCTGGAGAAAGGCAAGGCTACAATTTCTTGCGAAGCCGATAGCGAATCAGAACAGCCGTCAGATTCAGCGCAAAAGTGAGAGAAAGCAAAACCAGCGTGGTGCCATATTGAATCGGCAAAGTCAGCTCGACATTGACCGACTGCGTCGACATCACATAGAGATGATAGCCCAGATGCATAAACTGGTCATCGAGCGAATTGGGGAGTTTGGGCAGGAAAAATGCGGCGCCTGTAAAAAGCAACGGAGCCACCTCGCCAGCACCACGACTGATGGCAAGAATTGCGCCCGTTAAGATGCCACTGACCGCATTCGGTAAAACCGTGTGCCAAATCGTTTGCCACTTTGTGGCGCCCAGTGCATGCGAGGCTTCACGATACTCTTTCGGCACGCTGCGCAAGGCTTCCTCGACGGCGACGATGACCACAGGAAGGGTCAGAAGCGCCAGAGTCGCCGCTGCCCAAATCAAAGCAGGTTTGCCCCAAATCACTTCGTCCTCTGCAGCAAGCACGCGGTCAAGCCCAGCCCCGACGAACTGCACAAAAAAGCCCAGTCCAAATAATCCGAAGACGATAGAAGGCACACTGGCTAAGTTACTGATAGCAAAGCGCACCATGCGCGCAAACCGATTCTGCGAAGTTGTGTATTCAGAGAGGTAAATCGCCGTGATAATGCCGAACGGCAGACCGACCACCGACATAAGAATCACAAGAATAAACGTGCCGTAGATGGCTGGAAAAATGCCGCCAGCAGTCATGCCTTCACGAGGCGGAGCGGTCAGAAACTCCCAACTTAGCTTTGCCAAGCCACCGCGAAAAATGTCAAACAAAATAACGGCAATAATCAAAATGATAAGCAGGGCAGCAAATGCCGTAACGCCGGTGTAAAAATGTCCCAACAGTTTTTTCTTCATCTGCGCTCGTGCAGAAACAGTTTTTCAGTTTTACTCGCCGCTGAATTTTTTCATGAGCCGTTCTTTGATGTAGAACTCTGCGATGCTGTTCAAAATCAGTGCCGAGAAAAAGAGCATGGTGCTAATTAAGAAAAGCACACTGTAGTGCGGGTCGCCGAAGACAACTTCTGCCATTTCGGCACCGATGGTGGCCGTCAGCGTGCGCACAGAGTCGGTAAGTGTCCAAGAAGAAATGGGCGCATTGCCAGTTGCCATCAGCACGATAAGCGTTTCGCCAATTGCACGACCGAAGCCGAGAAGTGAGGCGGCAAAAATGCCCGGATATGCCGCAGGCAAAGTGATGTAAAATGCCGTTTCCCAGCGCGTGGCACCAAGCCCGTAGCTGGCTTCCTGAATGGATTTCGGTACTGCCGAAAGCGCATCTTCAGAAATGGTAAAGATGATAGGAATTGCCGTCAGGGAAATTGCCACGCCGCCCACCAATGCGTTCAGTCTAACTTCGGCTTGAGTCAGAGCTTGCAGCGCGCCAGCCAAGACAAACAAAGCAAAGAAGCCAATAACCACCGAAGGAAAACCGGCTAACAATTCTGCGGCGGGCTTAATGAGCTCTCGCAGCCAAACGGGTGCGAAACACGAGGTGTAAAGAGCCGCAAGCACACCAATTGGCACGGCAATCACCATGGCAATCAAGGTGGTTTTCAGCGTGCCAATCAGCAAAGGAATGATGCCGTATTTGGGATTGTCGGATACTGGTTGCCAAGTTGTGCTGAAGAGCGTCGGCAAAACTTCGTGGCGTGTGTCGGCATCAAAAAAAACATCTTTAGCTTCCTTGAACGTGAAAATGAAGATGAGAAAAATCATGGAAAGGGCAACGGCGGCAACCGCCACGATAATGGCATACATGATGCGGTCAATCCATTCAGCGCGAACCTGACTGGCGCTCTTCGTGAAAGTGGTGTTCATAGATAAGTTGAGACGTTGTCTTTGTGCGGCCTGAAGAAGCAGATGTCTTGATAGGAAAATAACCTTGCTCAATAACAATCGCTTGTGCCTCGTCGCTCAAAACCCAATCAAGAAAATGCTGAACAACTGCATTCGGCGGCTTGGCAAGATAGAAATACAAGTTGCGTGAAATTGGATATTCGCCTGTTGTAATGGTCAGCTCATTGGCTTCTATGGCTTGCGAGGTATCGGTGCGACTAACAGGCAAGATGCGCACCCCTTGTGAGTAAGCATTGCCGCCGTAGCCAATCGAATAAGGGTCTTTGCTGACGGCATTGACAATTGCAGCTGTGCCCGGCAGGGTTTGAACATAGTCAGCAAAGTCGGTGCCTTTAAGAACTTCCTTTTTGAAAAATTCATATGTGCCAGAACTGTTTTCGCGCCCATAGACAATGATGCGGCGGTCTTCGCCACCGAGTGCTTTCCAGTTTTGAATTTCGCCCGTGTAAATCTTGCGAAGTTGAGGGATGGAAATTTTAGCAACCGGATTATCCTTATGCACATAGATAACAATGCCGTCTTTGGCGACAGGAATTTCAATTACTTCGTGACCAAATTTTTCTTGAATTTTCTTGCGCTCGCGCGCTTTCATGGGGCGAGAGGATTGACAAATATCCGCCGTGCGGTTAATCAGTGCAGCAATGCCCGTGCCACTACCGCCACCATTGACTTGCACCGTTTGATTGGGAAATTTGTTCATGTAGATTTCCGCCCATTTTTGCCCAAGAGCAACCATGGTGTCGGACCCACGCACGGTGATAGGACGGTCTGGAGCGGCACAGCCAAGAATGGCAAAAAGTAAGCTCATCAAAAAAACGTGCCTTCGCATATCACTTGTGATAAGCGGCAAACTTAGCACGGAAGCCAAGCTATCAAAATAGCGTAACAAAAACTTAACATAAGCCATTAGCGCGGGAATGGCAGCGGATTCCAGAAATCGACAGCAATGTCGACGCTATCGGTCAGAGCGTTGGGGCGCACGATGAGGGGTTTGCCGCGCGGGTTATCGCGACTGCCGCCATAGACGCCCACAGGACGCCAGTCATTGGGATTGAGCACAAAGCCACGAAAGTGCTGGGCGACGGCGACATACTCATAGATGCCGGCCGCAATTTCACGCTCGTAGCGCAGCAGCGGAACATAGAACGGTCGCAAGAAAATGGTGTCGGCAAGCGTGTTGAGGTCAAAAAAAGTTTCTGGACTGGGCGCGGTGCGATAGACGACCAGCAGAAGTTCACGCAAGCTATCGGGGCGCGTGCTATCTGGCACTGGCGGTGGAAAGTTTCTGAAAGTAATCGTGCCACGAAATCGTCCGCGCGCCTGAGTGTCGGTTGCGCGATATTCAGGTTCCAGCCCCTGACCGCATGACGAGAAGCAAACGATAATTGCGGCACTTACGCTCATCCAAAAAAGCCATCTCTGCATCATGGCACGGCATTTGAGAGAGGCACAATTTTCATAGAAATATCCATCGCTGTAACGCTGTGTGTCAGTTCGCCAGCGGAAATAAAATCTACGCCAGTTTCAGCAATCTCACAGAGCCGTTCTTTGCTGACCCCGCCAGAGGCTTCCAGCAAAACTGTTGATGACTTGGCGCGCACCACGCTGACAGCTTTCTTCAAATCAGCCAGTGAAAAGTTGTCAAGAAGGATGATGTCCGGCGAAAAGCGTAAGGCCTCGTGCAGTTCGTCTTGCGAGCGCACCTCGACTTCGATTTTTACATCTAAACCCTTACGCTTGCGATAGTCTTTGGCACGCCGAATGGCTTCCGCCACACTGCCAGCGGCATCGATGTGATTGTCTTTGATAAGCATCATGTCGTAGAGCCCAAAGCGGTGATTGAGACCGCCGCCGATTCTGACCGCTTCTTTGTCGAAGTAGCGCAGAGCGGGTGCGGTTTTGCGTGTGTCTAAAAGTTTGGCTTTGGTGTGCGCAATGAGCGCCGTCCACTCGGCCGTCTTCGTGGCAATGCCAGACATGCGCTGCATGAAATTGAGCACCGTGCGTTCGCACAGCAAGAGCGTTTCCGTGCTACCAGTAATTTCGGCAATCACATCGCCAGCTTTGACGCGCTCGCCGTCGTGCTTGCGAATGCTAATAGACATCTGATTTTTCGACATGGAAAAAATGCGTGTCATGACACGCACGCCAGCAATCACCCCATCTGACTTCGCACGAATAACGCCTTTGCTGCGATGTGCCTTTGGAATAATGGCTTCGGTGGTCAGGTCGCCCTCGTAAAGGTCTTCGAGCATGGCAAGCTCAATCGCTTCCGTTTCGCAGTGGGTATGAAACTCTGCAAAAGCATCTGACGAGAGCGGCATTTGGCGACTCATCTCGAAGTGCTCCCTTGATGCGCTTACAAATCAAGAGAACGCAGATTTTTGAAATGACCGTTCGAGCGCACTCGGCGTTTGATTTCTTCGGTGCGTTCAATGTCGGGGATGATTTTCTCAAAATGCTCTATCAGCATCTCAAGCCGCTTGTTTTCGTTGGTCATTTCCAGAACCTTCTGCTTTTGCAGCACATCAAACCCAGCAGAATGCGCCACGCGAAACGAGACGCGTTCGTTGAAGTCGTAGTCTTCAACGGTGGTTTCGCCCTGAAGCAGTTCAATGAACTTCAGGTGCAAGGTAATGACACGCTGACGCAAGGAAGGGTCGACCGGCTCGCCATCGTCATCAAAAAATTCTACAGCGGCGCGCAGGTAGGGCTTGTCTTTGTAGGTCTCAAGCATTTTGTAACGCATGACACCCACCGTGATAATATCCAAGCGACCGTCAGGATACTCATTGACGATTTCCTCAAGCTCGACGCTGCATCCGATGGGATAAAGTTTGTTGTTGTAAGCCAGCGAGACGCCAAAGGGCTGATGTTCTTTGCGGCAATAAGCAATCATTGCCTTGTAGCGCTCCTCAAAAATATGCAGTGGCAAAGTCTCTTCAGGACAGACGACCAGCGGTAGTGGAAAAAGAGGTATGATACTTTTCTCAGCCATTTTAAATCCCCATCTTCATCAGTCGTTGGAAAGAACTGCAAAACTAACCAAGAATGCTTGCAATGTCAAACTTCTCCATGGGAAATAGAGCACGTGCATCATTGCAGGCGAAGACCACTAAAAAAAGTGAATCTCGGTTTTGGATAAGAACACTTCAACCAAATTTTCCAAACCAGCTTTATCCTCCTCATCAAAGCGAGCCAGCACGGGACTATCGAGGTCTAAGACGCCAATCAATTGACCGCCTTTAATCATTGGGACAACGATTTCAGAATTTGAGGCTTGGTCGCAAGCAATATGTCCGGGAAATTCATGCACATTGGCAACGACAATGGTTTTGCGCCGTTCAGCGGCAGTGCCGCAGACGCCTTTACCAATCGCAATGCGGGTGCAAGCCGGTTTGCCTTGAAAGGGTCCTAACACAAGTCCGCCTTGCTTGTAGAAATAAACGCCTGCCCAGTTCAGGTCAGGCATGGTGTGAAAGAGTAGCGCAGAAAAGTTAGCGGCATTGGCAATTACATCATGTTCGTTGCCCAAAAGAGCATAAAGCTGGTTGGTCAGTGCTTTGTAAAATTCGGTTTTAGTAGAGGTTGAAAGTTCTGCCCATTCAAACATAATGCTGCAAGATGTTTTAGGTTTTGTGTAGATGTATCTGGTAAGCCATCAGCGTGTGTAAACCAAAGTTTAGGCTAAACGTTCGAAGCCAATTCCGTAAGAAGTTTGCGAATGTTCTTAGAAAATTCAAAGCGAGAGACAACGCGCGTGCAGCCTAAGGCTTGCGCTTGCTCATAGAGTTGGGTTTGCACGTGTGGCAAAAAAGCCAGAGTCGGCACATTAGGGAAGCGTTGGCGAAAGTGCTCAAGGGCATCGAGCTCACCAGAACTCAAATCAAAGACCGCCAGCGCAGGCGGAGGCACTTCAGGAAGGGTGTCTGGCGAGAGAGAAAACCGAAGTTCATGCGGTGTATCCTGCATGGCAAGTCGAACCTGAGTGCGAAAGATGAGGTCTGGAATAAAAAGTGCGATGTAGCTTTGCATAGGTGACACGAGGTTTAAACATCATCAAAGATAATGGTGCGAGCATCGACGATGCTCCCATATTGACAAAGCAATTTGGTATGCACCTGCCCGGTCTCGTCGCGCACACGAATTGGGCACCCGTAGCAAATGCCGATACCGCAGCCCATCATGGATTCAATCGATACTTCACAAGCCAAATGATGAGCATTACAAAATTTACAAAGTGCATCCAACATTCGATTGGACCCGCAGCCGAAGACTCTGAGGCGCGCCCCACGAAAGCGCTCCAAATGCTCCGACAGCAGCGCCACCACATTGCCTTTGTAGCCTAATGAGCCATCGTCGGTGGCAACCAACACATTGGAAAGATAGCGTGTCATGACCTCCTCTGCAGTGCGAGCGCCGACAAAGTTGTAGACGGCTTTACCACGAGCCCGCAACGCTTCTTCAAGCATCGGCATGGGCGCTACGCCAATGCCGCCAGAGACCAGAAGTGCAACTTCAAAATCCTCACGCTCATAGCTAAATGTATTGCCAAGCGGGGCAAGAACTTGAAGCCTATCGCCGTGGCGAGCATGATAAAGCTGACGGGAACCAATGCCAAAGACTTTCACCATAATCTCAATGCGTTCGCCAACCACACGATGAATACTGAACGGACGGCGCAGCAGCGGCACAAGCGAATCGCTTGTCCGAATTTCCAGAAACTGACCTGCCCGCAGCACCGATGCAAAATACGGCGCATGCAGTGAAAGAATGCTAATGCTCGGTGTGAGATGTTGGTTATCGACCACCTCTAAGCATTCATCGCGCACAAGTGAAGAAGAAGACGGTATCATGGTTATCGCACTTTTGATGAATCGCGTGAAGTTGCCGGTTTCGGGTTTGGCAGCGCCAGAGTGGTATCTTTTTTTTCAGTGCTCATCTTGTCGGCGTGATTGGTTCCCTTGATGGTAATCGAAAGTGAGTCAGGCTTTGCCGCTCTGGTTTGCAGCGCGGCATTGAGCTTGGCCTGAACGGACTTAGCTTCGTCTGAATTTGGAAAAAGTTTTACCAAAAGTGAATATGCCGATATGGCAGAATCGGGCAAAGCAAAAGCCTTCTCGAAGATAAAACCTTTGAGCAAAAGCATTTTAGGGCGCAGGGTAGAATTTGGATAAACACGCATCAGCGAGTCTAAAGTCTGCAAGGCAAGTGTGGCTTTGCCGTGCTCAAAGTTCAAGACGGCAAGCGTATAGAGTTGTTCTTCATCTGCGGCATCTTTCACCAGCGGCGGCAAGCCGAAGTATTCACGAATGCGGTCAGCATATTTGCTATTGGGAAATTTTTCCAAAATCAACTTGTAGAGCGAATCTTGCAATGCGACTTGTCTTTCAGCGCGGTAGACTTCAGCCAGAGCGTAGAGCAGCGGCGCTTTTTGGGCATGTAGTTTCTCGGTCAGAGAGTCAGGAAAAGTGTGTAGGCTATCATCAATGAGCTTGAGCGTGAGGCGATACCACGCTTTGGCGGAATCGGGGATGGACAGAGTGAGTTGGTAAAAGTTACCAATCGCGGCGGAGTAATCAATGTAATCGAGTTTGTATTTGAGGTAGGTCTGTGTATCGCGTGCCGCTTCAAAGGTAATTTTTTGGCGCTTGACCGTTGTGCGGGTCTCGGTAGAATCGCTAAAGCTCTCTATGCCGCCAAGTTCAAGGAAGACGCTGCGCCGATAATCGCGGCGGGTGCGCTGTGGGGTGATGCTCGCACGAACAAGAGCTGTGTCAGGGCGTCTGCGAACGGCTTTGCGTTCCGAGCTGACAATGCCTAAACGCAAGGTGCTATCTAGGGCTTGACGGCTTTCATAGAGCTTGAGGATTTTCTCCATGCGCTGCGATGCGGTGGCAATCAGATTGCCCACTTCGCCTTGATTGAATTCAACTTTGGCACTGTCGTAAAAAGCAAGTGCGGCGGCATAATCACGAGAAATCTCCTGCTTGATAAGCCCCAGACGCAGGTAACTGCGTGCCGAAAATTCCGTCCGCCGATGGCGACGAATGATTTCAAAATAAAGGTCTAAGGCTTTGCCCAAGCGGTCTTGCAACTCATAGCATTGCGCCAGTTCATAGCGCACTTCAGGAAATTTGGAAAGGTATTTGTCATCGCCGAGAATACGCTGAAAGGCGCGCTCGGCCTCATCGTAGCGGCCTTGCTCACGCAAATCAAGCGCATAGCTTAGCATGGCAGCATATTGCAGTTCAAAATCAGGGTTAAGATTGAGCACGGCTTGATAGTATGAAGCGGCGCTTTTGAAATCGCCAAGCTGGTCGTAGATGCGTGCCAGAACGAAAGTGGCACGGGCTTTTTGCTCAATATCCACAGCAAACGGTAGCCCCAGTTCAATTTGCTTAATGGCTTCCTGAAGCAGCTCGTCGCGTATGGCAAGTTCAGCGAGCGCAAAGTGAGCATCGGCACGCACCGCATCGGTGGTTTTGGGTGACGCAATAACCGACCCCAAGACTTCTTTGGCTTTCGCTGTCTCTTGCTGCTGCGCAAGACAGCGCCCATACCAAAACGTGGCAGCATCTAACACATCGCTGTCGGAGTAGTTTGAGAGCACTTCTTTGAACTTGCGTTCAGCCGCTTCAAACTCGCGCTGGTAGTAGTAGGCTCTGCCCATAAGCAGCAAGGCGTTGTCGGCAATGGAACTATTGGGATGCGCTTTGAGAACGAGAGCGGTTTTTTCAATGACGCGGTCGAAAAACTGCTTGCCTTGGGCGGCATTTTCAAGCGAGATAAAAATTTGCAAGCGAGCGTTGCGCTCATAACTGACTGAGCCTTTCATGGCTTTCAAGCCTTTCTCATACTCGACCGTGGCGTTGTAGTAGGCGTTAAAGTATGCCGTAAATTCATGATAGAACTGTGCAATTGGGCTTTTGTCATCGGGACTGCACGCACCTAAGACAAGTGAAAGCATCAGAAAGGTAAGGGCTTTGCAGAAAGCATCGTGCGCAAATTGCTTCACACTTCTGACATTAGGTTAAAGCCCTATAATCTAAATTTTTCTTGAAATCAGAAAGGGCAAATTTCTGCCGCAAGTGCTTAGCAAATGGATGCAGAAGAAGGCAGAGATATAGCCGCTGTCGAGCGACCCTTTTTGTGGCGCTTGCGCAGGGCATACCGCTTGCGGTAGCGAGCGCGATAGCGTGCCTCTCGGCTGTCGTCAGACAGGTCGGACAAAGCGTAACTGACTGTTTGAAATACTTCTGATGTAGTAGGAATCATAACCACACTGCCCTTTGGCAGAGCCCAAGTCTTCAGCTCATTGAACTGCTTGAGGGCGTCAGCGGAAACTTTGTATTGCTTAGCAAGCGCCAGTAAAGATTCTTCTCGCTTGGCTTTATGTGCAATGAAATAAAGCCGCTCACCGGCTGGAATTTTTTCAATCGCCGCTGCCATATCGGCACCGCGACCTTTTGGAACACGAAGCACGTAGCCCCTGTAAGCAGGTGGGGTCATGTTCTTGAAAAGTTCGGGATTCAAAAATTGAAGAGTATCCACATCAATACCAGAGTATGCGGCAAGCGTTGGAAGCGTGATACAATCGGGCACAGTAACTTCATCATACTCTATGGGCTTGGCAAAGCGCATGGGCTCAAAGCCAAAGCGTTCAGGATAGAGCGCAATAATCGTGGCGGCAATGTAGCGCGGCACATACTGCTGGGTTTCACGGCGGAAATACTTGCGTAGGGTCCAAAAGTCGCGCTGATGTGGAGACTTGCGCAAAGCTCTATTGACGCGTCCGGGACCGGCGTTGTAGGCGGCAAGCGCAAGATACCAATCGCCATAGAGTTGATAGAGGTCTTTGAGATGACGCATGGCGCTGCGTGTCGATTTGATGATGTCGCGCCGTTCATCAAACCACTTGTTGCCAGCCAGTCCATAGAGCCGACCTGTGCCCTTCACAAATTGCCATGTTCCAATCGCATTAGCACGGCTGCGAGCATGAGGATTGACACCGCTTTCAACGATAGAAAGATAAATCAATTCAGACGGGGCACCTTCTTCGGCGATGATGCGCTCAATGGTCGGAAAATACAACGCCGCACGATGCAGATAGCGTTGAAAAATCTCCTTCATCTTCGGAAAGGTAGAAAAATACGTGATAAACTTTTTGACCTCTGCATTGAGCACCAGCGGAATTTGCGTCTTTGGCAAAAGCATGCCAACGAAGAGATTTTCATCAACCGTCATCTGCTCGGCAGTGCAAAGCAGGCGTTCGCGAATCGCTAAGGCAGGGTTGTCTGTATCTAACTTTGCAAGAGGAAGAACATGCTCATCGTAAAGCTGAAGAATGCGAAACGCCATCCAACAGAAATTAAAATCGCGCTCCAACTCTTCATGTTCCAATAGCTCGGCAATGAGTTCAATTGCTTCGGTAAGTGTGGTGGCAAGCTCCTCACTTTTTTCTTGATGTTGCTTTTCAGCCAGTTCGCTAAGCAATTTGACGCGCGCCAGCTTAAAAGCCTTGCTCTTGCGTTGCTCTTTTTCCTTGAGACGAATGAGCGTGGCAATAGCTTTTTGCCGCTCGATGGCGTGGGCACGACTTAGCGAATCAAGATAAGCAATTTTGACAGGGTCAACGGGCGCAGGCTCCAAAAGTGTCTCTTCTGGAGGGTCAAGTTTAAGAACAGCTTGGTGTGAAGAGCATCCAACATAAAGCACAAAAAAGAGCAAACCAAGCAGAGCTTGGAACGAGATGCGAGTATGCGTCATCCGAGAAGTTTGTTGTATGTTGCCGATTTTTGCTGATTGCGACTACTGCCTGCAATATAACAGCTTAGCATAAAAAAACGAATGTTTTATATTGTTTGCAGGGGCTAAAACGCATCCGCAAACTCTATTGCAAAACAACATCATCAAATGTCAAAGAAGGCATTTACGAAAAGCGGTGGCTTAACTTTTATCTTGACACTGCTTTCCGCTTCGAATCTTTATGCTGAAAAGAACATAGACGAGCGCATCAACGACGCAGTGGCGCCCTTCACCGAGGCAATTTCAAGCATCATCTTCTATGCCGTGCCAGTTGGCGAAGTCAAACTGCCGCTCATCATCGTGTGGTTAATTGGCGGCGCGGCCATATTCACGTGGTATATGAACTTTATCAACATTCGCGGATTCAAACATGCCATTGAGCTGGTGCGCGGCGATTATGCTGACCCTTCGCATCAAGGCGAAGTAACGCATTTTCAAGCACTGGCGGCGGCACTCTCAGGAACGGTAGGATTAGGAAACATTGCGGGCGTTGCAATTGCCATCGCCGTAGGCGGTCCAGGCGCAACGCTGTGGATGATACTGGCTGGCATGCTCGGTATGTCATCGAAGTTTGTCGAATGCACGCTGGGCGTCAAGTATCGCAATATCCATGCCGATGGCAGCGTATCGGGCGGACCGATGTATTACCTAAGCAAAGCCTTAGCGGCACGTCAACATGCCGCCATCGGCAAATTTCTGGGAGCGTTCTTTGCCGTCATGTGCGTGGGCGGTTCACTGGGCGCTGGAAACATGTTTCAAGTCAATCAGACATTCAAGCAGTTTGTGGTGATAACAGGAGAATCGCAGAGTGTCTTGCAAGGCTTTGGCTGGCTATTTGGTCTGATAACGGCAACGTTGGTGGCGCTGGTCATCATCGGCGGCATCAAGTCAATTGTGCAGGTAACAGATAAAATGGTGCCCATCATGTGTGGGCTATACCTGCTGGCTACACTGGTGGTGTTAGTGGTGCGCATCGCTGATGTGCCGCATGCGCTGTGGCTCATTGTGTCAGGTGCATTTGCGCCTGAGTCAGTGGCAGGTGGCGTGCTGGGCAGCATGATTCAGGGCGTGCGGCGTGCCGCCTTTTCAAACGAAGCTGGAATTGGTTCGGCAGCCATTGCGCATTCTGCAGTTAAAACAAATGAACCTATCACGGAAGGCATTGTGGCGCTCTTGGAGCCGTTTATCGACACCGTGGTTATATGTACATGCACCGCACTGGTCATTACCCTCACAGGGTTCTACACGCAAAATACTGTGAACGGTGTGGCACTCACTTCAGCAGCATTTGCAAGCATCCTGCCGTGGTTCCCGTATGTGCTGGCTGTTATCGTCTTTCTCTTTGCATTCTCAACCATGCTCTCATGGAGTTACTACGGCTTGAAAGCATGGACATACCTCTTTGGTGAAAAGCCTGCGACAAGCCTTGTCTTCAAAATTCTCTTCTGCATCTTTATTGTCATTGGCTCCACCATGAGCTTAGATAAAGTAACCGACTTTTCTGATGCAATGATTTTTGCAATGAGTTTTCCCAATATCATCGGTTTATACATTCTCGCTCCAGAAGTCAAGCGCGATTTAGAGTCATACCTAACGCGCCTAAAAAGCGGTGAAATCAAGCGCTTTAAGTAGAGCGGGTAGAGCGGCATAAGCACAGTAGGCGAAGCATCAATCGGTGCAAAAAGCATAGACGCTGGCGGGAAGATGCGAGCATGAACGCCATGAGGTATCAAATCTGCTTATTCCGCTGACACCCACTTTAGGCCAATGATGGAGAGAATCAGCGTGGAGATAAAAAACACTCGCCAGAAGTCAGAGGATTCTCTGAAGAAAAGAATGCCCACCAGTGCTGTCCCCGCAGCGCCAATGCCGGTCCAGACGGCGTAGCTGGTGCCAAGCGGTAAGGTTTGCACCGCTTTGCTAAGAAAAACAAAGCTAAGCGTGGCGCAGACTAAAAATCCGACTGTCCAGCGCCAATCCGAAAAATTATTGGAAAGTTTCAGGCAAGTTGTAAAGCCAACTTCAAATAAGCCAGCAATGATAAGAATAAGCCATGCCATGAACGGTGCTATGAGGAAGTTTCTTTGACTGCGTCAAAAATTTCAAACGTGCCATAAAACACCAAAATGGCAATGAGCGTGCCAACAATCAAGTCAGGCAGGTTGGTACCCAGTCCTAAGACCATTGCGCCCGAGACGATGACGCCTAAGTTGGCAAGGATGTCATACTTTGTAAATATCCATGCGGCTTTTAGGTGCGCTTCACCGCTTTTGAGCCTCTCGAGCAGAACAAAGCTGATGTAGTTGCCTGCAAGCGCCAGGGTGCTAATGCCAATCATCACCCAGCCCAGCGGGTCGCTGCCGCCCAGAAATCGCCGCACCACTTCAAAAGCCAACCACAGTGACAAAACGAACTGCCCAATTGCCGCAGCCCAAGCGGCAAGTTTTTTTTCTTTATCGCTCCGACCAATCGCATAAAGCGTAAGTCCATACACAGCACCATCGGCAAGCATATCTAACGAATCGGCAATAAGACCAGTGGATTCTGCCAGCCAGCCTGCAATCACCTCCACCGCAAACATGATGAGATTGATGGCAAGCACAATCTTAACCGTGCGCAATTGCAAAGCATGCTCAGAAGAAGTGCTCATATGTTGGAAGCAGATATTTGAGCAAGTTAAAAACTTTTCGCATCATGTAGGCAAAACCGTTTGCACCGTGAGTGCCACTTGCGCTGGGATAAGCAAATCGGGCTTTGCGAATACAGGTTGTAATTTCGGGTAAGTATTGCATCAGAAAGCCCTATTTTGGTTATCTTCATGCTGACCCAAATTAGAACATCTATGCTGCCAAATGACGCTGAAGCCTCAAAGCCAAAGGTAACACCTGTTTTTCGGGAAGAATCTCAACCAACAGATGACACGCCTGTCTTTCGTGAAGACCCTGACGAAGTGCGTCCGCAAAAAGAGCCGCGCACACTGACCGAAGTGATTCTAAGCGTTGAAAAATTCTCATTTGCATATGCCAGCAGCAAGACGACGGTGCTCCACAATATCGTCATGGATGTTAAGCGAGGAGAAGTCGTTGCAATCATCGGTCCGTCTGGTTGCGGCAAATCTACGCTGCTCAAGGCAATTAACCGAATCCATGAAGTGTCTTACCCTGTGCATGTAGAAGGTAAGATTATGCTGGGCGGCGAAAATGTCTATGACCCAAAAGTGGATGTCAGTGTGCTGCGTCGCCGGGTGGGCATGGTCTTTCAAAAGCCTAATCCATTTCCGAAGTCTATCTACGACAATGTGGCATACGGACTGAAACTCATCGGTGGTTACACCAAAGCACAGATGGATGAAATCGTCGAGCGCAGCCTGCAGCAAGCGGCACTTTGGGATGAAGTCAAAGACCGATTGCAAACGAATGCACTGGGATTATCGGGCGGACAGCAGCAGCGACTCTGCATTGCCCGCGCACTGGCAACCTCACCAGAAATTCTGCTCATGGATGAACCTTGCTCCGCCTTAGACCCTATCTCCACCCAAAGAATCGAAGATTTGATTGACCAACTGAAAGGCGAGTACACCTTCATCATCGTTACGCACAACATGCAACAGGCGGCGCGTGTAAGCGACCGCACCGCCTTCATGATGCAAGGACGACTGATTGAGTATAACCCCACTGAAAAAGTCTTCACCAAGCCCGAACAGCAACTTACCGAAGACTACATTCTCGGACGCTTCGGCTAAGCATTTAACGGCTATACCTCTGCTTGCACCGTCGGCGGCAGGGCAGTAAGCCCGTTTGCATGCGTCACGGAAAACTGTATTTTTTGCAAACTCTATCCAACCGATACCCATGAGCGAAGTCACTCCAATCTATGAAAAGGTAGCCAACAAGCTCTCAGCGCATTTGGGAGAGCTCTCGGAATTCTCGTATTCCGCCTTGCAATTGTTGCCGCTACCGGCGCTACTTAAAAACCTATTTTTTAACGAGTTGCGCCGAGAAGCACACGAAGAACTGCGCCGATTCAAATCCGAAAAATTTCTTTTCGGACACAGTTCGCTGGCGCCCTACCGCAACGCCTTAGCAGATGCCGCCGCAAAACTCTCCGTCTTATCGCGAGAAGACTGCCTACGATTGCTCAAACACAGCACCCGTCTCACATATGAGTATCTTTCTCGCCCGCAACACTTTCTAAGCAGGTATCTCTACAGCGAAAGCTATGAACTCAAAGCGGAGACGATATGCACCACATTACAGCTCTTTACCGAATACACCTACCTCACCGAAGTGATGCAGCAATACATTGCTAAAAAGAAGGTTGACTCGCTCTCGGAAGAACGCTTTGAGAAATTGATTGCCGATATTGACAAAAAAGTCTGCGCCACATATAGCTCGGCTGAATGGACGCATCTTTTGGAACCGCTCTACGAGTTCTATTTGCTCGGCGGAGAAATCAAAATTCCGATAAGCGAATTGCAAATTTTTCTGCGAGAAAAAGATGCGCTGGCGGCATTAAGCCAGCTGACCAAGCTGCGTGAGCAAGGAATTGATGCCCTGAAAAAAGAAGATATGGCGATGGTCTTTGAAGGCAAAATTGCGCCGCTGCTGCGAAAGAAGCAAACCGCCAAAAGCTCGCAAGAATTGGAAAAGACCATCATCTCACATCTGTCGCAACACTTGATAGAGGAAGCCTTGCGTGAGCCGGCTCACACGAAAGCCAGTGCGCCGCCACCGCCCACGCCTGAAAATGAAATACCACTTTCACCGAACATTTTCCCGAAGGTAACTCATAGCACCCAAGAGAGCGGCGTCAATCCAGCGCCATCTCCTGCAGAACGTACAGAGACCGAACGAATTGAACCAGTAGCCAATGTGCCTGCTCAATTGCACCCAGAGGTAGCAGTGCAACCAGCAGAAAAAGCTGATGAGCCTGCACCTGAACCTGTGCCAAACCCGCTACTTGCCGCATCATCTGACGAGATAGCGCCAGCGCAAAGTGTGCCTAAGTCGCCACGAAAAAAAACAGTGAATGCGCAGCAAGAGCGCAGCAACGAAGAAAAGTTGCCAGCAGAGTCAGAGCAAGTGACTCAAATGCCCAAGCAGATTCCGAAATCAATTCATCGCAGCGAGCCACTGGCTTTGCCCATCGTGCCGTCTATCAAGGTTGATGCACCAAGCGAGCTCAGAGATTTGCGTGAAATGATTTCGCTAAGCGACCGCAAAAGAATTATCAAGCGTATCTTCAAGGGCAATGAAGAAAACTATGAACGTGCTATCACGGCACTTAATCAAAAAAAGACTTGGCGCGAGGCTTCACTTTATCTCGACCAAGAAGTCTTCAAACAATATGATGTTGATGAATACTCAATGGAAGCCGTGCGCCTGACCGATACCGTCTTTGAACGACATTTTAACAAAAACTGAACATTAACATGCCCTATGATTCCAAAGCGATTGCGTCTAAGAAATTTTCTCTGCTACGGCGATGAACTGAGCGAACTGGATTTCAGTCATCTTCATGTTGCATGCATTGTGGGCAAAAATGGTGCAGGCAAATCGAGCCTACTGGAAGCCATCGGATGGTGCATTTGGGGAGAAACCCCACGAGGGGCAAATAAAGACATCATTCGCACGGGCGCAACCGAAGCAAGAGTAGAACTGGAGTTCGAGCTCGATGAAAAACTCTACAAAATTTCCCGAACGGCAGAACGCACAAATGGTGGCGCAAAGCAAAATGTAGACTTTTTTTGCTGGGATGCCGATAGCGGCAAGTTTCGACCACTAAACGGCAACGGAGTCAGAGAAACAGAAGCAAAAATTGTGCGTGAAATTGGCATCTCTTACAATACTTTCATTAACTCTGTGTTCCTGCTACAAGGTCGGTCTAATGAATTTACGGTCCTAAAGCCAACAGAACGAAAGAAAGTTCTGGTAGAAATCCTGCAACTTGAGCGTTACAGCGAGCTTTCGGAGCGCGCAAAAAACAAAACCAAAGCACTGGAAAAAGAACAAGCTCAACTTCAGGCACAAATAGAGCTACTCGAGCGCGAACTTGCAAATGAAGTCGCTCTGCGCCAAATGCTCGACACCGCAATGAGCGCATTATCTGAACTGGAACATCAAAAGGAAAAGTGTGAGGCTGAACTTGCCGAGCAAGAAAGAAAACTTGAAGTGCTGCAAGAGAAAAAAATTGCTTTGCAAGCTGAAGAATTGCGCCTGCGCGATATTGAAAGACAAATCAGAGAGTGCGAGGAAAAAATCAAAAAGCAAGAGCATGAAATCTGTGTGCTGAGTGAAAGACTTGCCCAGCGTGAGCAGATTGAGCGTAACATGGAAAAATACGCAATGTTCAGAGCCGAGCTTCAAAAGCTTGATAGCCTTGCCGAAAAATATCAGCGTCTCAGAGACACGCTCATCCATGTTCAGAACGAAATCGTGCTGGCGCGGCAGCGGCTCGAGCAGAATCTGGAAACAGAGCGTCAGCGCATCAGCTTTCTGAAAAGAGATGAAGAACAACTGCTACGCAATCAGCAGCGCAAAATAAAGGCGCAACAAGAGCTTGAAGCACTTTCCAAAGCGCATGAGACCCGGCGCCATGCCGTCGAGGAATTGCAACGCTTGCGACAGCAGCAAAAAGAACTCTCAGGAAAACAGGGTCAGCTCGCCGCCCAAATTGAACATTGCAACGCACAAATGAGCCAAATAGAGAGGAAAGCCAAAGAATTCAAAGCACTCAAAGATGCCATCTGTCCCGTGTGTCATTCCGCCCTGACACCAGAGCATCGAGAAAAAGTGTTAGCAGAATACCGCCAAGAGTATTGCACATTCCGAGATGAAAGTCGCAGACTAAGCCAGCAACTGGAACAGCTCAAAGTAGACATGCAAAATGTAGAAACCAGCATCCATGAAAAGGAAAAGCTGGAAAAAGAGCTAAAGCAAATTGAAAACGACTTGGCACGCACACGCAGCACCATTGAAGACTTGGAGCAGGTAGAAAAAGAATTGGAGAGCGTGCGTCAAGACTTAGCAAATTCAGAGCGTGTCGCAAAAGCCCTATCTGAGCAATTAGAGTCCGAAAATTTTGCTCATGAGCTAAAAGTGCAACTGGCATCGCTAAAAAACGAAATCAACGCATTAGCCTACAATGAGCAAGCCCATACAGAATTGCGCAAGCAAGTAAATCAGCTATCCGATGCGCCAGTAGAATACGAAAGAATCAAGGTGGCAGAGGAAAACTTGCAAAAGTATAGCAGAGAAGTGGCGCAGCAGAAAGAACATTTGCACCGACTCTTAGATGAAAGAACATCGGTGGAGCAGACATGGGCAGAGTTAGCCGAGCAAGTCAAGGTGCTAAAAGAAGCAGAAGTGCAAAAGGCAAATTTGAAAAGAAAATGGGACGAGCTCAACAGGCAATGGACAGAAAGAGCAAGCGAGGTGCAGTCTTTGAAAAAAAGCCTGAACGACCTTGAGCAGAAGCGCCAGCAGTGGCAGCAAGTGAAAAGTGAGGAAAAAAGAGTGGCTGACGAAATTGAACTCTATGAAATTTTGGCTGAAGCCCTCAGTGTCAGAGGTATTCAAAGCCTCTTGATTGAAGAAAGTGTGCCAGAAATTGAGCAGAAAGCCAACCGCATTTTGCAAAACCTTACAAACAATGCTCTGGCGTTACGCATTGAGACAAGAAGGCAGCAGCAGAATGAAAAGCTCGTAGAGTCGCTGGATATTTACATCAGCGATGTTAACGGCGTTTCACGCGATTACGAGACCTTTTCAGGTGGCGAAAAATTTCGCATAGATTTTGCACTGCGCGTGGCGCTCTCTAAGCTGCTGGCAGAGCAGCGCAGTTTCGGTCTCAAAATGTTGGTGATTGATGAAGGATTTGGCTCTCAAGATGAAGAGGGATTAGACGCTATCATGGAAGCGATTGAAGCCGTAAAAGACGACTTTGAAAAAATTCTCGTCATCACGCATCTTGATAAACTGCATGAACAGTTTGAGACCAAAATTTTTGTCCACAAAGACGGCACAAGAGGCTCTTCTTTTGAGGTGGTATGCAATTGAGGCAGAACGTGTCAAATGATGAGAGCTAATGCAATGGGCGAAAGCTGATGAGCGCAGCATATATGCAATTCATGCTCGTGCAAGTTGGCGATATGCACGAAATAACCCATGCCGCACTACGCAAGCCATCGTGCAAACCATGAGAGCATTTCAACAAGATGAAACCAGTTGTGGCAATTGTCGGGCGACCCAATGTGGGCAAATCTACGCTCTTTAACCGCATCATTGGCAGACGCCATGCGATTGTCGATGACCAGCCGGGCGTTACGCGCGACCGCAACGTGCAAGATGCCGAATGGTGCGGACGAGAATTTCTGCTGGTAGACACAGGCGGTTACACCAGAGAAGAAGATACCATCAGCGCAGCGGTGCGCACGCAAGCCCTGCGCGCTGTGGAGGAGGCAGATGCAATCGTGTTCGTGTGCGATGTGCGCGCTGGCGTAACCGATGTCGATATCGAAGTGGCAGAAATTTTGCGCAAAAAAGCCGCACATAAAAAAGTCTTTCTCGCTGTCAATAAAGTAGATAGTCAAGCATTTCTTGCCGAAGCTGAAGCGTTCCGAAAGTTGGGATTAGGAGAGCCATACTTTATTGCAGGAGAGCAAGGTCTGGGCGTGGCAGAACTTTTGGACAGTGTCATTCAGTCATTTCCGCCCTCTGCTGAAAAACAGTCCAATCAAACGGAAGTGGTTAAGTTAGCAGTGGTGGGGCGTCCGAATGTCGGCAAATCCAGTTTTGTCAATGCCGTGTTGGGAGAAGAACGGCAGATTGTAACCGAGATTGCAGGCACCACACGAGATTCAATTGATACCGAGTTCCGACGCTACGGACGACAGTTCATTTTGATTGATACAGCTGGGCTGCGCAAACGAGCAAGGGTAGAAGAAGATGTAGAATTTTTCAGCACCACACGCACTGAAAAAGCCTTAGAGCGTGCCGATGTCGCAATCGTTATCATTGATGCCACACAAGGACTGGAAAAGCAAGACCTGCGCATCATCAACATGGCAATTGAGCGCAAGTGTGGCGTGCTTATTGCAATTAACAAATGGGATTTGATTGAAAAAGATGCAAAAACAGCGGAAGTCTTCACAGAGGCGGCGCAGGCTCAATTGAAGGCACTCTCATACTTGCCCATCATCACGGTTTCGGCAGTTACGAAGCAGCGCGTGTTTAAGGCAATTGACTTGGCGGAAGAAATCTGGCTGGCGCGACGCCATCGCATTGAAACCAGCGAACTAAATCGCACCCTGTTGCCAGAAATTCAGCGTTCGCCGCCATGGTCAAAATCGGGCAAGGAAATCAAAGTCAAATACATCACGCAGCTTGCCACTGAACCGCCGCTTTTTGCGCTCTACGCCAGCAATGCTAAGCTGGTGCAAGAAAGTTACAAAAAGTATGTCGAGCGACTCATTCGTGAAAAGTTCGGGTTCAAAGGTGTGCCGATTGAGGTGCAGTTCAGGCAAAAATAGTCTTCTTTCTTTCGCCACAACGCGCAAAAAGGTAAATAGCACACAGATAACACGGATGAAACGGATTTGCACGGATAGGCTTTGCATGCTTCGTGAGTGTCTCTGTATGCTGTGTAGTCGTCACTGTGAACGAAGTGAGGGAACCTGATGCGGATGCTTTACCCCACTTCGTTCAGGACTAATTTTCGCTGAAAAAACTCTCTTGCGTCAGTTCCTTGGGAATGGAGTAACGTGGCTTCAATGGAGAAGGTGAAGTTTTCGGTGCAGAAGATTGTGCCGGTGGTGTTTTCTCAATGAGCTCTTCCTTGATGACGAGCGGCTTGCCTTCCGACCGCTTGACGGCCTGCGCACCATTGAAGAACAAGGCTTGCACTAACCCAAAAAATCCACCCAGAAAACCAGCATACACCACAGCGTAAAAAGCGCGTTCAGGCTCACCAATCGTGTTGCCATAGATGGCATCGAGCACAAGTTGAGCGATGGGCGTGCAAATAATTTTGGTCAAAGCCCCAGCGAGCGCTCCAGATGCGGTGCCAGCAAAGCCGTAGATGAGAGTATCGGCAAACACTTCACCGAGATGACGCGTCAAAAGGCGTGTCAAATAAAGAGAGATAATGCCGAAAAGTGAACCGAAGGTTGCACCATAGACTGCGCCCTGCCAATGCAAAGAGAAAATGAGACAGAAAAATGCACACAGCGCCGCAAATACTGCCGCATTAAAAAGAAATTCCTTCAGCAGTGATGACCTTAACAGGCGAACCACAAAGTGCTGCGTTGAAGTAACATTGCTCATGTCCTAAAGCGATGTCTTTTGAAATCTTTGAAAAGCGTGTTGAACTACGACCTAAAAACAATGCAGGGGTATGAATCGTTGCAAAAGGAAAAATTATTTTGAGGGTTCATAAATCACTTCAACGGCATCAAGGTAGTCCGCTAAGCGAGAGATAAGCGAAGGAAGACTCTCCAACTGACCTACACGGATAGCATGGCACATGGCATATCCAATTTGACTAATCTCGTCAAAGCCGTAGCCTGCACCTGTGCCAGCAAGATTGTGAGCAATGGAGTGCACTTCATTGAGGGCTCCAGCGTTCAATGCAGAGGTAAGTTTGACCACATCCATGCGACGATTTTCCAGAAAAAGAGGCACAATATCTTGAAGTTCAGCATCAATGCGCACGACGATTTTTTTCATGATTAGCAAAGCAGGTATAAATCGTTTCAAGCAAGACTTGTTTTTTGATAGGCTTACTAAGGCATACATCGCACCCGGCATCAAGTGCACGTGTTCGCTCTTCAGGCGACGAAAAAGCCGAGAGCGCAATGATAAGCGTTCTGGGCTTTTGCTGCTCGGCTTCCCATGCGCGAATGTTGGCCGTGGTGGCGTAGCCATCGAGGTCAGGCATCTGCAAATCCATGAGCACGAGGTCAAGGGTTTGCTCTTTGAAAACTTTGAGCGCCACGTAGCCATTCTCGGCCATGTAAAGTTCAAAGGGCAGTTTTTTGAAATAGGATTTAATTAAAAGCCGATTATCGGGCTCATCATCGACGACTAAAATTCTTAGCGGTTTGGATTCAGAGATAGGGGCTTTGGATGACGCATGTTGCGCTGAGGGAGAGGCAGGTTGAGAGGAATGGTCAGAAAAGAGTTTTTGAAGAGCCATTTCAAATTCGTTCGGATTTGAAGAGTTAAGCAGAAAAGCTGTAGGAAAGTGTTCCAAGAGCAACATGTCGCTTTTGCGCCGAGCGTTAAAGAAAACGATGTGAGTGCTGAACCGTTGGCGTGTGTGAAGCAGAGCTTGACAAATCGCATGCAAATTGTGTTCAGGCGTATGGCAGTTGACAAAAATGGCGTCGAACGGTTGCAGAGCGTGGGCGGCATGGTTCAAGAGGTGCGAGACGGCATCCGGTGTGGTAGCAGGTTCAACATGCAACCCGTAACTGGCTAAGTAGCTATGAAGTGCACTTTGATGCACGGGGTCATTATCCAGCAGAAGGATGCGTTTGCCATTGAACCGTAGAGAGTGTTGTAGGGCTTGAGAAGGAACGTGAAATGGCAAGCGCACGTGAAAACAGCTGCCGACATGCGGTTGGCTTTCTGCCCAAATGGTGCCGCCCATCAGATTGACAAGGCGTTTGCAAAGGGCTAACCCAAGTCCGATGCCGCGATGCTTGCGCGCCGTAGAGAAATCGCCTTGGACAAAGTGCTCAAAAATTGCATCCAACTGTTGCTCGGGAATGCCGATACCTGTGTCTTTCACCATGAAATGTAACAAAGCAGTTTGGCTATCAGACGACTCGAGTTCAGCAGAAATCTCAACGCCGCCTTGCGCAGTAAATTTGATAGCGTTATCAAGAAGATGATGCAAAATTTGCTGGGTGCGATGCGTGTCGCCAATAAGCCGGTCAGGTAGGTTCGGCGCCAGTGTGGTATGTAGGTAAAGTCCCTTTTCGTGCGCTCTCGGGCGCATGAACTGTGTCAGAGACTGTATGACCGTGGCAGGCGAGAACAGAGATTGGCTAAGCGTAAGATTGCCCGAGGCGATTTTAGAAAAGTCAATCAGGTTGTTCAAAAGCGAAAGTAAAGACGCACCTGCGTGTCGGAAGGCTTCAACGTAACGAAGTTGCTCGGGTGAAAGTGTCGTTTCAAGCAAAAGGTCGCTCATGCCCAGCATGATGTTCATCGGGGTGCGAATTTCATGGCTCAAACTGGCAAGGAACATGGATTTGGCGAGCGAGACTTCCAGCACCGATTCACGCATCTGATGAAGTTCAGAGTGCAGACGTAACAAGTTATCTGAAGCCTGTTTATGTTGGGCATAGTCGCAGAGCGCTTCGAGGGCAGTGTGTAGCAGAGCCGATTCACTTAGGTCAGCGTAATGCAGGCTATCGGTTTTGAGCATCACGCAGCCTAAGACATCTTGACAGGCAGAGAGTGGAATGAGAAGGGTAACCGAATTGCCCACAAATTGCTCAACCGTTTTGTGATGAGCCAGTTCATGGCTGATACCCAAATCCAGAGTCAAGGGTGTAACAGAGGCATCTGAAGGTGCAGACAGCGGTAACGAATGCCCAACACAGTGGAAGCAGACGCTTCCGTCGGAGTTTGAGTGGGCATTGTAGATGGCGGCAAGCTCGAGAGAGAAGGTTTCAACAAATATCTTTGCCACATCACTAAGGCAATTTTCCCCATCCTTGAGCAACGTGCGCTGAATAGCTGTCAAGGCACTTAAGTCAGATTCGTGCATAGACATCGTATGTTGAGATTGATGTTAGAGACTTACTTCCTTTTTTTGCTTAGCAGACTTGTAAATCGCATCAATAATTTGCATGCGCTCAAGGGCTTCTTGAGCAGTTGAGGTGATAGGGAAATGCCCTTGTACGGCACCGATAAAATGCTTGAGTTCGTTTTGATAGGAACGCTTGTAAATATCTTCAAGCGAACCAATGCGCTCTGGCGTAACGTTAACTAAATTGTCACGAATTTTCTTATGAAATCTAAGCGGATAGACACGCGCAAAACCGTCTTTACCATATGCATTGCAAAATAGCAAGTCTTGGTCAACTTCAAAATTCCAGCCTGTTTCAATTGAAATGGCTTGTCCGGTTTTGAGGCGAACCAGAACAGATGAAAAATCTTCTACGTTGGCAGAATCTTGGTCGTGAGCCTGTTTTTCAAAGTTGACGGCCGAGACACTCTTGGCTTTGGGAAAATTCAGGAGCCACAGGGCAAGGTCAAGCACCATGATACCCAAGTCCAAAATGACACCGCCGCCTGAGACACTTTTTTGCGCCTTCCACTGCCGGTCAACCGGGTTTTTTTTCAGCCAGCCAGCTTTGACAAAAAAAACTTCGCCAATCTCACCGTGTTGAATAAAACTTTTCATGACCATGGCATCGGGACGAAATCGCTGATTCATGCCCACCATCACCTTCACATCTAAGGAAGCGATAGCATCAAGAATTTCTTTGGCTTCTTTTGCCGTGCGAGCAAGGGGTTTTTCAACAAGGCAGTGCTTGCCAGCCTGTGCGGCAGCAATCGTGATGGCTTTATGCGTATTGGTCGGCGTAGCAACGATGACCGCATCCAAATCTCGCATGGCAAGCATATCTTCGTAGTGAGAAAATACATGCTTGACTTTGTAACGCTCACCAACCAGTTTAGCTTTGGCATGCTCAATGTCGCAGACCGCAACCAGTTCAGCGCTATCGAGTTTGGAGAGTATGGGAAGATGTGCCACTTGTGAGATGTTTCCTAAGCCGATAACGCCGACTTTAACTTTTTGCATTGCAACGATTTTCGCAAAGTTAAGTTAAAAAAGCTAAGTGCATCTCTGCACAAACAGCCCTGCTGCGCCGTCATCCTTAACTGCAAAATTGAGCAACCAAAGCAAGTCTGAAGAAAACCGCAAAGTTTGTATGTGGGTGCAGAGCAGCAAAATATCTTGCCGCCGTGCGCCCATTTTACTTATCGCTCATATTTGCTGCCGCCGACGCTGCTCATAATTTTGCCAATCATGTCGTTGTAGGTTCTCACCGATTCCAACTCATCTTTGCCGACCATTGAGTTTTGGTGCAGCCCCTCTAAAATAAATTCCATGGCGCTTGCCAGTTCGGCTTTGTTTTTGGGCTGCATGGTTTTTTCGGCAACTTCACGCAAACCTTTTACGCGGTCCAGTGCCTTGAAATAATCTTCAAACTTCATGTCGTCGTAGATATCGACTTGATTGCCTTGTGAAAACCAGTTGGTGATAGACGCATATGGTGATTGCCCTTGAACTTTCTTGTTGGGGTCGGGGCAATACTTTTTGAAGACTTGATTGATGGCTTTGCCGACAAGCAATTTGGCCACATTGATAGCGCCTTCTTGCTCGCCTTCATAGACCAATTCAATTTTACCTGTGATGGCAGGGATGACGAGGAAAAGGTCAGAAATCCGCACCAGCACATCGGATTCATCGTTAATCATGGCGCGCCGTTCCGCACTGCTGACCAAATTTTCCATTGCGCTAATCGTCAGGCGTGCCGAGACACCAGACTTTTGGTCGACATACTCACTGCGCCGTGCCTCAAAGGCAATGTGCTCAATAATCTCTTTGAAATAATAGGGCACGGTTACTTTGACTTCGGAATTACGATTTATCCAAGCCTCTTGCTCGGTGATTTTGATACCGATTTCAATTGTCTTTGGATAGTGCGTGATGATTTGCGAGTCAATGCGGTCTTTAAGTGGCGTAATGATATTGCCGCGGTTGGTGTAGTCTTCGGGGTTGGCAGAGTAGATGATGAAAATGTCGAGCGGGATGCGCACTTGGAACCCACGAATTTGAATATCCTTTTCTTGCATGATGTTGAGCAAGCCGACCTGAATGCGCGGTTGCAAATCTGGCAATTCATTGATGGCGAAGATGCCGCGGTTGCTGCGAGGAATGAGTCCAAAGTGAATCACATTTTCGTCGGCGTATGTCAGTTTTTGCGAAGCGGCTTTAATCGGGTCAATGTCGCCAATAAGGTCGGCGATGGTTACATCGGGCGTGGCTAACTTTTCAGCATAGCGTTCCGAGCGATGAATCCAAGCAATTTCAGTGTCATCGCCTTCGTGCAAAATGCGTTCTCGTGCATACTTGGAGAGCGGCTTGAAGGGGTCATCATTGATTTCTGAACCTTTCACAACGGGAATATACTCGTCCAAGAGATTCACCATCAGGCGAATCATTTTGGTTTTGGCCTGTCCGCGCAGTCCCAAGAGAATGATGTCGTGCTTGGAGAGAATGGCGTTTTGGAGTTGAGGCAACACGGTGCGTTCATAGCCGATGATACCGGGGAAAGGATTTTCGCCGGCTTTCGTTTTAGCAATCAGGTTTTCGCGCATTTCATCTTTGACCGAGCGCGTGCGGTAGCCTGAACGCTTCAGTTCGCCAAGGGTCTTGATTTTCGTAAGTTCACGCAAATCACGCATAAAAATTCAACAGGTTTATCGTTTTATTAAAGTTCTGTGAAAAACACAGCTAAGAATTTGCAGAGAAAATGAGTAGCGATGACCAATTCCAACTGTGCTAAACTACACCAGCGCATAGCGGGTGCATCCTGCTCGCAATCTCCTATTGACAAGCTAATCTCCACAGCTGATTGAGGGCATGGAATTGCGCAAACGCTGCACTGACCAAATCAGTCACCACCCGCTCTGCTCAACGCCATCCGAATCACAATAGCTCACACTGAATTGAATTGCAGATTAAGAAGATTGTGGCTCATAAGCAACTTGATTCGTCACAAGCTGTAGCTTTCAGCAAAAGACGCTTAGCGCAATTTCTTGCGACGATTGCGGATATAATCAATAAAGAGATATTCGCCTAAGTTATCTAACCCGCTGAAGTAAGCACGACCTTGATTGGCTTCTGTCAGCTCACGCACAAACCCTTGCAAATAGGGGTCGCTGGTGACCATGAAAGTCGTAATCGTAATTTTGTCTTTTCGGCAGATAACAGCTTCATCGAGTGTTTTATTGACAATCTTGCGGTCAAGCCCGAAGGAGTTCTTATAAATCTTGATGCCTTCGTTGATAGCTGACGGTTTGCCGTCGGTAATCATGAAAATCTGCTTGTTCTGATTTTTTTTGCGCTTCAAAATTTGGCGCGCCAGTGCAAGCCCGGCTTTGGTGTTGGTATGATACGGCCCCACGCTCACAAAGGGCAGGTCTTTGACATCAACCGTCCAGGCTTCATCGCCGAAGAGAATAATGTCAAGAGAATCTTTGGGATAGCGCGTCAGAATAAGTTCAGCCAGCGCCATTGCAACTTTCTTGGCAGGGGTGATGCGGTCTTCCCCGTAGAGAATCATGGAGTGAGAGACATCAATCATCAACACGGTGGCGCAGGTCGTCTGATGCTCGGTTTCGTAGATGCGAAAATCTTCTTCAATGAGTGAAATCTCGGTGATGCTGCGTTTGAGGGCATTGTTGAGCGTGGCGGTCATATCAAGGTTTTGCAGATTATCGCCAAAAGTCCAAGCGCGTGTTTCGGGCATGCGTTCATCTGAGCTGCCCGTGCGTGGAATTTTGTGATTGCCAAATGCACTTTGCTTGCGCAGCGTGGTAAAAATTTCATTGAGCGAATCCTCACGAATTTTCTTGGTGGTTTTGCCCGTGATTTTGAACTCGCCTCTTTCAGCGGCATCTTCAAGATAGCCCTCACGCTTGAGCCACTCAATAAACTCGCCCATGCCGATTTCATCGTCGCCTAACCCATACTGGCGGTCCATTTCAGTCATCCATTGCAGAGCCTGATTGGCGTCGCCATTGGTGTAAATCAAGAGCTGGTTAAAAATTTTGAGCATTTTCTCAAGGGTGGTTTGCCCTGCGGTATGCCGCTCCTCCCATTTGCTGAATCGATAGTCCATCGTAAGCCTTGTTTGATTGCGAGAGATTGTTGCGCAACGACTCTCTTAACACTTTGAACTTAACAAAAAATTCTTTCGAGACAAGCAGTAAAATTTATTAACAAATCGCAACTGGCAAATGGGCAAAAAGCGCACCGGTCAAAACGGGCATCAATGTTTTCAGCAAAGTATAACATTGTGTAGTTTCGCATCAAGAGAAATTTAGCGGCCTAAGAACATTCACTGCCGAGTGCAGTGTGCGGCTTGTAAGACACCAAACAAAGCGTGACCATTCTGGCAATAGAAACCTCACATGCGCCCATCAGCCTCGCACTGGCTGTAGAAGATAAGGTGAGCGTAGAATTCGGCACGGCTTGGCAACGCACCGCCGAAGAAATTCTCCCGCTACTTGAGCGCCTGCTAACACGCACTGGCGTAGCACTATCTCAGCTCGATGCCATTGCCCTCTCAAATGGACCGGGCTCATTTACGGCACTGCGAATTGGCATGTCAACAGCAAAAGGACTGTGCTTTGCCTTAGATAAAGCCCTCGTTACCGTAGGCACGCTGGAAGCCATGGCGCAAGCGGCATATGAACAGCTCTGCAAGAAAGGCACCGCCGTGCATTTGCTTGTGCCAGCAATTTATTCCAAAGCCGATGAGTTCTTTGTTGGCACAGCCTCTCCAGATACGCTACGTTCAGAAAAACTTGCAGAGATGGCAAAATTTTATCTCAAACTAAGCGAACTCTCTGAGCAATTTCCCAAAGGGACAGGCAAAGTGCTGTGCGGACGCAGCCCTGAAAAATTGCGCGCGCAGCTACACGAAAAACTTGACTGGTATGAGATGGAGTTTTCTGCCGCCGCACTTCTGCCCATAGCGAAGGAAAAGATTCAACAGAGTATATTCACCAATCTTGCATTTGCTGAACCAATGTATTTGAAAAACTTTGAGGCCAGGCAAAGCACAAAGAAATTCTTTGGCTGATGCCATACGCCTCTCCGAGTCCAGAATGAGTTATGCAAGCGATAGAAAGACTCCACCAGCGCCTCTCGCAGCTTGAGACACTGCCCCTGCAAGAGCAAATTTTGGCGCTCAACGAAATAAGCTACGAACTAAAAGAGTTGGATGCGGCTCACGCAAAGACTTTAGTGCTCAGAGCCTTGACGCTTGTTGAAAATGTGCTGGGTTTGGAAGGGCTTCAGAAAGAGCAGTATCCCGTGCTATCGCAGAAAGATGCGACAGCGCAAAAAGCCGATTTGCTCTGCACGCTAAGCTATTGCCTTTGGCGGTTGAGCGAAAATAATGAAGCCATCCTGCGAGCTGAAGAGTCGGCAAAACTCTACACGGAACTTGGCAACAGCGGCGGTCGGGCGTCAGCCTTGCTCAATTTGGGCTCTGCTTACTTCAATTTGGCTAATTACGCTAAGGCGTTAGAGTATTATCAGCAAAGTGAGCGTCTCTATGCAGAAGCCAAAGACCGAAAAGGACAAGCCAATGCGCTCAGCAACATTGGCAATGTGTATTGGCGATTTGCCAACTATCCGAAAGCCTTGCATCATTATCAAGAAAGTTTTCTGGTTCGCGAAGAACTTGGTGATGTGCGCGGTCAAGCTATCAGCATGAACAATCTGGGCAATGTGTATCACATTCTCGGAGATTATGA
>Ga0308414_1000144_pt1 | contig 42635 bp, 48 predicted proteins | sample HotsprSampleOS50_FD_205667 | JGI IMG/M metagenome (GOLD analysis project Ga0308414, IMG submission 205667) | Hot spring phototrophic mat microbial communities from Octopus Spring, Yellowstone National Park, Wyoming, United States - 20090730_OS50 ... | reverse complement strand
ACAATGGTGCCGAAGACTGGAGTTGAACCAGCACGAGGTTACCCTCACTGCGACCTGAACGCAGCGCGTCTGCCAATTCCGCCACTTCGGCGCTACACCATACACTTATTTTTCATTGTACTCAATCCAATACTGAATGTCAAGCGGAGCTCGTGCGCATCTTATTTGCACCTGAATTTCTGGCATACGACATGGGTGCAGTGGCAGAGGGGTGTGATGAGGTGTACGCGGCATTGGCGTGAGACGTACCGGCGCGTATGATGATGCGGAGTGAGATGATGGCATGGCGAGTGAACTATCACGCGCCGGTTTTGGCCGCGGCGGGCACGCGCGTGGCCACCGTCGTTGCCCGCGCTCTCATGCAGTACGATTTGCCGCTAGCGCCCAAAGCCCAGCGAATCGCTGGCCTCACAGATGTGGTGTCAGGTGAGGAAAGTAAACTGTGCGGAAATGCCCGCTGACGTTAGGACAACTTTACAGCCGTTTTTGCAATTTGGCAAATTGCAAAGTATACTTTCCTAGCCTGACACCCGAGAGCTTGAAATTCCAACACGCCTGTAGTATAATTGCAGCGATGAAATTGGCATTAATTGGCGGCACGGGGCTGGCGAAGCTCCCGGGGCTTGAAGACGTGCGCGAAGCGGCGCTAACGACGCCGTTTGGCGCGCCCAGCGCGCCTGTGCAGATTGGGCGCATGGGCGCACACGAACTTGTCTTTCTTGCGCGGCACGGCCGCCAGCACTCCCTCTTGCCCAGCGAGATCAACTATCGCGCCAATATCTACGCGCTCAAGACACTTGGCGTGACGCATGTGATGGGTGTGTGCGCGGTGGGCAGTTTGCAGGAACATATCCGTCCCGGCGAGATAGTGGTGCCGGATCAATTCTTTGACCGGACGCGCGGGCGGCGTGAGGACACGTTTTTCGGGCGGGGGCTGGTGGCACATGTGGCGTTTGGAGATCCGTTATGCGCACAGATGCGCGCCGCGCTGGCTGCGGCAGGAGGCGCGGCAGGAGCACAGGTTCATCAAGGCGGAATATATGTTAACATAGAAGGCCCGGCATTTTCCACGCGTGCCGAATCACACTGGTATCGCGCGCTGGGTGCGTCAGTGATTGGCATGACCAATCTCACCGAAGCAAAACTGGCGCGCGAAGCAGAACTCTGTTATGCCACCCTTGCGCAAGTAACAGATTACGATTGCTGGCATGACACGCATGCAGATGTGACCGCGTCGGACATACTGGCCGTGCTGGCGCGCACGACGGCAGTAACGCTGCGGCTGGTGCAAGCGTTCGTCAACACATGGCAGCCACCAGAGACGTGCGCCTGCCGCCGTGCATTACAGACAGCGTTTGTTACGCCGTGGGCTGCGGTCCCGCCAGCCACGCTCGCGTCGCTGAGAGCGATCATTGCGCCCTATTATAAGGAACAGTCATGAACAGAGTGCGGTTTCCCTTTTACGGCACGGTGCCGCTGCTGCCCAATCTTTTTACCGCGGCCAATCTGGTGCTGGGCATCCGTGCCATCACCTTGGTGCTGCGCGGAGAGAATCATTACGATCATGCCGCCGTGTGTGTGATGCTGGCCATGTTATGTGATGTGATGGACGGCATGGCCGCGCGCATGACCAACACGGTCAGCCGCTTCGGCGTCGAGTTTGATTCACTCGCGGACTTGACCAGTTTTGGGATTGCGCCCGCGGTGATGGTATACCGGCAGGCGTTAATCAGCTATGATGCAGCCAATTGGCGCGGGCCGGCGCACATCGGTTTTCTGATATGCGCGATCTACGCCGGCTGCGCAGCGCTGCGCTTGGCGCGCTTCAACGCACGTGTGGGCGACGAGACCACGTCCTTCATGGGACTGCCAAGCCCGGCGGCCGCGGGTGTGGTGGCGGCGTATTTCATGTTGAGTGAAAGCGGCTTGTTGCCGGATGCGCTGTGTGCTTTTCTTTCCAATTGGATTCTGCCCTTTGTTACGGCGGCGCTGGGCATTCTGATGGTGAGCAGCATCCGCTATCCGGCGCCCGTCAAGCGCGATTTGTGGCGCCGGCGGCACTTTGTGTATTTTGCACTGGCCGCGGGCGTACTGGCGCTAATCATCGCCAGCCGCGGCGCCACGTTGTTTGCGCTGTTTAGCGGCTATGTCATCTGGGGCCTTGTCCAACATGTGCGCGCGCCGCAGGCCGCAGGTGACACGCTGCCCGGCGCCACCAGCGAGCAGGACGAAGAGGAAGACTGATGCACCCAGCCCGACGCCGCCTGCCGCGCCGCAAACTTGACGGCATTTTGGTGATTGACAAACCGCGCGAGTGGACCTCGCACGATGTCGTGGCCAAACTGCGCGGGCATTTCCGCCTGGACAAGCTCGGCCATGCCGGCACGCTTGATCCTGTGGCCACGGGCGTGCTGGTCTTGCTGGCAGGCGCTGGCACCAAGTGCGCGGAATATCTGATCGCGGATGAAAAAGAGTATCGCTTTGTGATGCTGTTTGGCGTGACCACCGACACGCAGGACATCACCGGCACGGTGCTGGCGCGGGCAGAACAGGCGGCCGCGCTGCCGCGTGAGAAACTCGAAGACGTGCTGAACGAGTTCCGCGGCGAGATTCTGCAAACGCCGCCGATGTTTTCCGCAGTCAAAGTAGATGGCACGCGCCTCTACAAACTGGGCCGCAAAGGGCGTGAAATTGAACGCGCGCCGCGCCTGGTCACCGTGCGGGAGTTGGTCTTGGAAGACTACAACTGGCCGCGCGCCACGCTGCACGCCGTCTGTTCAAAGGGCACCTACGTGCGCACACTGTGCCATGATATCGGCCAGCGGCTCGGTGTGGGCGGCTGCATGGAGTCACTCGTGCGCCTGCGCAGCGGAGAATACACACTGGAGCAAGCACACTCGTTGTCGCAAATGCTGATGCTTACGCCTGAGCAACTCAGCGCCTGCCTGCTCCCATTGCCACTGCGCCCCTTGCCGCCGCCGCGCACACAGTAGGCGCTACCGCGGCGCCGTTACTTGCGGCACGACATCATACGCTATCACTGCCACCCCGCGTCTATCGGCCGTCACTAAGCCCGTATGCGCGCCGCACTCGATCGCAATGCGTGCCCCCGGCCGGCAGCCATACATGGTAAGCGTGCCCGGCCGGTCAGCGCTGAGTACCACCCGCGCCGGTGTGGATGCTCCGCGCGTGCAGCGCACTACGAGCGGCGAGGTTGAGCGCAGCCAGCGCGCGTCGTTGCGCCACACTTCCAAACCATCATACGCCGTGCGCACACGATAGCAATCTCCCGCCACACAATAGCACGTCACTCCCCAGCTTTGCTGCGAGCGCGTGCCCAGCCGCAACATGTCTGACCACGGTTCAATGTCAATCAGCTCCTGCAGCGCAAAATTCGCCAGCAGCGCGCCCCAGCCATAGCCCGTATCAGAATTCCATACATCGCCGCCCTCGCCGGTGAACATGTTGTAATTCTCACAAATCATGTTGGCCTTGGCCCAGTTTTTTTCAAACATGCGGAAGCTTTTCAGTGCAAATGCCGCAGCCACGTCGTCAAAGCCGTAGCGTTTCAGGCCTTCGTAGACAATGAAATTCGTTGGCGGCCAGATGCGGCCGGCCCAATAGTTGTTGTTTTTGCTGGCAGGATAGTTGAGCGCCGTGACAGAGACCACATACTCGCCCCAGAACACTTCAGGATTAATCAAAAATTTTTCAACCATGAAGCGTGCCTGCTCCGGCGTGGGCACGCCCGCGGCCAGCGGGAAGAAGTTGATCGCGCTGACATCGCGCACGAACGTGCCGTCCCAGCGGCGGATGCAGTAGAGGCCGGTGTGTTTGTCGTACAGGCGGGCGCGCATGCGGCGGGCGTGGGCGGCGGCTTCGCGGTGATACTGCTGTGCCGCGCGGGTGTCGCCCAGATGCGCCGCTATGCGTGCCAGCGCCTCGCAGTCCATCACATACAATGAATTCAGCGCCACGCAATCGCCGGCCAGCGTGTGCGCCTGCTTGTCAAACGGCACCTCGTTCATGATCGGAAAATTGTCCATGCCCGCTTCATACAGCGCGCAAATGTGCTCATGTTGCTGCACGGGGTTGTAAATTTTGAGATGGGGAAAATCATACTGTGGTTCAGGATTGGAGCCCCACGCGAGCAAACCAGATTTGTGAGGATCGCGCGCGGTGTGCCACCACGCGTGCCAGCGCGCCAAGGCCGGATACGATTCCTTGATGAGGGAATAATCGCCCGTCAGCAAGGCGGTTTTCCACGCCAGATACGCGCCGACGGGCGGCTGGGAGCGGTCGAATGCCTTCACGCCAAATGACGTGTAGTAATTAGGCGGGAACCCGTCTTTCGTAGCAGACGCTAAAATCGCACGGAAATTGGCTTTCGATAATTCGGGGCTTACGGTATGTGCCAGATAGCCAAGAAAACACTGATCCCACGGAAAGTTATATGAGCCGTTCCAATCCGCGCCCCAATCGCGCGAAATCTGCGTTGTGACCCCTGTCCAGCGCGCATCGTAAATGGTGTTCCATGTCACGGCACGCGGCACCGCCATCAACGCACGCGCCAACCCATCTTCGCCGCGTAGTTCAATTTTCGCATACTGCTCTTTCGCCCGCGCAATGCGTTTGAGCAGTATAGGCCAGCGATCCCGGCACCGCCGCGCCCCAACGTGCAGCGCGCACGGCTCGCCCGGCGTGTTGATCAGATAGACGTGCTCCATGCTGATGAAAAACATGGCATCTTCCGGCCGGTGTAAATTGTACGGCGTGACACACCAGTCACGTGTCCAGAGCGCGCCATCTTTGGCGACAACCGCTTCTTCGCCCGCGGGCATCAACGCCACCACCACGCGGCACCGGTCGCCCTGTGTCAGCGGCGTAATAGCTACGTCAAGATCACGCCCTCGCCCGGCCGCTTCTACCGCATACTGCGCAGTAGGAATCGTGAAAGTGTACGACCAGTAGCTCCCATCCGGCGCGTGTGGCCCGCGCACGGGCATGTTCGGCCAGCGAAAACGCGTATGATGCTGATCCGCATCAGGATCGTACACGCTGATGTGCAATTTGAACGCGAAGCATCCATTGTCAAGATAGACGATCGTGTTATACGAGCGGAAGTCCCACGTATTCCAGCCAGTAGCAGGTGTGCGCGTGCGAGCAGTCTTCATAACTGGATGAGCATGACTATGTGTTAATTTTTACTGTACGAGTGCATATAGTATAGTGTAACACTACACAAATGTCAAGATGCCGGACTAACCTAGATCCGGCGATTATCAACATAGGCGAGGAGGGGCAACGGCCGCGATGCCCTCATGCTACGCGCGCACGAGGCCGCCGGGGTCGGCGGCCCTCCACAAAAACTGGAGGGGCAACGGCCGCGATGCCCTCATGCTACGCGCGCACAAGGCCGCCGAGGCCGGCGGCCCTCCACAAAAAATGGAGGGGCAACGGCCGCGATGCCCTCATGCTACGCGCGCACAAGGCCGCCGGGGCCGGCAGCCCTCCACAAAAACGGGAGGGGCAACGGCCGCGATGCCCTCATGCTACGCGCGCACAAGGCCGCCGAGGCCGGCGGCCCTCCACAAAAAATGGAGGGGCAACGGCCGCGTTGCCCTCATGCTACGCGCGCACAAGGCCGCCGGGGCCGGCGGCCCTCCACAAAAACTGGAGGGGCAACGGCCTTGCTGCCCTTTTCCCCGCGCGCACGAGGCCGCCGGGGCCGGCGGCCCTCCCTAACCGCCGGACCTGGGACTGATCCGGCGGCACCGCTCAATCCAACAACATCCGGCAGTATGCCGCCGCTGCGTCAGTATGCTATAATACTTGCATGCGAAATGAACTGATGTACGCGCTGGGCTTTGCGCTGGTGGTAGCGCTGATTATCTGGCTGGCGATGCGGCCGGCCCCACAGGAGCCGCGGCGCATGGTGCACGAACTGCCTGTGCAACAGCCGGCGCCGATGGTGCTGCCGGAAGCCACGAACGAACCGGTTGTAGATGGTGCGGAAACTCAACAAGCCGCTGAAGAACACATCCCCGCGCCTGCTATGGCCGAAGAAGAACTGCCATGGCTCGGCGATGAGCTGATTGTGCGGCTGGAACCGGGCGCATCCCTGCGTGCAGTGGAAGACGCGTTGGCTGCTACAGGCGCGGTGGTGGTGCGGCGCGCCGGCCAGCTCGGCCTTTTGCGCGTCACGCGGCCGGATGGTATGGCACTCACCAACGCCGAAGCGCTCGTGCGCGACGTGGACGGCGTGGCCGGCACGGAACGCAATCTGCGCACGGAACTGCCCAAGGATGTGGGTGAATTGCCATTATTAGAAAGTGGCGAGCCGCTGGCGCCGGTGTTGCAGCGCGGCCGCGAGATGATTGGTCTTGACAACCCCGCCGCGGAAACGGGCTATGGCCGCAATTGCATAGTCGCGGTGCTGGACACAGGCATTGATCAATCGCATCCGGATTTGATGCAGTGTGTCATCGGCGGGTATAATTTTGTAGACGACAATGCGGACACACGCGACTTGCACGGCCACGGTACGGCCTGCGCGGGCATTATCGCCGGCAGCGGCTTGGGAAGTGACAGTGTCAAAGGCATCGCGCCGCAAGCGCATCTTATTCCGGTAAAAGTCATGAATGAACACGGCCGCGGGACAGCATTTGATGTGGTGGAAGGGATCGTGTACGCGGTGGAGCGCGGCGCGCGGGTGATTAGTTTGAGCATTGGCGCGCGCGGCGAGAGCGGCGCGGTGCGCGATGCGATTGCATACGCCTGGCAGCGCGGCGTGCTCGTTGTCGCCGCCGCGGGCAACGAAGGGCGCGATAGTGTGGCATTTCCCGCGAATGATGCGCGCGTCATCAGCGTCGGCGCCGTAGATGCCAATCTGCAGCGGGCGCCATTTTCAAATTATGGAGAAGACGTGACGCTTGTGGCGCCGGGCGTGGCAGTGTACACCACGGCGCGTGAAAAAGGGTATATGCACTTCAGCGGCACATCGGCCGCGGTGCCGTTTGTCGCGGGGGCGCTTGCGGCGTGGATCGGCAGCCACACCGGTACCACGGCAGAAGAAGCGCACCAAGCAGTCCTGGCCGCCGCGGACAATCTCGGCCGCGCGGGGCATGATGCGGAATACGGGTACGGCATTATCAACGTGCGGCGGCTGCTGTTTCCGCGCACGGCGCGTGTGTATGACATGGCGTTAAGTACAATTTATTTCGATCCGCCGCGGCTGCGGCTGGGGATGGAGGCGGATGTGTATTTTGTCGTGCAGAACCGCGGCGCGCGCGAGGTGCGCGGCGCCAGGCTGGCCACCAGTGTGGCGGGCGCGCCGGAGCACGTGGAGCTGGGTGCGCTCGCGCCGTCGGAATGTGTGGAAGTGCGGCGGCGTTTGGTACTCCCCGCCACGATGCCGGATCAGCCGCTACGCATTGAAGGTGCTGTTATGTTGCGCGAAGCCGACGCAACGCCCCACAACAACGGCCGGGTCGTCACCTTGTATCCAAGTTTATGGACGGAATAAAAAAAATTTTGCTGACTGGGGCGCGCGGCATGCTCGCGCAGGACGTGCTGGCCCAGCGCCCGCCACACGTGACAGTAATCGAAACAGATGTGCAGGAATTGGACATTACCGACGCCGGCGCCGTGCGCGCGTTTTGCGCGGAACACGCCCCAGATGCAATACTGAATTGCGCGGCATATACTGCCGTGGACAAAGCAGAAAGTGAACGCACGCTGGCGTTCGCTGTGAATGAAACTGGCCCGCGCAATTTGGCCGCGGCTGCCGCCGTTCGCGGCATTCCGTTTGTGCACCTCAGCACTGATTTTGTCTTTCAGGGCGATGGTTCGCGCCTGCTGAGGGAAGACGACCCGCCCGCGCCGCGCGGTGTGTACGCGGAAAGCAAACGCGCGGGCGAATGCGCCATAGAAAAAGCCGGCGGCGCATGGTTGATTGTCCGCACGTCATGGCTGTATGCTGCACACCATGCGAATTTTGTGGCCACCATTTTGCGCCTTGCCGCCGGGCGCGACCGGCTGACAGTGGTGGACGACCAGCGGGGCTCGCCGACGTACGCGCCGGATTTGGCTGGCGCGCTCTGGCGCTTGCTAGCCTGCGGCGCACGTGGCTACGTCCATTTTTGCAATCGCGGCGTCTGTTCGTGGTTTGAATTTGCACGCGACATTGTGCGCCTTGGCCAGGAATACGGCCTGCTGCCCGCCACCCGCGTAATTGATGTGGCGCCCTGCACGACAGAAGAATTTCCGCGCCCGGCGCCCCGCCCGAGCTTCTCCGCCATGGACACGGCGCGCTATACTGCGTTGACCGGCGCCACCCCCCGTCTTTGGCAGGATGCGCTGGCCGAATGCATCGCCAGACTAGCTGTGCAGCGCGTATGATCCTGGCCGTATGCGTGAGCAGGAAGAAAGGCACCGTGAAGCGCCCCGTGCGCGCGGCACAATGTGTTGCACGCCATGGCATTAGGGGTGATGCCCATGCTGGCCCGGGCATGCGCCAAGTCTCACTATTGAGCTACGCTGACATTCGTGCCATGCGCACCGCGGGCGTGTACGCCGCGCCAGGCGATTTTGGTGAAAACCTGATTGTTGCAGGATTGCGCGCGAGGACGCTGCGCGTTGGCGATGTGCTGCGCGTGGCGGGCGGCCCGCTGTTACGCGTGACGCACATCGGCAAAACATGTCACAATGACGGCTGCGCCATCAAGCGGCGTGCAGGATTCTGCATTATGCCGTCACGTGGCGTGTTTGCCCAGGTGATACATGGCGGAATGGTGCGCCGCGGGCAGCGCGTATGGCGTTGCTGGCATGGCGATAACGCCAGTTGACACACCTCGTACGAAGCGGTATAATTACAGACTACGATGAAGATAAACACACCGCGCCGAAAGCGCAGGGAGCACGTATGCATTTAGGCTGGCAGGAAGTTATTGTAATAGCGCTGGTGATTTTGTTGTTGCTGGGCGGCTCGGCCAAACTGCCCGAGCTGGCGCGTTCGCTCGGCAAGGCCATGAAGGAATTCAAAAAGGCCATTAAAGACGTGCAATCCGACGATGACCAGCAACCGCAGAACGGCGCACCGCATGTCTGACACGGCAGCAGCCGGGCCGCCTGACGACGAGCCCAAAAGTATTTTTGAACATATTGCGGAGTTACGGCGGTGCGTGGTGCGGGCGCTGCTGGCGGTGGTGGTCTGTACCGGCGCAGCATTGCCGTTGCAGCGCGTGTGGCTTGATGTGTTGTTGTATCCTGCGCGCACCACTTTGCCGAAGCTGACCTATCTGAGCCCGCCAGAGCCATTCCTGATGCAAATGAAAATCACGCTGATTGCCGGCGCGTTGCTTGCGCTGCCCTATGTGGCGTGGCAGCTGTGGTGCTTTGTAGCGCCGGCGCTGTATCCAGTGGAGCGGCGCTGGATTATGCGGTTGTCGGGATTTTCAATTGTGCTCTTTTGGCTGGGGTTGTTGTTTGCGTATTTTATCGCAGTGCCATTTGCCCTGCGATTTTTTATGAGTTTTGAAACGGCTACAATAACCAGTGCGATCACGTTGCGCAACTATGTCGGGTTTGTAAACACCATGCTGTTGGCATTTGGCGCGGCATTTCAAGCGCCGCTGGTACTGATTTTCTTAATGAAAACAGGCTTGGTGCCGCGCGAACGCCTGGCACGCAACCGCCGGGTTGTCTTTGTGGCTGTCATGATTGTGTCTGCACTGCTCACCCCGCCCGACGCGCTCTCAATGGTGGTTATGACGGTGCCGCTGTATTTATTGTTTGAAGGCAGCTTGTGGCTGGATAGGCTGTTGACGCGCAGCGCACCGGCGGATGTGCAGAAAACGTAACCGCATGCATACAGCACACACACCACTACGCACGCCCGCAGAACAAGGAGCAGGCGAACTCGTATACCGGCTGCACGACACACCGCCCTTGTGGGAGACGCTCGCCGTTGCGGTGCAGCATGTCCTGGCGGTGTTTGGCGGTGTCATCGCACCGCCGCTGGTCATCGCAAATGCACTGCACTTTGACACACAGATGACGGCTTATATGGTCAGCATGGCATTGTTTGTTTCGGGCCTGGCCACGCTGATCCAAATTGTACGCATTGGCCCGATGGGCTCGGGCTTGCTCAGCATCCAAGGCACGAGCTTTACGTTTGTCACGACCATCATTGCGATCGGCGAACGGGGGGGCATGCCGCTGATTTTGGGCGTATGCGCGGCGGGCGCGTGCGTGGAGATGCTCGTCAGCCGCTGCCTGCGCTATCTCCAAGCCATCATCACGCCGCGCGTGACAGGTATCGTTGTTACGATGATCGGATTGTCGCTCATCAAAGTAGGCATGACAAGTTGTGGCGGCGGGGCTGCTGCACAGCGCGCAGGCACATTTGCCAGCGCACCCCACCTTGCCCTGGCGGCGCTGGTATTTGTGGTGATTATCGCACTCAACGCCTCGCGCAACCGTTATCTGCGCATGGGTTCGATTATTATCGGGCTGTTGACGGGCTATTGTGTGGCCACGGCGCTCGGCATGGTTTCTTTCGGCGCGTTGCGCGAACTGCCGCTTGTCCAACTGCCGCAACCGTTCAAGTATGGCATGCGCATTGATCTGCCCGCTTTGATGCCGATCGCGTTTCTCTATCTGATCACATCCATTGAAACCATCGGTGATATTACCGCAACATCACAAGTTTCGCACGAGCCAATTGAAGGCCCGGTGTATATGCAGCGGCTGGCCGGCGGCATTTTGGCGGATGGGTTTAATTCGCTGCTGGCCGCAGTGTGTAACACCTTTCCCAACACCACTTTCAGCCAGAACAACGGCGTGATTCAAATGACCGGCGTCGCCAGCCGGCGGGTAGGCATTGCGGTTGCGTGTATGTTGATCGTACTCGGTTTCTTTCCTGCGCTGGCGGACGTTGTCGCGCTAATGCCGCAGCCGGTACTAGGCGGTGCCACGCTACTGATGTTTGGAACTGTCGCGGCTGCCGGGGTGCGGATTCTGTCGTCCCAGCCGCTTGACCGCCGGTCAGTGCTGATCATTGCGGCGGCGTTCGGGCTGGGGCTCGGTGTCGAGCTTGTCCCGGATATTTTGCGCGTGCTGCCGGAAGACGTGCGGATCATTTTTCGTTCCGGCATTACCACGGGCGGGGTGACTGCGCTTGTGTTGCAAGCACTGTTGCCGAAAACCCCGCCGGCGCCCCCAGCGCCAGCAACGTTCCCGCCTGTATGAGGACTATGCCTTCCAAACATCGCGCCCTGCCCGCCGCAGGGCACAAGCACTGCTAGCGGCCAAACGGCAGCACCTTTCTGAGCTGATCAGCGGCGTCTTGCAGGGCTTTGCCAGCATCACCACCACTGTTGGTGGCCACGCCGCTGACCACGCCGCGGGCCACCTCCGCCGCCTGCTGCACCCCGGCTGCTGGCAGGGACAGCATGCCTAGATTCAGCAGACCGACAATTCCGGCGCGCGTCATGATGCGCATAATGATCTCGATTGTCAGTTGATGGGGATCGGTGACGTGCGTGAAGCGCTCATCGAAGTTGAGAGAAATTTGTTGGACGCGCGGCGCGCCACCGTCGCTATAATCCTTGAAGGTCACTGTGCCAATGCGGATGGCCAGCTCGTCAATCTGTAAGTCTATCTTCTTCATTTCGGGCTTGGGTTCTGCCGGCGGCCGTTGCTTGTCCTGCAACGCTTTCAGGGCATCAATGTTGAACGAGCCATCAGCGTTTTTTACAATCAACACGTCTTGCATGGCAAAAGTAACCGACCGCAAATGAACTTTCTTCCGCAGCAGTGCACCGAGCTGGTAGTTCACGTGGATGAGGGGAATATTGACCATCACCCGGTCTTCAAATTGAGGCGGATTGAGCAGCTCCACGCGCGCAACATTCAGATAGGTTTTAAACAGGCCAATGTCCATCGAACCAATCACCACATTCAAACCAGTGGCGGCTCTGATGCCGGAACGGATTATCGGCGGCACAATCAGATTGCGCGCAAGAACAAGCACAAGTAGGACAACAACGATGACAGCGATACAGCGTGTGAGAATTTTCTTCATGGCAGTGCTCCGTGGAGAATGAAGGTTATGCACGTCCTAGGTACAATTCAAACGATGAATGGAAGCGTGCGTGGGCACGCGGTAAAACAGATGCGCACGGGGCGAGAAGGCTTTCATGATGGGCGTATTGTACCAAAAGGCGCGGGCAAGATCAACTAAACTTCGTAACCATGTGGAAGAGGGCGTGTGCGGTGTGAATACACGCGAAGATTTCAGCAAGCCGTGCCGAAGGTCTGTGATGGCTCTTGCAATGATGTCACACCATAACTGTGGGAATGTACCCCAAGTGGAGCGCGTGGTCAGCGTGGGCCGCTGCGTGTGGCGTGCGCAGGCGGCTTCGATGCGGGCATCCGCGGCCGCTCAAGCGCCACGGTAGTGTTGGCCGTCAGGCCGCTGACAATGTGGACACCGGTGAGATCATTTAATCCGATCCACACCGTCTGTTGGACAAAGCCTGTCGGTGTTTGAACGAACACATAAAACGTCTGGTCGGCCAGGGCCGCTTCGTAGTCGTCGCAAAACACCGCAGAGAGTGGTGCGACGAGCGCGTTGGTGAGCACGCCGCGCGTAAACTTTACATTGGCCGTCATGCCGGGCTTGAGGCGGTGATATGTGCCTGTGAGTACGACCACCACTTCAAAGCCCTTATTCTGGCCCGTGGGATCAGCCACCGACACAGGGGCAACGTGTTCGACTATGCCGGTATACATGCTGCCGGGGTGGCCGTCCACGCTGATCAGGGCCGTCATGCCGGTAAAAACATTCAGAATATCCACTTCATTAACCGTGGCGCGCACTTCCAGCACATTAAGATCGGCCAGCTTCATCATTTCCGTGCCGGACGAAACAGAACTCGCGCCAATGACCACTTCACCGACTTCGATGGCACGGTTGATGACGGTGCCGGCCAGCGGGGCGCTGATGGTGGTTTTGCGCAAATTGTCGTCAATGGTAGTGATTTGCGATTTAATTTTTTCAACGCGGTTTTCCTTCAGATTGCGTTCGATGCGCATGCGGTCGTAGACATCAGGTGAGACAAGTTGTTTTTGAAACAAATCCGCATTGCGCCGAAAATCCAGTTCCGCGCTTTCCAGCATCAGCATGGCTTCCTGCAGGTCCAATTCGAGTTCGCGCCGCCGGTTGATCAAATCAGTTTTGTCAAGCTCGACCAGGACGCAGCCTGCCGTGACCACATCGCCGTCGCGGACATGCAGGCGCTCGACCCGGCCGTTGACTTCCGATTTGATCACGACTTGGTTTTTTGGGCGGATCGTGCCGCTTTCTTCCAGCACGGAGATCAACGTACGGTTGGTAACGATCGCGGTGGGGACGGGCGCGGCGGTGCTGCCGGAGGTGCTGACATAGGTGCGGTAGATATACGCAAGGCCGGCCACCGCACCGGCAAGCACGACTGCCAAGAAGAGTTTTTTCATATCATTTCTAACGCGCCAGAACGAGCAGCCGCACAGCGGCCGCGCCGCCGCGCAGCAAGACGCGGGCGCACTCGTCGGAGGTGGCGCCTGTCGTTATGACGTCATCAACCAGCGCGATGCGCGCGCCGCGTACCAGCGCGGGCTTCGTGACGGCGAATGCGCCTTTGATATTCGCGGCGCGCCCGGCTGCCGTCAAGGTAACTTGGGGCGTGGTGCGGCGCACGCGGCGCAGCACGCCGGGCGGCAGCAGGGGGACACCGCTGGCCGCGCTGGTGCGCCGCGCCAGTTCACGCGCTTGATTAAAGCCGCGCCAGCGCTGGCGTGTCCAGTGCAGCGGAATCGGGGCGAGCCACTGCACATCGTGCAACACGCGCGTCGCCAGACACCGCCGCGCCAGCAGGTCGCCGAGCAGGGGGGCCAAGCATTGATAGCGCTTGTACTTGAGCAAATGAATCAAGTGGCGCAACCCGCCGCGGAATTCACCGCAGGCGGCAATCTGCTCGACGAGCGTGTGCGCGGCCAGGCGGCACGCACCGCAGAGCTGATCGCGCCCGTCGCGCGTGCGCAACGGGCGGCTGCAGCGCGGGCAGCACGGCGAGCTGATCAATGGCAGCCGCGCCAAACACCCGGCGCACACGTGGTGCTCTTCGTGATGCAGGTGCACGCCGCAGAGCAGACACAACGGCGGATAGACCGTGTCGAGCAGGCCGCACCAGAGGCGGCGTAGCGCGTCGCGCCACATGCGTTTAGCGCGCCTTGCGGCCCGCAATTGGCGCGACGGTGTATTCTTTGACGGGTGTTTCCAGAACCGGATTCAGCTCGACTTTATCCGCAAGATCTTCTTCGCGCGATTCCGGCATGATGATATCAATGTACTTCATCGAACTATAGGGGATGAAGTACACTTTGGTGTGTTTGGTCAACGGGCGTTCCTCATATTCGCCTGACACGCTGTCGCGCACTTCTTGGAAATGGCGCCCGCTGATAATGATGCCAGCTGTCGTTACATCTGTGACAATACCGCGTATGATATCAATCGGCATCTCACGGAAATGCCGGCGCAAGACGACACGTACGCGTGCATTAAGCAGACTTTGAAATGCAGCAGCCATATGGATCCTTTCCCTCGGGTTAATTTTGCCAGCGCCGCCCGTCATGCAGGCGGCAGCACTTCCTGCACCGTTGTGATGGCACATGCGGTGCCAGTTGTTTCGTCTATGTCAATCAACGCGCCATTGAGGCGCACATCATGTTCAGCGAGTGCGAAGCGCTGCGGCAGGCCGGTGAGAAAATGCCCCAGCACGGCCGCCACCTCGCGCCCCAGCACCGACTGGTGCGCGCCGGTCATGCCCACATCCGTAATGTAGGCCGTGCCGTGGGGCAAGACACGCGCATCGGCCGTCAGCACATGTGTATGCGAGCCGCACACCGCCGTGACACGCCCGTCCAGAAACCAGCCCATGGCGATTTTCTCGCTGGTAGCTTCCGCATGCATGTCCACCAGCACCACGCGTGCGGCGGCGCGCGCCTCGTCCAGCACGTGCTCCACGGCGCGAAACGGGCAGTCGGCCGGCTTCATGAAGACGCGGCCCATCACATTAATCACCGCCACCGGCACACCATGCGCACTGGAGACAACCGTCCAGCCGCGCCCGGGCGCACCCGGCGGGTAATTCAGGGGCCGTACGACACGCGGCTCGGCCAGCGCCTCGGCGGCGTTTTTCTGGTCAAACACATGATCACCAGTAGTAATCACATCTACACCCGCGCCGAGCAGCTCGCGCACGGTGTCCGGCGTAATGCCTTTGCCGCCCGCGCAATTCTCGGCGTTGGCTACTAGCATAGCAAAGCCGAGCCGTTTGCGCAAGAGCGGCGCCAGTTCTGCCACCGCGCGCCGCCCGGGCTTGCCGACCACGTCACCGATCACGGCGATGCGCAGCATTAGCGGGCGTACTCCACAACGCGTTTCTCGCGCACGACGGTAACGCGGATTTGCCCGGGGAACTGCACGTCATCCGACACGCGCTTGGCGATCTGCCGCGCGATGCAGATCGTCTGATTGTCATCCACCGCGTCGGCGTCAACCAGCACGCGCAGCTCGCGGCCGGCCTGGATGGCAAAGGCGCTTTGCACACCGCTGACGTCCAGAGCGGCCTTTTCCAGCTGCTCGATGCGGCGCACGTACAAATCATACGATTCACTGCGCGCGCCGGGGCGGGCGGCGGAGATCGCATCGGCCGCGCTGGCCAGCACCGCCAGCCGGTTCTCGGGCACAGTTTCATTGTGATGTGCGGCGATGGCATTAATGATGTCTTTGGGCTCGTTGTAGCGCCGCGCAATATCCGCGCCAATGGCCGCATGGGCGCCTTCCACTTCATGATCCACCGCTTTGCCGATGTCGTGCAGCAAGCCGATGCGCTTGCCCTTGGTGATGTCTTCGCGCAGTTCGCCGCACAGCGAGGCCATGATGCGCGCGACTTCCATCGAATGATGCAGCAGGTTCTGGCCATAACTGGTGCGAAACTTGAGGCGGCCGACGAGTTTGATGAGTTCCGGATGCAGGCCGCTAATACCGAGTTCAAGGGCAGCTTGCATACCGGTTTCTTCAATTTCGCGCTCCATCTCGCGGCGGACTTTGCCGAGGATTTCCTCGATGCGCGCGGGATGGATGCGCCCGTCAGCGATCAGGCGCTCGAGCGTGCGGCGCGCCGTTTCGCGCCGCACCGGATCAAAGCCGGAAATCACGACGGCGTTGGGGGTGTCATCAATCAGAATTTCAACGCCCGTTTCCTGCTCCAGCGCACGGATGTTACGGCCTTCGCGGCCGATGATGCGGCCTTTCATGTCATCGCTAGGCAACGACACAGCACACACGGTCGTTTCCGCGACATGTTCCGAGGCGCAGCGCTGAATGGCCTGGGTAATCACGTCGCGGGCGATGCGGTCGGCATCTTCCAGCGCTTCCTGCTGCTTGCGGCGCACGAGCGTGGCGGCTTCATACTCAACTTCGCGCTCCAGCTTGGTGAGCAAGCGCTGCGTCGCTTCTTCGCGGCTTAAGCCCGCCACGCGTTGCAGCGCCTGTTCTTCTTCCTCAATCAGCTTGGCGATCCGGCCGCGTTCGTTCTCAAGTGCTTGTTTCTCACGCACAAGCTTTTCGCGTTCCTGCAACAGCCCTTGCTCTTTTTGCTCAATTAAATCAAGCCGCTTGTCCAGGGTTTCCTTTTTTTGCGCCAGCCACTGTTCTTCTTTTTGCAGTTCCTGGCGCAACTCTTTGGTGCTGGCTTCAAATTCCGTGCGCAGGCGGTGCAGTTCGTCTTTGGCTTCGAGCTTGCCTTCGCGCACGATACCTTGGGCTTCGCGGTGCGCTTCTTCAATGATCTGCTTGGCGCGCTGGCGCGCTGACGTCACCCGGCGCTGGCTCCACAAATACTGCGCAAGCAAACCTGCGCATGCTCCGATGAGAACACCGGCACTGATGTAAACGATCATCATCATGCTGACTCCTTCTATTTTATGTTAAACTGCAGTGTGCCACCCCGCGGGGCTCACCACAGATTCAAGCTTCCAATCTTGCGCCGTCATTGGCACGGCGCCAACCAGCTGGCAGGCGAAGGCGACGCCCACCGTACCCGTGACGGCCTGCGCCGCGCGCAACGCGCGGTCATAAAACCCGCTACCGCGCCCCAGCCGCCCGCCGTGCAGGTCAAATCCCACCCCCGGCACCAGCCACAGCAGCGGCTGCGGCGCGGCGGCGGGTGCGCACGGCGGCGCCGCGTCCGCGTGCGGCTCACGGATGCCAAAGCGGCCCGTAGCAAACTGCGCGGCGTCGAGTGACGTGATGCGGTGCCATGACAGCTCGCGGCCGGCCACGCGTGGTACCAGCACAACCATGCCACGCTGCAACGCTGCGCTGATCAACGGCGTCACGTCGGCTTCGTCGGGCAACGGCATGTAGGCTGCCAATGCGCGGGCGGCCTGCCACGCCGGGCTGTGCAGCACGTGCGCGCAGACATCAGCGCTTTCGCGTGCCTTGTCCGCGGCGCTCAGCGCCCGGCGCCGCTGCAACAGCACCGCGCGCAGCGGCGCTTTGTCTTCGCCACTCCGCCAGCCGTTCTGCAATCTTCGCCTCCCAGCCTTGTTGCGTTGGTTCATAATATCTGCGTGCCTCAGGCACATACTCCTGCGGCACAAAATGCCCGTCAAAATCGTGGGCGTAGTGATAGCCTTTGCCATGGCCCAGCGCCGCCGCGCCTTTGTAATGCGCGTCACGCAGATGCGCCGGCACCTCCAGTGTCCTTGCCGTGCGCACGTCCTCCTGCGCCTTGCACAGCGCCATGTAGGCCGCGTTGCTCTTGGGCGCACAGGCCAAGTAGACTGTCACATGCCCAAGGTTGATCTGCGCCTCGGGCAATCCGACGCGTTCGACGGCGTGATACACCGCCACGGCTTGCGGCAGCGCCAAGGGGTCGGCACAGCCTATGTCCTCGCTGGCAAAAATCACCATGCGGCGCGCGATGAAGCGCGGGTCTTCACCGGCCTCCAGCATCTTTGCCAGCCAGTATAACGCCGCATCCGGGTCGCTGCCGCGCAAGGATTTGATGTAGGCCGAGATTGTGTCGTAATGCGCGTCGCCATCGCGGTCATACACAATTTGCTTTTTTTGCAGCGAGGCTTCGGCATCAGCCAGCGTGACGCGCCGCGGCGCGCCCGGCGCACAAAAAGCCGATTCCACGGCGAGTTCAAGCGCATTGAGCGCCACGCGCGCATCGCCATCGCAGGCCGTTGCCAGGAAGCGCAATGCCGCGGGCTCCACCTGCGCGTGCCGCGCCCCGAGGCCGCGTGCTTCGTCGGCCAGCGCGCGCTCTAGCAGCGCGACAATATCATCTTCCGCCAGGGGCTTAAATTCAAACACCCGCGAGCGCGACAGCAGCGCAGCGTTCAGCGCAAAAAAGGGATTCTCCGTTGTTGCGCCGATCAGCAGCAGGGTGCCGTGCTCCACATGCGGCAGCAGCACGTCTTGCTGGGCTTTGTTGAAGCGGTGAATTTCGTCCAAAAACAGCACTACGCCGTGTTGGCCGGTCTGCAAACGCCGCTGGGCGTACTGCACCACATTGCGCACGTCGGCCACGGTGGCCGCAACCGCGCTGAGGCGGCAGAACACGCGCTGTGTCATGCCGGCAATCACTTCCGCCAGCGTCGTCTTGCCGCAGCCCGGGGGGCCAAAAAATACCGCCGAGGTAAGCGTGTCGGAGCGTATCGCGCGCTCCAGCAGGGAGCCGGGCGCAAGAATATGCCGTTGGCCCGCCACCTCCTCCAGCGTCCGCGGGCGCATGCGATGCGCCAGCGGCGCGCGCCGGGCGGCAGGCACGTCTGCACTGGGCACAGGCTCGTCCGCGCTCAGAAAAAAATCCACGCTGCTGGTCTGTTCGTCACTCGGGGGCACGCGCGGCGCCAAGGGTGCACGCAGGCACTGCAAGGCAGCGCCCGCGCCCGGCGCAGGCAGGATGAGCGCTTAAGCAAGACCCCGCGCATGCCGTCTGTATGGCGTGATTGAACCCGATTCCAGGTGGGTGCCCTGCCAGACTTGTGCGCCGTCCCGCACGCAGCGGGCATGACCCTCCGCCTGGGCGCCAGGCTCCCGTACACGATCACGTTGGTTCAAACGTTGCCTATACATAACGCACACCGCAGGGTGTAGGCCTTCCTCGTTATCGTTCATTGCGTTCATCCGGCATACGCCGGCGGTTCTTGCACGCACGCGCCGCACGCAGGCCGCGCCATGCCGTGCATGTTCTTGTTCTTCATTGTTCTGTCTTTATTATACTCAATTTGCGTGCAAAACGCAATCACGCGGGCAGCCTTGTAACCAGCGGCCAAGAACGGCCGCCGGCCCCGGCGGCTTTGTGCGCGCAGGGCACAAGGGCAGCAAGGCCGCGGCCCCTCCATTTTTGGCATCGGTGTAGTGAAATGAATGAAAGTGGCTGGCCGCACGCTTTGCAGAACTTGGCATCGTCATCATTCAGCGCCGCGCATGTGCGGCATTTAATTTTCACCACCGGCTGCGCGCCGCCACGATTGATGTCTGCTTCTTCCAAGGCATCTTTCACCATACCGCCGGCCATGCGGCTGTACGGCTCCAACTCTTCGCGCGCTTGTTCGGGATCAAGCACGACGCCCGCGCCCGCCAGACCGCGCGCGCCCACGCGCCGCAACAACTGGCCCGCCGCCACCATGCCCATCCCAACTATACTGCGCTTGAAAAGATCTGGAGGCTGCCTGGCAGGAAACGCTCTGTCATCCCACGGTGACAGTTTTAATGGTACACGTATAAACAGCACAAAACCCAGTACTATAAGTGTCATGCCCAAATAGTAGACCAGTTTCCGCCCTTCTGAAATGTTTCGCTCATTGTGTGTACCGTAGTACTGGTAAATAAAGCGTGCCGCTCACGTTCTCCCTCAGCGCAAGGCAATGAGCAGCAGGGCACCGGCGATGAGCAGGCAGATCACGCCCCAGATGCGCGCCAGCAACACACCGCCCAGCAGCACGGGCGCCAGATGCCTTATCGTAGCAGGGTTTTGATACACAGAACCGCCCAACACACACAGCGTACCCAGAATACTTGTCGCGGTGATCAGCCAATTGCCGCTGTGCACGGCGGCCACACCAATGCAGAGCAGCCCCATCACAATCATCACCCCTCCCAGCGTGCGCAGGAACTTTACCGGCAGCCCCAGCCACCAGCGCACGACGCGCGCACTCTGCGCCGGCCACAGGACCAGCAGCACGCCCTTGATCAGGGCAGCGATACCTGCGACCACCAACACGCACTTCATAAACTGCACAGCGCTCATATCCTTCACTCCCGCTATTTTATGCAGATCAGCGCGTCCAGATAATCTGCAGGTTTCTCAAATCCCAGCAAGGCCAAGAGCGTCGCAGCGATGTTGCCCAAGCCCGGCTCTGTGACGGCCGTGTTCAGCTCATACCGCGCGGTGTCCGGCCCGTGAATGATAAACGGCACAGGATTCAGCGTGTGGCTCGTCAAGGGTTCGAAGGTGCCGCCGGGGCCCTGAATAGGCGCGCCGGTCTTCTTGTCCACCGCATACATCTGCTCACAATTGCCGTGGTCGGCCGTCACGACGATTGTCCCGCCCAGCTCATCTATACACTTAATGAGTTCGCCCAAGGCCGCATCCACCGTCTTGACCGCTTCGACGGCGGCGGGCAGCGAGCCGGTATGCCCCACCATGTCGCCATTGGCAAAATTGATGCGCAGAAATTTAAACTTGCCGCTGCGCAGGGCTTTGATGGTCTCCGCGGCAATTTCGCGCGCCTTCATCGCCGGCGCCTGGTCAAACGGAATTTTATCCGACGGCACTTCCTGCCATGTTTCCAATTGCTCATTAAATTTGGCGGAATTGTTACCGTTCCAAAAATACGTTACATGGCCATATTTCTGCGTTTCGCTCAGGGCGAATTGCGTGATGTTGTTGTGCGCGAGATACTCTGACACGGTGCGTTCAATCGCGGGCGGTTCGACCAAATAGCGCGGCGGCATGTGCGTGTCGCCGTCATATTCCATCATGCCCGCGTAAAACACCTGTGGCCAGCGCCGGCGCGTAAAGCCCTTGAACTCTTTCTCCACAAACGCGCGGCTGATCTCGATGGCGCGGTCGCCGCGGAAGTTGAACATGACCACTTGATGGCCATCCTTGATTTCTCCCACAGGCGTGCCCGGTGTATCGGGGTCTTCCACCACCCAATGTGGGAGATACTGGTCTTCCTGATGCGACTGCGCGCGCAACGTGCGGATGGCCGTGAGGCAATCCGGGAAGCGCGGCCCATCGCCCATGACATGCGCATGATAGCCGCGTTCGACGATGCGCCAATCGGCTTCGTAGCGGTCCATGGTCGTCACCATGCGGCCGCCGCCAGAGGCCACATAATAGCGGCGTTTTTTGCCGTCCTTCAATCCGCGCAGACGCACGGCCCAGAGTGCATCCTCTAATTCGCCAAAATAGCGGAGTGCACTCAGCGGCGGCACATCGCGGCCGTCCAGCAGGCCATGCACATACACTTCTTCAACACCAGCTTGGTCACAGGCCGTGATCAATGCAAGGAGATGTTTGATGTGACTATGTACATTGCCATCGGAGAGCAGGCCGATAAAATGCACCGGCGTGCGCCGCTGCAGCGCCTCGCGTATCAACGCCTGCCACACCGCTCCCTGCAGGAGACGGCCGCTGGCCAGTGCCTCATCCACCAGCCGCGCGCCTTGCGAAAAGACGCGCCCCGCACCAATAGCATTGTGGCCAACCTCGCTGTTGCCTTGATCCGCATCGGAGGGCATACCCACCGCCGTGCCGTGCGCTTTCAGTTTGGTAACAATTTTCTCGGTGTTCATCAAATGATACAAATGGTGCGGCTGGGCAATATCAATGGCGTTGCCGGGATAGCCCTCGGCCCGCCCGCGATACAAGCCCATGCCGTCCAAAATAACGAGCAACAGCGGGCCTTTAACGCCGGAGTAATTGGGTAGTTTTTGTAATGTGAAACTCATGCAGCTCCTGGATGGTTTTGCGAGATTAATGTGAGCACCGCCTGCCACACTTCGTCAGTTGTGACAGCGGTCATACAGCGATGATCTATCGAACAATCACGCCGCAGGCACGGCGCGCAGGGCACGGGCGAGCGGATCAAGCGGTGGCCGGTGCCAAGCGGGGCGGTTGTGCGCCAGTCGGTCGGGCCAAAAATAGCCGCAACCGGCGTGCCCACGGCCGCCGCAACATGCATTGCACCCGTGTCGTTGGTCACGAGACACGCGCAGCGTTCCAGCCATGCAGCGAGTTCACAGATCGTTGTCGCACCGGCCAGATTGAGGCACCACGCGGGCGCATCCGGCGCGGCCTGCGTGATGAGTCTCATGACCAGCTCACAGCGCGGGCGGTCGCCCGCGCCGCCGACAATGATCACGCGCGCGCCCAGCGCGGCGTGCGCGCGGCAGGCGATGGCAGCAAAGCGCTCCGGCAGCCAGCATTTCGCCGTGCCGTATGTTGCGCCGGGATTCACACCGATGAGCAGCGGCGGCCAGCCCGCACAGGCAGCGGCGGTCTGTGCGCGCGCGTCCGCAGGCACGGCCAGCCGCACCTCCAGCGGCGCATGCAGCGTTATCGTGAGAGCCTGCTCCAGCAGGTAGATGTAGCGCCGGGCTTGAGACTGTTGGTGGAGATGGCGGGGAAAGGGGACGCGCTGGTTGAGCAGCAGCCCGCGGGCGTCCGTCGCCCAGCCGGCGCGGCGGGGAATGCGCGCCAGCCACGGTATCAGCGCGGAATCGAATGAGTTGGGCAGGATCACGGCGGCATCAAACTGGCCGCGGCGCACAGCCTGCGCCGTGTGCCAACGCAGCTGCAAGCCGCGCAGGCCGCGCGCCGCAGGAAAAGTGATGATCTCATCGATCGGCAGCATGCGCCAGAACCCCGCCATGGCCTCGCGCACGAGAACGGCCAGATGCGCTGTGGGCTGCGCCGTACGCAACGCCGCCACCGCGGGCGCGGCCAGCACATTGTCTCCCAGCCAATTCGGCGCGCGCAGGAGCATACGCATGCCTGCCTTCCGCATCTTGCATCCTGTGTCCTGCATCACGTTTGATTTCTGCCTTCTGGTGTCTTTGCTCTGACATCACTCCGTGGTCTTCTTCGCAATCTTCGCCCACGTGTCTTTCAGCGACACTGTGCGGTTAAACACCAGCGCGCCCGGCGTACTGTCCTGCGTGTCAATGCAAAAATAGCCGAGGCGTTCAAACTGGAAACGCGCACCTGGCGCGGCCGCCGCTACACTTGGTTCAATTTTGCAACCAGTCAGCCGTTCAAGCGACTGTGGATTAATGTTTTCGACAAACGAATGCCCGGGCGCGACATCCAGGGGATTTTCGCATGTAAACAGCCGGTCGTACAAGCGCACTTCCGCATCGCACGCATGCGCGGCGGACACCCAGTGGATTGTACTTTTCACCTTGCGCCCGTCGGCGCTTTGGCCGCCGCGTGTCGCCGGATCGTACGTGCAGTGTATTTCGATTACGTTTCCCTGCGCGTCTTTGACCACGCCGGTGCACGTCACATAATACGCATAACGCAGGCGCACCTCATTGCCGGGAAACAGGCGGTAATACTTCGGCGGCGGCGTTGCGCGGAAATCGTCCTGCTCGATATAGAGCACTTTGGAGAACGGCACGCGCCGCGTGCCTGCCGACGGGTCTTCGGGGTTGTTAACGGCTTCAACTTCCTCCACCTGGCCATCTGGATAATTGTCAATCACTAATTTGAGCGGCCGCAACACGCCCATCACGCGCGGCGCGCGTTTGTTCAAGTCCTCACGCACACAGTGCTCAAGCAGGTTGATGTCCACGATGCTGTCGGTCTTGGCAATGCCGATCGTGTCGCAAAATGCACGAATTGCTTCAGGCGTATAGCCGCGCCGCCGCAGGCCGGACAACGTGGGCATACGCGGGTCGTTCCAGCCAGTGACGTGGCCTTCTTCCACCAGTTGCAGCAACAGCCGCTTGCTCATCACGGTATAGGTTAGATTCAGCCGCGCAAATTCGATCTGGCGCGGATGATATATCCCCAGCTGGTCAAGAAACCAGTCATACAACGGGCGGTGATTCTCATATTCAAGCGAACACAACGAATGCGTGATGCCTTCGATGGAATCTTCCAATCCATGCGCCCAATCATACATGGGATAGATGCACCATGCGGTGCCTGTGCGGTGATGTTCGCGGTGCAAAATGCGGTACATGACAGGATCGCGCATGTTGAGGTTGGGATGCGCCATGTCAATTTTGGCGCGCAGCGTGCGCGAGCCGTCGGGAAATTCGCCCGCGCGCATGCGCCGGAACAAATCCAAATTCTCCTCGGCCGAGCGCGTGCGGTACGGGCTGTCTTTGCCGGGCGCTGTCAGTGTGCCGCGCAGCTCGCTGACGTCATCCGGCGCCAAGTCGCACACATACGCGCAGCCTTTCTTGATCAATGCCTCGGCCCATTGATACATCTGTTCAAAATAATCCGACGCATAATAGACCCGCCCGCCAAAGTCAAACCCCAGCCAGCGCACATCTTCAATGATGGAGTCCACATACTCTTGGTCTTCTTTGGCCGGATTGGTGTCATCAAAACGCAAATTGCACGTCCCGCCGAATTTCGCCGCCATGCCGAAATCAATGCACATGGCCTTGGCATGGCCGATGTGCAAATAGCCGTTGGGCTCGGGCGGGAAGCGCGTGGCCACGTGGTCAAACCGGCCGCTGGCCAAATCGTCTTCAATTGCCTGCGTGATGAAGTCAGGTGCGCGGCGCGGCGTGCTGGCAGCGGAAGCGCGTGGTGTGGTGTCGTTCGTATGCATGCTTGTCGTTTAGTGCAGTTCCTGCGGATGGCGTTTGGCTAGTTCTGGAATGGCCCAGCCGCGCCCGGTTTGTTCAAGATACGCGCGGTAGTGTGCCAACTGCCCGCGCGCGTGGAACGGCCCGCCTTCGCTGAGCACTGTCCACAGTGGATCACTCGCCCCATGCAGGCCGGGCAGCATGGGCGCCAGCCATTCCTGCAACTCGCGCGCCGCATACGCGCACACGTCGGGATGCGCCACGGCCACATCACTTTGCTCGTGCGGATCATTCACAATGTCAAACAACATCTCGTTGGGGAACAAGTGATAGCCGTCGTGGTAGGTGCGCATGTAAAGCCATTTGTCAACTACCACGCTGCGCTGGCAGACATGGGCGCACTGGCTGAGAACGAGGTACGGCCGTCCGCACTCCGCGCCGCGCTGCAGCGCAGGCAGAAAACTTTGCCCGTCCCACTGCGGCGCGCGCGGCTGGCCGCATAATTCCGCCAGCGTCGGCAGCAAGTCAAGATTGTAATGTAACCCGCGGTCAACATGCCCGCGCACAATGCCTGGCCCGCGTACAATCATGGGAATGCGGCAGGTGGCATGGTCAGCGGTGCCGTGCTCGGCGTAGATGCCTAGTTCACCCATGTTTTCGCCATGATCGGCGCTGACAATAATCAGCGTATCATCGAACACGCCCGCACGGCGCAACGCATCGCAGATCATGCCGACGTGCTGGTCGGCATAGCGCACGCCGCAATCATACCCGTCAAAAAGCCGCCGCAGATCATGCATGCCGCGCAATTCGCCCGGCTGGCGCGGGTAGCGCGGCTCTTCGTGATTATCGTACATGTTGATTTCGCGCGCGCAGTGCGGCCCGACGCACTCACGGTGTTGCGCCAGCACTTCCGGCGTGATCCACGCGGGCAGCGGGTCGTGCGCAAACGGATTGTCAAATGTGTCCGGCGCGCGGTACGGTGTGTGCGGGTCCCAGTAGTTGACATGCAGCAGCCAATGGTCGTTCTTGGCATGGCGCGCGAGCCACTCAAGCGCGCGCGGAGTCACTTCTTCAGCCGATTCCATGCCGCCCTTGCCCGGGTCGTACATTTCGGCAAAGCCGGCGTAGAACCACCATGCCGAGTGCCGGTCGGCAAACGGGCTGATGGAGGCGGTATGCAAGCCCGCGCCGCGCCGCAGCATGCCCCACAAGCCATGGCTGTGCAAGCGGTCACGAAACCCCCGCGGGCGACCTTCCGGCCGCAAATCCGCGCACAAACCACCATGATTGACTATCCCGTTGTGAAGGCCAAACTGGCCAGTCACCAGCGCCGCACGCGACGGCAAGCACGGCGCATCGGAGCAGTAGTAGCGGTCAAACCGCACGCCCTCAGCCGCCAGCGCATCAATGTGCGGCGACGTGGCGCGGTGATAACCATAGCAGCCCAAATGATCCGGCCGTAACGTGTCAATATCAAGATACAAAATTCTCATCAACGCTTTCCCATAACTTATGAGTCAAGGAAAATTATACCCAAACTGCCCGCGCTGGTCAATGATCATTTGCAGGCCAAATCTAACGGCTGCCGTGAAGGCGGTGTAAAGGACTGTTTCGCTGGCACGGCCGGCTCAGCCATGCAAGCGGCATCCCGCCGCTACACCGCTTTGGCCGCAGCTGCCATGGCGCGCACGTTTTCTGCATTCACGTTGGGCAACATGGCCTCGTGGCTGGGGCCGATGATGATGCGCTCGTTGAAGGTGCGCCGCAGGTGCTGCACGGCGGCGGTTTCCTCGGCTGGCGCGCCATTCACCAGCAAATCCTGCGTGTCCACGCCGCCCATAAATACCACACGCTTGCCGAAGCGCTGCGCCAGCGCTGCGGGTTCCATGCCGGCTGCTTTTGTCTGCATCGGGTGCAGGCAATCCACGCCGGCAGTGATCAGATCGTCAATGATGTCACGGATGCCGCCACAACAATGCAGCACGCAGGCGAGCCCGTGTTGATGCGCCTGTGCGGCAAAACGTGCAATCCACGGCAGAAACATGTCACGGAACACCGCCGGCGACATCAACAGGCCGTTTTGTGTGCCAAAGTCATTGCCGAAAAACAGCGCGTCAATGCGATCGCCGGCCGCGGCAAAAAACTGCTCATTGGCTTCATAATAGAAGCCGCACATTCTGTCCAGCGCAGCGCGCACGATGTCCGGCTCAGTCAGCAGCAAGGTGAGCAGTTCTTCCGTGCCAAACAAGTAGCACAGATCATGAAAAAACGGCGCCCAGAAACCGCTAAGACGATAGTACGGCCCGCAGGCGTCCACCAACGCCAGCGCCTCGCTGAAATCAAGATACTGCGGATCGGGAAACGGCACACGCGCTACATCTGCCAAGGTTGATGTGTCGGACAGCAGCCCTTTGCCGGACAGCCCGTGCGGATTCACATCGCGCCACGGGCGCATGCTCAGCCCCTGCGGATGACGATAGGTTGAGGCGCACTGCTGCGGCGTGATCCAGCGCACATCGTCGCCTAGCGCGCGCTGGATGTCTTCCAGTGACGTGGTGCCTAGCACGGCGTGTAACTTGTCCTGCGTTTCCTGCGGCGGCTTGCCTATCCAGAACGCGCAGCGGCCGCCCGCGTCTCCGGCAATCAACGCGCGCACATGCTCGCGGGGCGTCATCGGACAGCTCCTTTCGCCCCGTGCAGTAATGCATCCACTTTGTCGCGCCGGTGATAGGAGGGAATGGTGTCGGGTTTTGTGACTGAGAGCGCCGCCGCTGCGTGGCCAAACCGCAAAGCGTCGCGCATCTCCATGCCTTCGCTCAACCCCACGGCCAGGCCGGCCGTGAAGGCATCGCCCGCGCCCACCGTATCTACCACATCAACGTGCCACGTCGGCACGGCCCGCGCTTCCCCGGCGGTTTCATCCAGCCAAAGACAGCCCGCTGCGCCCGTAGTGGTAACGACCGTGCGGCACCCCAGCGCGCGCAGGCGGTGCATCGCTGCATGAAGATCGCCGCCCGGCATGCCCGCGCACACCAGCGTTTCCGTCTCGTTGGGAGTAATTATGTCCACACAGGACAAATCATGGTCCGAAAGATCATGCGCCGGCGCGGGGTTCAAAATAGTACACGCGCCGCAAGCCTTGCCCAGCCGCATGGCCGCCAGCGCCGTTTCAACACGAATTTCAAGTTGTGCCACCACGACCGCTGCGTTCTCAAAGTGTGCGCGCCGCGCCTCAAGATCCGCCGGAGACAAGGCCGTGTTTGCACCCAAATCAACCGCAATCAAGTTGTGTCCCTCAGCATCAACAATGATGAAGCCCACGCCCGTCGGCAGCACGGCGTGCCGGATCACTCCGTTGATGTTGACGCCCTCGTCCTGCATGAGTTTTATGAGCGCGTCACCATAGGTGTCCGTGCCAACGCACGCAACGAACGCGGTCTGAGCTCCCAGCCGCGCCGCCTGCACAGCCTGATTGGAACCCTTGCCGCCGTGTACCGCACGGAAGGAATGGCCGATGACTGTTTCACCTTTGCCGGGCAGGCGCGGGGTTTGCATCACCAAGCCCGTGGCATAACTGTCGACGACGAGAATAGAAGAAGCGTACGCCATTCCAGAATCACCCTGAAAATATTAGCATGTGTACAATGTTTGACAAGCAAATCAGTGTAGCAGAAAGTGCGCAATTTGTCTATAGGGCTTGTTACCAAATCCGGCGGCTAGCGCAGAAACAAACCATACGAGCTGATCCATCAAGATGATACAATTCGACATGCTGACCGGCAAGGGGCAACGCGTGTGCGCCGCGGAAGCAGTGCTTCCGCTCGAAACAGCGGGAGCTGCGCTGCCGCACTCCACAGCTAGTCGCTGCATGTGGATGGCATCCGTTTGACATCATGCCGTAGATTGACTATAATTAATGTGCCGTAACAGGGCACCGCGCGGGTGGTGGAATTGGTAGACACGCTAGCTTGAGGTGCTAGTGGGCGAAAGCTCCTGGGAGTTCGAGTCTCCCTCCGCGCACGCTCTGCTTTTCTGCACATCCGGCCGCCAGCACGCCGCGGCACATTACGGCTGGCCGCTACCTGAACGGCGCCGGAAAAAGGCCGCGAGCAGCTCCATCAGTTCCGCCTGGCGGCTGAAAAACGCCAGCAACGCATACGCCGCAATGCCCGCCGCCATGGGCAGCACCACCGCAACTACCCGGTGTGAAAGCGCCTGCCCCGTTTCGCACCACTCCCGCACATACCACACAATCAGCGCCGTGATCGCAGTAATCAACACAATTTGAAGGAACGACTGCGCCACGCGGCGCAAGCCCAGCGTCCCGCACCGGCGCCGCAAGGCCATCAACAGCAACGTGACGTTGAGATAGGCGCATACCGATGTGGACAGCGCCAGGCCGGCTTCGCGCAGCGCCGTGCGCATCAGCACGTAATTCAGGATGACATTGATGACGAGAACGCTGACACCGATTTTCACCGGCGTGCGCGTGTCTTTGAGCGCATAAAACGTGGGCACGATGATTTTAATCAGCGCAAACGCAACGAGGCCGGGGGCGTAGTAGCGCAGCGCAATGGCGGTGAACTGCGTGCTTTCGGCCGTGAACGCGCCACGCTCAAACAACAGGCGCACAATCGGCTCGGCCAACACTGCCAGGCCCGCCAGGGCCGGCACCATGATAAACGACACATGGCGGATGGCAAAGCCCAGCGCCGCCACCAAGCCAGGATGATCATTCCGCGCGGCGCAGAAACTCATCGCCGGCAGCACGGCCGTTGCCAGCGCGATGCCAAACATGCCCAGCGGCAGTTCCACCAGCCGGTCAGCGTAACTCAGTACGGACGCGCCGCGCTCATTCACGGCCAGCGCCATAAACCGGTCTATCAACACATTGATTTGAGAAACACCCGCGCCGATCAACGCCGGCCCCATCAGGGTCATCATGCGATTGGCAAATGGATCATGCACATGCCAGCGCGGGCGGAAGTGAAACCCACGGCGCCGCAAGGCGGGCACCTGAAACGCAAGCTGCAGCACGCCGCCCAGCAACACACCGCCCGCCAGCGCGAAGATTTGCCGCTCCATCGGCGGCGGCAGCCAGCGCGCCGCCAGCCATGCCCCAGCGATCATGGACACATTGAGCAACACCGGCGCCAGCGCGGGCCGGCTGAAATGCCCCAATGTGTTTAGTATCGCGCCGCACAGCGCCGTCAGGCAGATCAGGACGCTGTACGGCATCATCACAGCCGTCAGCACGCACGTCAGGCGTGTTTTGGCATCCAGTGGCAGCAGCCATGCAGCCAGCAAGGCCAGTGCTGCGACGGCCACGCCAATCAGCGACAGCAGTGCCGCCAGCAGCGTGAGCATCAGGCGTGCCGCGTCAAATGCGTTGTCGCGCCCGCCGTGGTGCAGGCGCTCGGCAAACAGCGGGATGAACGAGCTGGACATGGCGCCTTCGCCGAACAACCGGCGCAAGGTATTGGGCACGGCGAACGCCACGCTGAAGGCGGAATTGACAAACGAGGTGCCGAAGACGGCAGCGATCACGGCGTCGCGCACATACCCAAGGACACGGCAGACGCCCGTCGCAGCGCTGTTGACGCCGGCCGCGCGGGTAATTTTGTCATGCGGCGTGGACATGGGCAAAATACTCGGTCAGACAGGCTTCTTGCTCAGGTGTTTCAATGGCGCCGGGGCGGGCGCGGCGCACTTCGTCCATGGCGGCCTCCGGCGTGGCGCCGCACGCGATAAGATAGGCGGCCAGCACGGTGCCGGTGCGCCCGCGCCCCATGGCGCAGTGCACCACCGGCTGCTGGCCCTCGCGCACGCACGCGCGCAGAAATGCGCAAATGCGGTCAAGCTGTGCAATGCTAGGGGCCGTGAAATCCGGCACGGGCTCGTGCAACACGCGAAACCCCTTCAGCCACGCGGCCGGCAGCGGCTGTTCCGTCAGCGATACAATCGCCTTGAAGCCAAGTTGCGCCAGCGATTGCACCTCCGCCTGCGAGGCCGGGCACCTGCACCCCGCGACATCACGCACCCAAAACAAGCTCAGCATAGGCAGCGGTAGTAATAAATTGAGATCATCACGAGCGTTATTGTAGCAGATGTACGCGGCAAAGTAAATGCAGCGCGCAGCCAAGATCCGGCAGCTTGCGCCGTCGCGCTGTCGCAGTACGACAAAGCTGCTGGGAGTGCCAGCTAGTGCCAGCTGGGGGCGCCGACCGTCCGGTCGGCTAAAACTGCCAAGCAGACGCTTGGCGTTCCCAAGACCCGTCGCCACATTGCTGTGCATGGTGTGCGCCGCACAAGCGCGCTTCTGATAGAAAAAGCAGGAGATCAGTCCTGCACGCCAAATACCGTATATGAACCAGGAAACCCTAGATCCGGCGACTAGCAACATAGGCGTGGAGGGGCAGCGGCCTCGCTGCCCTTTTCAACCCGCGCGCATCAGGCCGCCGAGGCCGGCGGCCCTCCACATGAATGGAGGGGCAGCGGCCTCGCTGCCCTTTTCAACCCGCGCGCATCAGGCCGCCGAGGCCGGCGGCCCTCCCTAGTCGCCGGATCTGGGGAAACAGCAACTATTGACTTTTTTTGCATAGAATATGCTGTAGTAGCGCATGCGGCGTGATACCGGCGGTGCAACGTGCGTTGCCGTTATTGTTATGAAATAGCAGGGAGTTTGAATGATCAGGCAGGTGAGTACAGTGATGTTTGCGCTTGTTTTTTCGTGCTCTGCCTATACATCAAGCATAGATCGTGCCACTAGCTATAACATTTCTGTTGGATCAGTTGAGCATAGCGCCCACGCACCCTCGTTCACTGCTACAGTACGGCATGAGCATGCTCTGGTTTCAAGCTCCTTCTACTGCCATGCCGAACTGCTGGTACGGCAGGATGCTGAGCCCGTGCCCGAACCGTTTTCATTGTCCATGCTTGCCCTTGCGGCACTGCTGCTGCCACGCCTGCGCCGCTCTCTAACCCTGCCAGCACAACACACATGAAACTCATCACCGTTCTTGCGGCCGTTCTTGTGGCCAGCACGGCCCGGATTGCCTGTGCCGTGCCCGCCCTGTTGCCGTTCAATGCGCAGATCGAGAAGCACGGCGCACCGTGTACCGGGACCGTCGCGTTCTCTTTTGCTATCATTGAACAGGATACAGATGTCATGCGCTGGTCAAATGATGGCAACACAACAGGCACGCCAGGCGTGGCCGTAGATGTTACGGGCACGAATGGCCGCTATGCGGTGGCGCTGGGCGACACGGCGCTGGCCGGCATGGCTGAGTTGCCGCCGGCGGTGTTGAGCGGGGCGCGCCGCCTGGCGCTGCGTGTGTGGGCCGACGGAGAACTGCTGGAACCAGACCTGCCCCTGCTGCCGGCGCCCTATGCGCTTGATGCCGCCCTGCTGGACGGCCTGCCGCCCCACGTGTTCGCCACCACGGCCGCCACCTATGCGCTCGCGCTGGACATTGCCGCCACATGGAGCGGTGCAACAAGCATGATCGCGGCGGCGCGGACAGACATCCTGAACTATACCGATCGTGCCACGAACGCCGCAGTGATGGCAGCCATCGGACAGGCGCGTGAATTTGCATCCAGTCTCACGCTGGCCGCCGCGCTGAGCAACCAGGCGTGGTCCGCGGGCAATTTTGTCCTGAAAAGCGGCGACACCATGAGCGGCCCGCTGCGTCTGGCGCAGCTCTTCATGATCAGCACCAACATCCCCGGCTATCTCGCCGCCGGTATCACTACTCAGCCTTCGGCCAACGGCTTCTATTCGCATCAAGGGCAGACAAACTGCGACGCGCCGGTGTTTGTCCACGCGCATGGCTACTATCTCTACCGCCACGAATGTGACAGTGATGGTATGTACGACTGGCGCATCGGCCCGAACACGAACGGTACACCGGTGTTTGCTATGCAACACTACTCACAGGACACCCAGCCACCCGTGACACAGTGGAGTGGGTGCACGTTGTCAGCGGCAGTCTGGACGAACAACGCGGTGATAGATTTTGCCGGCGGCCCGGCGCGCAACCTTGCGCCGGCGGCCGACGAGCACGATGCCGTCACGCTGGGCCAACTGGCGGAAACGCATGCTGCGCTGGCCGGCATCATTGAAGTGGCCCTGGCCGACACGGCCACCAATCTGGCGGGCGTCGCGCGCAATCTTGCCGCCGCCACCAATGCGCTGGCCGTTGAACTGCAGCGGCTCTTCGTCATGCGTACTGCACCCGCCGACATCATTATCACTACCACCATGAGCCAGGCCGCCGCGCGCGCCACGTTTTTTGTGGGGCAGTCATTTGTGCCGCACTGCAACGGCACGCTGCGCAGCGTCCGCTGCTGGCCGATGCCGCACGAGGCAGTTCAGAGTGCTGCGTTGCACGCTGGCGTGATGTGGAGTTTCGCGCCACAGGTGGCGCTCAGCAGCGCCCGCAGCGTCGGCGCCGGCGGCGCGCTGGAATTCACGTTCGCACCCGGCGGCGCCGTGGTTGTCAGCGGACAGACCTATACCATCATCTTCACCAGTGATGCACACGTTTCCTTCGCGGAATGCCCGGGCGCAACCTACACGCGCGGGGAACTCTGCCTGCTGCACTATGATGCAGAGACCGGCGATACGTGAATGCCCGACACAGGCAAAGACTTGGCGCTCATGCTAACGTTTGATCCTGTGGTGCGCACGCGCATCACCGCAGATGGCATTGCCCTGACGCACGGCGCGAGCATTTCGCTCAACGGCCAAGACATTGATGCGCGTTTCCTCAACGCTGCGGGGGACACCTTGCAGGGCGACTTGAATGCCAACGCGCGGCGCATCACCAATCTGCCGCAGCCAGCCGCGCCGGGCGAGCCCGCCACCAAAACGTACACCGATGGCGCCACCAACGCGCTGCGCCTTGCGCTGAACAGCGAACTCACCGCCGTGTATGCGTCGCGCGCCTATGTTGACAGCAAGCAGTTCGTGGCGTCCAATCTCGCCGATGGTGCGGTTGCGCTGGCCAAACTCAACACCGGTTCGGTGGATACACGCTACATCGCCAAGACGGGCACGCAAACGCTGCAGGGGCCGCTGGCGCTGGCGGGAGCGGGCGACTGGCAGGCGGGCTCGGACCAGACGCGGGCTGACATTGTGCTGTTGCATCCGCAAGCCGAGGTGCGCAATCAGAACGGCGATATGTCCATCGCCGCTGCGCCTGGCCATGCCATCCGCCTGCAGTCGTTTACGCAGATCAGCCCCAGCCAGTGCGGCCGCGCCGTGATGCCGCTTGGCGCCCAACAGGTGCAGGTCACGGGCAAGCCCGTATCGCCGTCGTCCGTTATTCTACTGACGCCATGCAGCGCCGTGCCGGGCACACCCTATGCACAGATTGACGGCGCGGCGTTCTGGATCAAACTGCCCGAACCCGTGGCCGAAGACACCGTGATTAACTACCTGATCCTGACACGATGAAGGCGCGCGACGGTTGGTTATACCGGCCTGTGTGGCTTGTGCTTGTCGGCGCGGCAGTGTGCGGCGCGGACACGCAGTACTACGCCGCGTATGACATGTTCGTAGGCGATGTGATCAGCACGGCGCGCTGGAGTTTCTACGCCTATTATACATACTTCCGCAACATGCAAGCATCTGCAGGCGGCACGCTGCCGGCGGGGCTGATCTACATAACGGAACACCACGGGGCACCGGAAGTGGAAGCATGGACAGGCTACTTTCGCGGTACGGTCACTGCCACGCCTAGTCTGCCCGAAACCTATCATCACACGGTACTGCTCCACTACGAACAATGGGAGTGGTCAAACCCGCCGGAACAGCAATGGGACAATGTAACGGATACCTACCACACACGCCTGCGCGTTGACGAGCATGCCAACACGCCGGGCGATACGGCTCACCTTAGTACGCTGCCCGTCCAGACGGCATGGAGCGAGAACAGCGGCTGGGTCAACGGGCATCTCTATCCGGGCGAGCAGTTCGGCGAACAGCTTCTGCCCGCCGACGTGGATGTGTTCCGCGTAGACACAGGGAAAGGCGTGTATTGTGTCGAGACGGAGGCCAATCTCGACTTAACGGCACCGGCGTTGCAGATCGAGGTGTACAAGAAGGCGGCGGGTGATGACGCGTATGATGGCGAGTGGATCGCACGCACCAACGATTACAATCTGTTCGATGACAATGGCAACGTGCATCGTCGTCGTCAGCGCGTATACTTCACCCTCGACAACAACAATGGGACGTATGTGCGGATCACACCAGGTGAGAGCATCAACCCACGAACGTACAAACTACGCATTTTCCGCACCCGCCCTGTAATCCTGGTGCATGGCATCAACGCGCCGCCGACAGAAGCAGGCCCCAATCAACCAGAAGACCCGAACACATCTTTCGGTGATATGCGCGACTATCTGGGCTACTTCGCCAACATACACCCGTGTGTGTGTTACGACTTTCCGTGGTGGTCAAACCATCCCAGTTCGAGAGGATTCAAATATTACGTAGGCACAGACAGAGAGAATAAGACTACGCTGTACGGCTACCTGTACGACAAAGTTGTCAATGTTCACAAAGACTTTCCGGCCAATGTCATCCTGCATTCCATGGGCGGGTTTGTAGTACGCTTCTCATTGGCAAATCCGCTTTTTGCCAACAAGGTGAATCGCGTGATCTTTATTAATTCTCCTCAGTACGGTAGTGATCTGGCCAATTTTCTCGATCGCAGGCCCGGAGCCAACGAGATTGTCAACGCGATTCCATTTATTGGATTGATACTAGTGATGCTAACATGCGGCATTTGTGCCGCGGAGGCGACACTGTTTGGGAAATGGCCGATATCCCCTTAAACATACCTGAGGATCGCATCGGAGTTGTCATCGGTACGGCGCGCGGTCCTTATGCTGCATTACCCGCAGCCATGTTTGCCTATGACGTTACCCCGAGTTTGGTACGCGATGTGATGGAATACGCAGGTTACGGCGACAGGCTTCCCGAAAGAACCATACTAGCCATGCTGCGCGACCGCTATGCTCAAGGGCTGAACCATAGCGATGGCATCGTACCAGTGACAAGCCAGAACATGCGTAGTCGCCTCCTCATTCCGGACGACAACGTGATCGAAATACCCAAGTGTCACACCGGTGTGCAAAAGATTGAACGTGCATCCCTGGACGCGTCGCGCGCCTTGTATAATATGATCAAACAACAGATGAACACCGAATGAAACGCAAGACCGCTTTTCTTATGCTTGTTGCCTTGGCACTAACAAGCTCTTGGCTCCGATCGTAACGTTAATTGACCGCACGCCTGCAACGAAAACGTCTAATCTGGCGTCACGGCATGTGGCAAGAGACGCTATCCATAGTAGTTCTGGCAGTGCAGAATTGACGGCGCCTTTCGATGTGAAAGAAAAACCACCCAAGGAAACACTGACACGCAACGAGTGTATCGCCTGCATCACACAGTACCAGCCAATTGAGTGGCTGCGAAACGGCGCTGTCAAACTAGCTGATGAGTTGATTTTTGCTGACGATACGAAGCGTGTGTTCATAACCAACGCATTCAATATTGCCCTGCGCGCCGAGGTGGCGGCAACCAATACGAGCGAGCAGGCGGCGTTGATAACGTTGGCAAAATCCTTGCGCTATCGCGCGGTGATTCCCTTTTTGGCCGCGACCATAGCAGGATGTCACGAAAGTAATGATGCGAGAATGGCCGGTGCGTGTAAGGGGTTCCTAGTTGACTTGGATCATCCTGATACGTTGCGGGCTCATCTTCTCCTGAACGACCTAATCCCATCGAATTCGGTCCTGCGGCAGGGCAGCATTCCGGTCTGGACCGATGACTTGCCGCTCTTCCAGCGCCTCCATTGCTTACCGGTATACTTGGAGATCGCGCGCAACCCTGACAAGTACAATTGGGATGAATGGGTGACGGCAGCCGTCGGTGCGCTGACATGGTATACGAATGATGTTGCGGTGGCGGAGCTAAAACGTGCGTTTCAGACCATGCGGTACTGGGAGCGGTATTGGCCCTATCACAACCCGGGGATTGATCTGTATCGCGGCACCGTCTATATGCGCCTGCAACGCGAGCTCATCGAAGGCAAACGGGCAATGCCGCCGATGCCGCCGCCGTTGCTGGACGAATAGGAATGGCGTAAATGACGAAAACATTGCTTGACTCTTTAATGTTGCTGTGCTGTGTCTGCGCTCTTGTGGCAGGCAATGACTGCCATGCCACGCAATACATCGCGGTGGAGATCGAAACGACGACACCACTCTACCCAGACGAGTATATCGTAGCCAGTACACACAACTTTGGCGGACGAATCAACTACACGTCATTGGAGCGCGGGCCATCTGGGTTTAGGCGGTTCTTCTATGATTGTCCCGTGGCAGAGAACAGCGTCCACATTCTATACGTGCGCGCCTTCACGAAACTCGGCTACCCCATCTCGTCTTTTGATACCCTTATGCTTGATGCGCGTCCAAAACACACGTATTTCTTTACCATCAGGCCCCTGCGAGGTACGCACAGTACTCAGTTGGCCGGCAAACACATTACTCTCAACATTGACTACAACATTGATGTAGACGGCGATGGCTTGGGCTCGGCGCAGGAACTGGAACATCGCACCAATGCGTGGTCCGCCGATACCGATCATGATTGTCTGCCGGCCCCTGTTGATATCTTCGGCACTAATATTCTCATTGCCATCGAAGGACAGCCAGCATACGTACTCAATTGACACCGATCCTCTCAATCCTGACTCTGATAACGATGGCGTGCCCGACGGGGTAGAAATCTACGGTTTGACGCCGTATGGGTTTGTCACCGATCCAAACAATCCAGACACGGACGGCGATGGCGTGATTGATGGATTAGATCCGACCCCGCTCGGCGTCTCGGATGCCAATGGCGACGGCATCGCGGATGAATGGGTGGCGTTCTGGACCAATCAAGTCGCGTTGTGGGACTTCGATCCCGCCATGATCGCCGCACTGCTCGATCCTGATGGCGATGCCGACGGCGATGGCATCTCGAATCGTGCCGAATACCAGCAGGGCAGTGTGCCGATTGTCACCAACGGCCACTATGATGTGCGCATCGTGCCGTCGCCATTGGTTGTTACTGCCGCGCCAAACGCTATGATTACCGCAGCGTTTGACGTCGCGGATCTCTCCTGGCAGCCCGGCACGGGTACGCTCATGCGGCTGTCGCAGCCGTGGGCGGGACGGCCGGAATTACAGTTTGCAAATTACAGGTTGGCATTTGACAGCAGTGGGCAAACGCGGTGGTGCGCGCGGTTTGGCGTGCGCGTGCCGTGTGTGCTGCTGATCAACACCACCAATCTGGCCGGCAATATAATTTACTGCGATACTTTGCGCGTCACGGCGGGCGGCGTCACGACCATGTGTGACGTCGCCGTGTATGTCAGCCCGGGTGCACAGCCCAACCGCGCGCCGTATGGCCTGACCTTAAGTATGCCAACAAATGGCACACGGCTGGCAAATGTGGCAGGCCAGCGGCGGATCTGGACGGCCGCCCATGACGACGATGGCGACGCGCTGACCTACAACGTGCATTGCGGCTGGTCTGGCGCGGAACGGCCGGCGCTGATGCGGGAAGAGGTGAGTGCGACAAATGTGCTGGCGATCGGCGTGGAAGATGATCTGGCCGACCGGCTGAGTTCGAATCGCGTCTATCAATGGCAAGTCGAAGCACGCGACAGCCGTGGTGCGCAGTACTGGAGCCCGGTATGGACGTTCCGCACGCCCGTGGCTGATGCTGATGGCGACGGCCTGCTTGATGACGATGAAGAGCTGCTGGGCACGGACAAACACAACCCTGACAGCGACGGCGACGGTGTGAGCGACGGCGAGGAGTACTATCGCGGCGCCAACCCGCTTAACCGGTTTGACCGGCCGGTGCAGATAGACCCGCGGCCGCTGCCGCGCGCGACACTGACGTATGCGTATAACGGTGCATTGTGCGCGATGTACGGTGCGCCGGGGTATGTGTGGAGCCAGGCGGGCGGGGGCTTGCCGCGCGGGCTGGCGATTACGACGGCGGGCATCGTGACGGGCATGCCGGCTGCGGCGGGCACCTACACTTTCCGCGTGCGGGCACGCGACCAGCGCTCAGACAGCACGGAAACCAACCTCACACTGCAGGTGGAAGAACGTGGCACGGGCCCGGCAGGCGTGATCGGCCACGGCGTTCTTGGCCATGGACGCATTGGAGATTGACAATCTGCACAGCAGGCATAACTAGCCGCAAGTGTTATTGCTATAATAGTGTATGATGCATGTGACCATCACTGCCACGCCTAGTCTGCCGGAAAGCTATCATCATACTGCCACGCTCATGTATGAGCAGCGTGATTGGTCGAATCCGCGTGAAGAGAATTGGGAAAGTGCAAGCGTTATTGGCGACCTATGTAGACCCCACACCCGGCAACTACCCGGTGTGCCTTAACCCGCCCAGCGCGTTGGCACAGGCGGCGCGCTATTTTCTTTGGACACGCCGGTTCTATGGTTCGGAAGATCAGGGTACACGCCGCTGGCATGCGGGAATCGTTTTCAATGATCATATCTTTAATGAAGTCTGTCAGGAGCTATCAGAATGAGCCACACACAGAGCAGCGCTGTAATCTGGTCAACGGTCATGTGTGTTCTGGCGCACATGGCCGCCTGTTCGCGCGAACCGCGCTCGGCGCGTGATGAGTCTTGGGACCCAGGTGCGACGGCGATCCCTCCGATCATTAGCACCACCAGTATTAACACAACTAGCGGCCCGCCCGCCGAACTTGCCGCGCTGCTGGTATCGCCGCTAACCCCGCGGTGGGACCGCGCCTGCCTGGAGACCTACTTGGACTGCATGGGCGACTATGAGCCTAGGCGCTACTTTGAGAAGCTTCTTGAGTATGTTATTACCGCTGCACAAGAGCACGGCATGCGTGCCCCTACAAACGCCTTGGATTTTGCACGGCTCCTGTAGACGTGCCCGCAACCACCAATGTTGCTTATCCTATTTCCCTTTTGCGCTCCGCAACCAACGAGGCGCTTGCCGAAATGCTCCTGTGGGGCATGACGAACTACTTTGCGGAATGGCACGAGGTACTGCCCACCTTGCCGCGCATGGAGCCGCGCTATCACCACAGTGTTATTACCAACTCACAGGGCGCGGTGGTAGGGCAATCGTCCGAATTGCAGAACCCTGATGACATTGCGTGGAACGAGTTTCTATCCTCGAGAGTACAACAAAAGAGTGACTATTCTCGTTTTGGCTTGCGCAATATTGGCACGCCGCGGGTGGTGTATGCATTGAACTGCGTGCTAAGCACGTATCGGTATCGTGGCGAAAAGATAAGCGCCCCCACCGCTACAATCGACCCGGACAAATATCCCGAAGAAGCGCGCCGCTGGCTATTGACATCGCCCTTCCCCCACACAAAACATGCCATGGCCGAAGCATAGTATACATCCCACCGGCCGGAGGCGCCGGAGGTACTGCGGCTGTATATCGCGCAGTTGAAACACATGCCGGTGCAGGACGGCCAGTGGTTCATCTTTCAGGATAGAGAGGCCGCCGAGATCAAGCGGCACGAAATCTGGCGGTTGACCACGATAACAGACGAATACGAACGCATGTACAAACGCTGGCTGGCGGATGGTAAACGCATGCCGCTGCATTATGGCTGTTACCACGATGAAAATTGGCGAGCCTACAAGAGGCGGAGCCCTGCAGAACGAAAAGCGCGCTACGGCACAACCTACCGGGAAGAATGCCGTGAATAAACTGGTTTTGCAGAAAGATCGGCACAGCTAGAGCTTGCGTCACAGCGATGGCATTGTGCCTGTGACGAGTCAGAACCTGCGCAGCCGTGAGCCTGATATTCCCGGGGCTAACGTGGTGGAGATTTCCCAGACACACACTGGAATTCAGGCACTCAAACGCTCACAGATGAACACATCGCGGAAATTGTATAATCTTATTAAACACCACTTGAACGCGCCATGAAACGACACCATACCATTATCCTCTACGTGGTCATAATAGCCACTTTGCTAATATGCACAACACTATACCTATGGCGCCGCGCTGCAGGTTCGGGTGAAATACTCATTCGCAGTCGCACACCCGAATTGAGCGCGGCGAGCGTCTGCAGAACGAGATGCGGATGCAGCAGCACTGGCACTCGGTCATCCACACCAGCATTTGTTGGACCTGATGGCTACATTGGCAATGGGCCCACAGCGGAGCAATGCGCTCGTGGCGTTGCTGGCGGCGCTGCCTTCCGGCCCGGCCTTCACGCCCGTGACCATGCTTAGCAGAGACGCGTTCGTTCACTGTGTCACGCAATATGAGTCAAAGGCCTGAGTGCGCGCAGCAGCGATTCGGGCGGGGGACGAGTTTGTTTTCACACAAGCGCTGGCCAGTGCTCTGCTGACTAGCGCGTTTGACCGCCTGGCACACGCACAATTGGCAACAACCAATCACCGGCAGCAAGTAGGGTGTGTGACGGCGACCAGCGCGTTGCGGTATCGTTCGTTAATACCTCATCTGGCCCGTACGATCGCCAGTACGACGACATCCAACGGGTTGCGGCACGCTGGCGCGTGCGTGTCGTCTCTCAAGGCATTCGATCACCCAGATTCATTGTGTGCGTATCTGATGCTCAATACCCACATCCCGTCCAACTCAGTGTTGCGCCACGGAAGGATTCGTGAGTGGTACGATGGGTTGCCGCTCTTTCAGCATCCGGACTGCCTGCCTATCTACGTGCATATCGCATGCAACCCCGACAAGTACAATTGGGATGAATGGGTGATGGCTTGCGATGCCTTGTGTTGGTATACTAATGAGATTGCCGTAACGGAACTGAAGCGCTCGTTTCAGACGATGCGCTTCTGGCGGCGCTACTGGCCGGATCATGATCCCGGCGTGGACTTGTATCGCGGCCATGTGTATATGCGTCATCAACGCGACTTGATTGAAGGCAAGCGCAACATGCCACGCCAACCCACCCCGCTCATCGACGAGCAATGAAGCATCATATCTGCTCTTTGCAAAACCATGCCGAAGCAGCGCGGCGCGGCTGTGGGGCAGTCACGAAGACTGTGCTTGTGTGCGGCATGCTTAGCGTCTGCGTTGCGGCGAGCGAGCGGTTTGTTGCACTTGAACTGACGCTCAACCGCGGCTTGAACAATGACGAATATCTGAAGGTTGCGAGCGCTGAGTTCTTGCATGAACCGCATGTGTGTGAAGAACTGCAGCGAGGCCCCCATGGCTCAACGCGGTGGTTTTACGACATTCCCGCCGGGCACGGCAATATTGCCATCCAGGTCCATAAACGGCCCGGGTGGTTTAAGGTTGCGCTGATGATTTTTGGCAGATTGGATCGGATCTTCCGGACAGTTCTTTACATAAATTGTTTAAGGAGAATGATGTACCTAATTTTCATGATCATTTTGTGCACACTAATAATATACTTATACCCCTTTAAAAAACGAATTATATTTGATATACTGTGCTCACCATGTATATTGACCGCTGCACAACTACCGTTAACGGCAAGTCCTATACCCGCATCCTCCTGCGCCGCTCCGAGCGGATCGGCAAGAAGGTTAAACACCACGTGGTTGCCAATCTGTCCGATTGTCCGCCGCAGGACATTGCCGCGCTCGAACTCGCCCTGCGCCACCGCCGCACGCTGGCCGCGTTGCACGC
>Ga0308414_1000143_pt1 | contig 42665 bp, 35 predicted proteins | sample HotsprSampleOS50_FD_205667 | JGI IMG/M metagenome (GOLD analysis project Ga0308414, IMG submission 205667) | Hot spring phototrophic mat microbial communities from Octopus Spring, Yellowstone National Park, Wyoming, United States - 20090730_OS50 ... | reverse complement strand
GAGCTGGCGGATGTGGCCACACCGTTGATTGACGAAGCCAAATTAGACAGTTTTGTGTATGACTGGCTGGAGCTGAGCGTGACAGGGTTTGTGGCGGCGGCGGAGGCGCGCGCGGCGCTGACATCGGTGTGGATCAATGTGAGCGCGCGGTTTGAAGGAAGCGACACACCGCGCGCGATCGCGCTGAGCAGGCCCGTGAACGGGCTGGTGTATGCCGAGCGTTCCCCTGGCGTGTTTGTTACGTGTGACGAACAGGCAGTGCGCGCGCTGGCTGCGACGGACGAAGTGCGTTTTCTCAAAGACGCACTGATTGAGCTGGCCGGCGATGATGTGACGGAAGTGGCCATTGCGCGTGAGGGAGCGCGCTGGCAGCTTGTGCAGCGCAGCAATGTGTGGAGCATTATGCATGGGGACACAGTAAAGGATAGCACGCGCGACGTGGCTGGTATACTTGGCGGTCTCCTGCCGCTGCAGGTGGTACGCTATGTGGAAAAGGCTGGTGTCGCTGAGCTGGCGCGCTATGGGTTGCAGCCAGCAGAACAAGAAGTGACGTTCACGGCGTCTGGCGGCGAAATGACGACGCTGCTGGTAGGCGGCGCGTGTGACACCACGAACCGGTATGTGATGGTACAAGGGCAGCCGTATGTTGCGGTTATGACGGCGGCGCGGGTGGAGGCGTTGGAGGATGTGTATGAGGTGGCGCGGGAGAGCGAGGCGGGGCGGTGATGTGGCGCGTTGATCTGCATACGCACAGCGTGGCCAGCGGGCATGCGTACAGCACGGTGGCGGAGCTGGCGGAGGCCGGCGCCGCCGCGGGGCTGGAGGCGATTGCAATTACGGATCATGGGCCCGGGCTGCCGCAAGGGCCGCATGTGTTTCATTTTTCGAATTTGTACCGTTTGCGCGAGTGGAATGGGGCGTGTGCGTTGTTGACGGGGGTGGAAGAAGATTTGGCGGGGCCGGATGGTGAAGTCTATCTTCCGGAGCGTGTACTGGGGGAGTTGGACATTGTACTCGTCGGGGTTCATCCGTATGGCTGGGCGCAGCACCAGACGCCGGGGGACGTCACGCGCAGCCTGTTGAAGGCGATGGAAAACCCGTTGGTGCGGGGCGTGACGCATCCGGTGAATACGTGGATGCGGTTGGACGTCAAAGAGATAGTGAAAGCAGCGGCGGCGACACGGACGGCGGTAGAGCTGAACCTGAGCAAGATTGCCGGGCTGGAAGGGGAGTTGCAGGAATTTTTAGGCTGGGTGGAAGAGTATGACGCGCCGTTGATGGTGAATACGGACGCGCATATTGCGGCGGAAGTGGGGCGGTGGGAGCGTGCGGAGGGTTTGCTGCCGCTGATGAGCCCGGGACGAGTGGTTAACCGCAGCGTGGAGGCGGTGTGTGCGTTCTTTGGGTGCGCGGCGCCGCGCCAGGCTGCCTCATGCAGCAAGGTGAGATCATGAAATGCGTACTGGCAGGGTGGGTGTGCGGAGTGACCATGTGGAGTGGCGTGCTGGCGGCGGCGCCGCCGCAGGAAGCGGTTGACACAGTGTTGACGAAGATAGACGCCAGCGCGCAAAAGATTCGGACATTCCAGGCGAAGTTTGTGCAGACGACGGTCAGCAAAGCGCTGGATGAAAAAGATGTGGCATCAGGGGTGCTCTATTTTGTGAAGAAAGAGGCCGCGCAGGCGGAGCAACCACCGGTGCTGTTGCTGCGGTTTGACTACAAGGAGCCGGATGCGTCGGTCATGATCATGAATGAAGCGCAGGTGATTTTCCAGAAGCCGGGCTTCGAGCCGGAGACGCATCACTTGGTGGACGATCTGAAAACGGACACGCTGCTGGCGGGGTTCACGTCCACGGCGCGGCTGCGCGAGCATTTTCTGATCAAGCTGGGGCGGCAGACGGAGAGCCGGGTGACATTGATATTGTCGCCGGTTTCGGACACAGCCTGCCGCACGTTTCGTGAACTGCGCCTTACCTTCAACCGGGCGACATGGCTGCCGGTGGCGGTGTACCAGCACAAAGTGAATGACGAGCGCATCACCTTTCAGTTCAGTGAGATCAGAGTGAACTATACGATCCCGCCAGAGATGTTTACGGCGCAGAGTTTGAAGAAGCCTGGGCAAAAGCCTGCGGGTCGGTAAAACTAGCCAGAATGAGCAGGCCGGCGCCGATGCAGATGGCGCTGTCGGCCAGGTTGAAGGCGGGCCAGTGGGCCGTGCCGATGTAACAATCGAGAAAATCAATTACGGTGTGGGGCGGGCGCAGGCGGTCAATGACATTGCCGAGCGCGCCGCCGGCGATCAGGCCGAGGGCCGTGATGATCTTGCCGGGGAGTGCGCGATAGCGCATCAAGACGACGGCGATACACACACTGGCCAGCACGGCAAAGGCGGCGAAAAAGAAGGGGGCGCCGCGCCAGTCGTGGAACAAACTGAAGGCAATGCCCGGATTGCGGCGGTGGACAAGATTGAGACAGCCGGGAATGAGCGGGCGCAGTGCGCCTTCGGCGGGCAGGAATGCCAGCACCAGCGCCTTGGTGAGTTGATCTAGAAAGATGACGGCAGCAGCGATGGCAGCGGCGATGCAGGGGCGGCGCAGGGATTGAGCAGAACTGTTGGAGGAGCACAACAGCATCAGCGGAAGTGGTTGCGTGCGCCATCAACATGTGATGACGATTGCAGACGACATACAAGGTTGAGTGTGCGCGGAGCGGGACAAGCTGGTAGTGTGCGATCAGGGGTGTGACGGCTGCAGGCAGAGTTCACAGATTGTACTTGCGCATGCACTTGATGCAGGTATTGGCCTCTGGGAGAGCGTCGAGGCGTTCGGGCTCGATCTGGCAGCCGCACAATTCACAGCGGCCATAAGTGCCCTGTTCGATGCGTTCGAGGGCGCGGTCGATTTTGTCAACCATCTTTTGTTGCGCGGAGGCGAGGCCGAGCATGGTCTCACGCTCGGCGGCATCGCTACCAGCATCGGCCATGTGGAGGCTGTAGTCGGAGAGGTCGCCCGAGGCGTCGCGCTGGGAGTTCAAGAGCGATTGTTTTTCAAGTTGTTCAACATCACCGATGATGCGCTTTCTTTTCTCCAGGAGCATCTTGCGATACTTTTCGAAGTTGATTTTGGCAGGTTTTGATTTTGGCATCTATGCCTCCTTAAGCAGTGGTCAAGTGACAGAGAGGGGTGAATCAAGGTGAAAGTTGAGCAGCAACGACGCGCGCGCAGCGGTGGCACAGATCGGGGGCGCTGGGGTCAGCGCCGACGGTTTCTGCATAGTTCCAGCAGCGGGCACATTTTGTGCCGCGCGCGCGGGCAACGTGGATGCGCAAGGCGGGGCAGGCGTGGCCAGTCTTCCAGTCATCGCCAACCTGCGGCGGCAGATCAACATACGAGACAATAAAGAGGGCGGGCAGCTCCTGCGCGTACTTGGCCAGCAGGGCGGCCAGTGGAGCATCCGTGGTGAACAGGGCCACTTGAGCATCAAGGCCGGCGCCGATCAGGCCTGCTTTGCGCACGTGTTCGAGCTCGCGCAAGACGTCATCACGCACCTGCCAGAGGCGTTCGAACTCTGCCGCGAGTGTGTCCGCGCAGCGGGCCGGTGCCGGGGCAGCAAACAGGCTGAGATGGACAGAATCAGCTGCAGGTCCTTCCGGCGCCAGGCCTTGAGCGGCAAGATGATCCCAGACTTCATCGCAGGTGAAGGAGAGAATGGGCGCGAGGTATTGTGCCAGTTCGACGGTAATGGCGTGCAGCACCGTTTGGGCAGAGCGTCTGCGCAGGCCGGTGCGTTCATCAGCGTACAGCCGGTCTTTCAAAATATCACAGTAGCGCGCGCTCAAATCAACCACGCAGAAATTGTACAAGAGATGGAAGACGCGGTAGATTTCATACGTTTCATATGCGGCACGCACCTGCGTGGCCACTTCTTCCCACCGATGCAGCATGTAGCGGTCGAGCGGCAGAAGTTGATCCATGGGCACGGTATGCTGGCGGGGATCAAAGCCATCGAGATTACCGAGAAGGAACTTGAACGTGTTGCGAATGCGGCGGTACGCATCACCCATTTGCCGCAAAATGTTGGGCGAAATCATCACATCCTGCATATAATTGACGGAGCTGACCCAGAGACGCAGGATGTCGGCGCCCATTTCATTGCAGACCCACTCAGGATCGGTAAAATTGCCTTTGGATTTTGATTCTTTCTCGCCGCTTTCGGTTAGCGTCCAGCCGTGGGTGACGACAGTACGATAGGGCGCCTGGCGGGCCAGCGCCATGCTGGTGAGGAGCGAGACTTGGAACCAGCCGCGGTGCTGGTCGGAGCCCTCGAGATAGAGATCGGCAGGCGTGTGCAGGCCTGGTGTGGCTTCGAGCACGGCGCGGTGGCTGAGGCCGGAATCAAACCAGACGTCGAGAATATCGGTGTCTTTGCGGAAAGCGTGTGCGCCACAGGCGGAGCACGTGGCGCCGGGTGGCAGAAGTTGTTCCGCCGGCCGGGCGAACCAGACATCGGAACCATGTTGTTCCACGAGGCGCGCGATATGGTCACAGAAGGCGCGCGAGACAAATTCCTTGCCGCAAGCGCGGCAGTACATGGCCGGGACGGGCACGCCCCACAGGCGCTGGCGCGAGAGACACCAGTCGGGGGCCGACTGCAGCATGCCGGTGATGCGCTGTTGGCCGGCGGCGGGGAACCAGCGGACGCCGGCTACGGCATCGAGCGCGCGGGCGCGCAAGGCGTGGCGCTCCACGCCGAGGAACCACTGCTCGGTGGCGCGGAAGATCACGGGCTTGTGGCAGCGCCAGCAATGCGGATATGAATGTTGAATGGACTCGGCGAAAACGAGGAGGCGGTTGGCGCGCAAGTATTCGATGATGTGTTCGTTGGCTGAGAAGACGTGTTGGCCGCGCCAGGCGGGCACGTCGGCCGTAAAGCACCCGCGGTCATCCACGGGGGAGGCCACGTCCAAGCCGTATTTGAGGCCGATGCGATGATCGTCTTCGCCGTGGCCGGGCGCGGTGTGAACGCAACCGGTTCCGGTATCCAGCGTGACATGGTCACCAAGAATGACCGGCACGGTGCGGGCGGCATCAATGGGATGCTGCAGCAGCACGCCTTCCAGCGCGGAACCTGGGACCGACTGGCTGCACGGCGGCGCGGGCAGGCCGAGTTTGTCATACAATGCGGCAGCCAGCTCGGCCGCGATGATGATCGTCTCGCCATTCAGCGGGAGAGCACAGTATTGGATATGGGCATTGAGCGCCACCGCGCGGTTGGCCGGCAGCGTCCACGGCGTGGTAGTCCAGATGACAATACTCGGGGTGATACAAGTGTTGAAGGGCAGCGGCGTGCCGCCGCGCACAGGGAATTTCACATAGATGGCCGGCGATGTTTCATCGGCATATTCGATTTCCGACTGCGCCAACGCCGTCTCGCACGACGTACACCAGTGGATGGGCTTCAAGCCTTTGTAGATGAAGCCGGCGTCATACAACTCGCCGAAGGCGCGCACAATCGCGGCTTCATAGGCATAATCCATGGTGATGTACGGCCGTTCCCAATCGCCCAACACACCGAGGCGTTTGAACTGCGTGCGCTGAATGTCAATGAATTTTGAGGCATAGGCGCGGGCGCCGCGGCGGAAGACCTGTACATCGACATCGTGTTTGCTTTGTTTGAGCTCTTTGAAGAGCGCATGCTCGACTGGAAGGCCATGACAATCCCAGCCGGGAACGAAGGGGGCATCGAAGCCGCACATGGTCTTGTACTTGACGACCATGTCTTTGAGGATTTTGTTCATGGCGGTTCCGGTATGGATGCGGCCATTGGCGTAGGGGGGGCCGTCGTGCAGGACAAAGCGCGGCGCGCCCGCACGGGCGGCGCGGATGCGGGCATAGATGTCCATCGCCTGCCAGTGTTGCAGGCGTTGCGGCTCGCGCGCTGGCAGGCCCGCCCGCATGGGGAAGGCCGTCTGCGGCAGGTTGAGCGTCGCTTGATATTTGTTCGTGTCAGTATCGTTCATAACAACCGGCGGGCCGTTGATCATGACAACAGCCAGCCGTATATGATACTCAATTTAGCTGTAAAGTCAACTGTACCGGTTTATCGTTGCGCATCACGGTGATGGGGATGGCGGTGCGGTTTTCTGAATAGGCCTGGTTCAACGCATAGGTAAAGGCTTCCTTGCTGTCAATGCGTTTGCCGCCGATCGCCACAATGATGTCGCGGCTTTGGATGCCAGCTTTGTCGGACGGGCCGGTTTTTTGCAGTTTATACACCATCATGCCAAAGCCGGTGCTGAGGCGGTAACGGCGCTGCACGTATTCATCCACGTTAAGCACGATGGCGCCCATTTTGGTTTGGACATCGGCATAACCGCCTACGGGACGCTCATACGTGGCGGGCACTTCGGTTTTGGCAGTGGGGATGACGTCTTGGGGTTTCTCGTCTTCCGAGAGCGGTTCTTTTTTGGCGCCAAGCAGCGAGACAAACCTGTTGGTGGAGAACAACAGCTTGCGTTCCTTGCGCAACTCCATGTCGTGTTCGCGCTCGCCGTCGAAGAGCGTCACTACTTCGTTGGTAGTGTTGATTCTGAGCACTGAGACATTCGGCGCATTGGAGAGCACACCGCCGGCGGGGTAGCGATACTCCTTGCGGTCGGTGCGTGTGCGTATAATGGCATAGGGTGTGCCTTGGAAGGAGGCGATGCCGGTCAGTTGCAGCAGATTAGCCCACGGCGGAGGGATGGAAGGGTCGCTCATGCCGCTTTTTTGCACGGGGGTTGGCGGAATCAGCTGCTCGGGCCAGCTAAAGATGTCGCGCGCGGTGTAGGCACTGGCAAGCTGATACTCTGGGGCGCGCCACGGGCGTTTGCCTTTTTCGGGGAAGATGTAGCTTTTGATGTCGGTGAAGAGCTTGACTTTGACATTGCGCTTGTCACTTTCGTCAGCGACGTTGATACGCAGGGCTTCAAAACCGACAAGCTGGCCGGATGATTCGATCAACTGCAAGACGGGATGGAGGCTGTTCCAGGCACACTGCACGTCGTTCAGGCGGTACATCAGAATGCGGTGCAGGCGGTTGGTGGTGATGGGGCGCACTTCGGCCTGGCGCACATTCGAACCGTAGACGCGGTCGATTTTCTCGAATTCGAGCAGGAGCCGGTCGCCAATGTTGTCGGGCATGATCAAATCGCCGATCCTGTTCATGTAGTTCGTGTATAGGGCGCTCAGCTCGCGGTTGCGTATTTGCAGTTCATTGAAGCGCTGGACGCGCGCGCGGACTTCCTCCAAGCGCTTGCGGTAGCGCTGATTGATCTCGCGGTTGCGCTCCAACAACTCGCTGCCGGGTGTAATGACGAAGAACCACAGGAGCAAGGCAACGGCGAGCACGGCGCCGCCCACGAGCACCAGCCATTCACGCATGGTTTGCGGGCGCACGTTCATGGGGCGGGGGCTGCGTCCGGCAGCGCGGGGGCGTTAGTTGGCACGGGCGGGGCCGGCGCATGTGAGCGGCGCACCGCGCCCGTCACGGCATGCGAGACAGTACGCGTAACGTCCTGGGTTGTGGCAACAGGGCGTGGCGCATGTGCGGCAAGCAACGCGCGCAATTCATTCATGCGCTCGGCATATTTGAAATCTGGCAAGACTTCGCACGTGATCGGTACTTCAATAAACTGGTTTTGCTGTTGCACGGTGCCGGCCGAGACGTTACGGAAGCGCGCGCTGGCGCTCAGGCGGTCTTTGAACTCAATGAAATCCATGCGCGATACTGCGCGTGTATTAAGCGTCAGGCGGTTGTTGCGCTGGCGGTTGTCGAGACTCACCTGCCAGATCCAGACATTCGAGTTCATGCACTCGGAGATGGTCTGGAACACACGTGACCATGTGGTCTTGGTGTCAATCAAGCGCTCCATGTCCGCGACGGCGTTGCTGAGGGAAAGATACTCGCGTTCGAGGGCTTCGACACGGCGTTCTTCGGGCAGGAGGCGGTCAAGTTCCTCGCGCAGTTGCTTGCGCTCGAAGGTGGAATGTGCGACGCGGATGCCAAACACCGTCAGCGCGCACGCGGCGATCACACCTGCTGCGGCCGCCAGCTGCAGCAAGCGTTTTTTGCGCACGGCAAACAACTGCAGCTTGGCGATGTCAACCGGCAGCAAGTCCACCGTCAGGCGCGTTGCGTTAACCACGCGCAAGGCGGCGCCGATGGCTTGCGCGCACAGTGCGGGGGCCACCTCCGCGGTGACGTTGTCAAAGGCAGCCAACGGATTGAAGATGCGGGCTTCCGCGCCGCAGACGGCCGCCACGGTTTCGGCCACACCCGGCGTGACACAGGCACCACCGCTCAGCCAGACGGCGCCGATACCCGCGGTCAGCGCCGTTTTGTGCACATACTGCACGGATTTCTTCAGATGCTCTGCCAACGGCTGCAGCGCCGCCTGCAGCGCCGCTGCGTCCTGTGCCAATGGGGTGGATTGCCATTGTTCGCACTTGCGGCGTTCGGCTTCCTCAAATGACAGTTTGGCGTGGGCGGCGATGGCATCCGTAATCATGTCGCCGCCGAAATCGAAACTGCGTGAGAAGAGCAACTCGTGCGTCACCCCGGAGACGAGGGCCACTTCCGTGCGCCGCGCGCCGATTTCGACCAATAGAGCGTCGCCCGCACCATACGCCTCCGGCGCGCGCTGTGCGAAGTATGCGAAGGCGTTGTAGAGCGCGAACGTAGAGACATCAATCGCCTGCTGTTTGAAGCCACGCACGGCGAAGAGATCGAGGAACTTGGGGATGACCGCCTGGCGCACGGCGGCCAGCGTGACAACCGAGCGCACGGCGGCGGCGGGCGTTTCAGCGGCGCCTTGAGCAGCGGCCTCGGCGACGGCTTCGGCCGCGGCACGCGCCGCAGCGCCTACCGGCTGGAAATCAAAATCCATCTGCGCGCGATCCAGCGCAAACGGCACATGTTTCTCGGCCTCGAAGGGCACCATTTGCGCCAGCTCATCGCGTGAGACCGACGGCAGTTCAAATCGCTTGACGGTAACATATTCGCGCGGCAGGATACTGATCAGGGCGGCGGTTTTGATGCCATGTGTTTGGAGCAGGCGGTGGATGGTGTCCCGCACGTGCTCCGGCGTCACATCGCCGCGTGCGGAGGCAAACGGCACGGGCATGGCATCCACGAGGCGCAGCTCGATATGCTCTTTGCGGCGGCGGATTTCGGCGATTTTGACGGCGCGCGAACCGGCGTCAACCGCAATGATGCGGCCGCCTGATGGCACGAGCGGCGCGAAGCCGCGGCGGCGTGTCTGTGGGGATGTGTCAGCCATGCATGAACGTCAAGCTACATGCCTGAAAGGTTAGGGCGAGCCCGCTCCGGCGCCGATGGTGCCGTCCTGGCGTGAGGCGCCTTCCAGCAGGGCTTTCTTGGCCTCATAGTTGGCGCAGCGGATGCGGACGGAGCCGTCGTTGCGCGCTTCAATCGTATAATCGCCACCCCACGGGTCTTTCGGCACTTCGTCAATATAGTCTGGGACCAGTTCCTGAATGGAAGAAATGGCGCGGCCTTTGTCAAGCTGAAAGGTGTCGGCTTGAAGCTGCAGTGATTTCATATCGGCCTGTGCGCGGGCAACGCGTGCTTTTTCAGGATTGCGCAACAGTTTGGGCGCCACCGCGGCGCCCAAGATGGCGATGATGGTGATCACCACCAGCAGTTCGATCAAGGTAAAGCCGGCTGGGCGGCGGCGTGGTTTGTTCAGTTCGGTCTGCATTATTGTCTCCTTACGCTCAATGTTACCAAGCTCATACTTTATCATGCTTCCTCCGTCACGCTCAAGACTTCCTCGAGTGTCGTGATGCCGTTGCGTGCTTTGAGCCAGCCGGCGTGCTGCAGGGTAAGCATGCCGTCGGCGATGGCTTGTTTTTTCAGCTCATAGGACGCGGCGCGCTGCAGCGTCAGGCGTTTGATCGCTTCGGTCATGAACATCACTTCAAACAGCGAAATCCGGCCTTGGAAGCCGGTCTCGCGGCACTTCTCGCATCCCACGGCCTGGTAATAGACCTGTTTGCCCGGCGGTGCCACGCCTTCAGGCAGCATCAGGCGCTCGATGTATTCTTCCGCATCTGTTTCATACGGGCGCTTGCAGTGCGGGCACAGCACGCGCACCAGCCGCTGGGCGACAATGCCAATCACGGACGATGTAATCAGATACGGCTCGACGCCCATGTCAATCAAGCGCGTGATGGCGCTGGGGGCATCGTTGGTGTGCAGGGTGGAGAAGACCAAGTGGCCGGTGAGGGAGGCTTGCACAGCCACTTCGGCTGTTTCCACGTCGCGGATTTCGCCCACCATCACGATGTCGGGGTCCTGGCGCAGAATCGAGCGCAGGCCGTGCGCGAACGTCAGCCCCACTTTCGGATTGACGTGAATCTGATTAATGCCCGGAATCTGGTATTCCACCGGGTCTTCAATCGTGATGATTTTGACATTGGGCTTGTTCAGCTGGGCCAGCGAGCTGTAGAGCGTGGTCGTCTTGCCGCTGCCGGTCGGGCCGGTAACGAGGATAATCCCGTGCGAGGCGCGGATCAATTCGCGGTAGCGCTCCAGCACATCCGGTTCGAAGCCCAAATCAGTCAAATCAAGCATCAAACCAGTTTTGTCAAGCAAGCGCATGACGACGCTTTCGCCCCAGACGGTGGGGATAATGGCGACGCGGATGTCAATTTCTTTTTTGCCGAGTTTGATCTGAATGCGGCCGTCCTGCGTCGTGCGGCGCTCGGAGATGTCCAAATCGGACATAATTTTCAAACGTGATACAATTGCGGCGTGCAGGTTGGCCGGCGGATTGGATGTCTCATACAGTTCGCCGTCAATGCGGTAGCGCACCAGCAGTTGATTTTCAAACGGCTCGATGTGAATATCGCTGGCGCGCGATTGCAGCGCGTTCCAGATGATCAGATTGACCAGCTTGATGATGGGGGCTTCGTTGGCGACATCTACGCCGTCCTGGTCTTTGCGGATGTTGCCGATGATTTCAAAATCGTCAGGAGTGAGTTCACCGATGACTTTTTCAACCGACTCGGTTTCGCCGCTGCGGCAGCGCTCGATGGCGGCCTTGATTTTGTCAGGTTCGGCCCGTTCCACGAGCAGCGGCGCATTAAGGATGCTTTCAATTTCATCCAGCACCTCAATGTTGTCAGGATCGGCAATGGCAATGCGCACGGCGCCGCCATCCGTTTCGGCGATGGGAATGACGTGGTGCTCTTCGAGGTATTTCGCCGGAATGCGGTAGAAGAGCTGCTGGTCAATTTTGGCTGTATCGAGATTAAAGGCGGGAGCATTCATAAAGGCTCCCCGGGCTGAATGGGTTGGAGGGGGCGGGCGGCGCCGGGGCGCGGGGCACGTGGCGCGCGCTGGCCGGGCTGGCGCGGCACGCGCGAGCGGTCACCGCCATGATCCGGCGCGCCCGGCCCATCTGGTTGCGGCGCCTGCGGCGCCTGCGGGCGCTCGATGCGCTCGCCCTGCCGCACGCGCATGCTGGGAATCATCGCCGCGCTGCGCAAGAGGTGTGTTTCGTCCGTCTGCTCCTCATACACGGCCATGGTCACTTCCACGATTTCCGGCAGTTTTTGATCGAGTTCAGAATCCCACTCGCGCACGTATTTTTTTTCATCAAGGTACAGGAAACTGAGCCCGCGGACATTGCGCGACAGCTCCACCGTGTAAGCGTCCTCAAACAGTTCGTCGTCAAGGCGGGTGACATCTTTGACCAAGCGGGCGCCCGTGCCTTTGGCAACACTGGAGCTGGCGCCGCTGTGATCAATGCGGTAACGCACGCGCGCGGGGCCGACGAACCAGCGCCCGTCCAGCAGGGCGGGCGCCGTGCTGGTGGCGAATTCAAGCTCGTCTTCGCCGACACTGCCCATGCCGCCGGATTGCGACAGGCCGACAAAGGCCGTGTTCGTGCCGCCAAACTCCACGTTTTCGATGGCCGTAAGAATATCTTGCATGGCGATGCGGGCACTGTGAAATATTTGCGCCCGGCTGGCGCCGAAGCGGCAGGCTTTGCTGCCTGCGCTGAATGCAGCGTACACCGACACGAGTACCATCGCCATGATGGTGATCGCCAGCATCAGCTCCAGCAGAGTGAAGCCCGCGGGGCGGCGTGCTGCCGTCATATCTGTGGTGTTCGCAACCATACGCATATGCTATCTATAGTCTGTAAGTATACCAAAAACGGCCAAATAACTCAAGTTGCCACCAAAAAAGAGGCAATCACCGTGCCAAACGAGTGATTCTGTGCAGCACAAAGCCGCCGAAGGAATTACGATTTACGAATTACGATTTACGATTTGGGGGGAGGAACCACGAAGGCACGAAGACACGAAGAAGATTTACAATTTACAATTTACGATTTACAATTTGGGGGCTGGAGGCGCGAGGGGCTGAAGGGGCGCCGTTCCGGCGGCCGCGTATGGTGCGGAAAGGCGTTGGCACAATGTTCGCACGCGTGGGTGTGCGGGGAACGGACGTGGGGAGCACGTCCCTCCATGCGGGTACGCCCGCCGGTGGACGCGCGGGCGTTGGAGGGACGCCGGTGCGGAGGCCGCTCCTCCATTTTGCGATCAGCGGCGGAAGCTAGATTGAAGGCGGGGTGATGCCGCGGGCGGCCAGATCGGTGACGAGTTGCTCCGGGGAACGATAGTGAATGGCGTCGATGCCGGCGGCGCGCGCGCCGAGGACGTTGCGTTCGAGATCGTCAATAAAGACGCAGTCAGCCGCCTGCAGGCTGTGTTGGGCGAGCGCCTGATCGTAGAATTCGCGCGCGGGTTTCATTGCGCCCAATTCGTGAGAGAGGGACCAGCCTTTGGCGAAGTTCAGGGCGGGGAAGGTTGACTTGACATAGTCGAAATGTGATGCATTAGTGTTGGAGAAAATGTAACAGTTGTGGCTGGTGCTCAACTGCTGGGCGAGGGTGAGGACAGGCTCGTTGGGCGAAAAGATGTCGTTCCAGATGCGCTGGAAGCCCTCAAAATCAATGGAGAGGCCGATTTTGGCTTTAAGGCGCGAGTAAAATTGCTCGAGGGACATGCGGCCGGATTCGAGCAAATCGGCTTCGGCGCGGAGGTCTTTGAGGAACTCATCTTTGCGTGCCCAGAGGAGCATGGCGGTGAGGGGGTTGAGGTGTTGGGCGAGTGCGCGGAGGGCTTTGCCTTGATCAAAGAACAGCAAGACATTGCCGAGGTCGAAGATGATGGAGGGAATGGACATAGTGGACTTAATGGACGGAATGGACGATGAGATGGATCATGTGAGGCCCCAGGAGCGGGGGCAGCCGAGGAGGTACCAGGCGAGCAGGCCGGCGTACATGATGAGTTTCTGCCGTGCTTTTTTTACGCAGCCGAGCGTGAGAACGGCGAGGAGGGCATGCGCGAGGGTATTGCAGAACAGGCGCAGGACGGTGCCGAGATAGAGCAGGGCGGCGGCGGCGCGGCCGTGATGAATGCGGAAGTAGAGGAGGCGCGAGCGGTGAAACTCGATGCGGGCGCGCAGGGGGGTTTGATTGGCGGCGCGGCCTTGCAAGTGCGTGACGCGGATGTGGGGGAAATGGAGCACGCGGAGGCCGGCGGCGCGGATGCGGCGGCACCAGTCGGTTTCTTCGAGAAAAAAGAAGAAGCGCGGGTCGAGGCCGCCGGTGCGTTCGATGGTGAGGCGGGGGACGAGCATGACGGCGCCGACGACACACTCGACGTCAAACGGTGTATCGGAAGGCATGCGTGCGAGGGTGATGCGGCGCCAGAGCGAGCGGTTGAGGAGCTCGCTGGCGAGGGTGGGGAAGGAGCAGAAAGAGGCTTGAGGGGAGCCGTCTTCGCGGACGAGGGCGACGCCGGCCAGGCCAAGACGGTCAATGGATTGAGCCTGGGACAGAAGGGCGCGGACAGAGCGGGGCGGGAGGATGATGTCGGAATTGAGCAAGAGATAGTAATCCGCGGGGTGCGCGGCGAAGAGGCGGTTGAAGGCGGCAGCGAAGCCGAGATTGCGTTCGTTTTGCATCCAGATGATGCTGGGGAAGCGGGCGCGGACGAGGGAGGCGGGGTTGTCGCGGGAAGCGTTGTCGAGCACGACGACGCGGGCGGGGAGGCCGTCGAGGGCGGCGGGGACGGCGGCGAGCGCCTGCAGCAGCTCCGGAGTAGTATTGTAGTTAAGAAAAGCGAGAACGACGGGCGCGCTCATGATGTTCAGCCATCCCAGTAGCGGCGGTCGAGGGAGCGGTATTGGACGGCTTCGAGGACGTGCGCGGGAGCGATGACATCGGCGCCGGCGAGATCGGCGATAGTGCGTGCGACGCGGAGGATGCGGTCGTAGGCGCGGGCGGAGAAGCCGAATTCATCCACGGCGGTTTTGAGGGTTTCCTGGGCAGGGGGGCTGAGTTGGCAGACACGGCGCACGAGGGCGCTGCTCATGTGGGCATTGCAGGTGACGGGGCGGCCGGCGAAGCGCTGGAGCTGGCGGGCGCGGGCGGCTTGGACGCGGGCGCGGATGGCGGAAGAGGGCTCGCCGTCGCGGCGCACGGCCATGTCATGGTATTCAACGGCGGGCATATCGATGTGGATGTCAATGCGGTCGAGGAGCGGGCCGCTGATTTTGTGGCGGTACTTCATGGTGAGATGGGGCGAGCAGGAGCAGGCTTTTTTAGGGTGGCCTAAGAAACCGCAGGGGCAAGGATTCATGGCGGCGACGAGCATGAAGCGAGCGGGGAAAGTGAGGGTGCCGGCGGCGCGGGCGATGGTGACGAAGCCATCTTCGAGGGGCTGGCGGAGGACTTCGAGGGCGCGGCGGGAAAATTCGGGGAATTCATCGAGGAAGAGGACGCCGTTGTGGCTGAGGGAAACTTCGCCGGGCTCGATGCCGATGCCGCCGCCGATGAGGCCGGCGTCGGAGATGGTGTGGTGGGGCGCGCGGAAGGGGCGGGTGGCAATGAGGGGCTGATCGGGGCTAAGCAGGCCGCGGATGGAATGAATGCGGGTAGTGGCGATGGCCTCGTCGAGGGTCATGTCGGGCATGATGGTAGGGATGCGGCGAGCGAGCATGGTTTTGCCGGAGCCTGGGGGGCCGATCATGAGGATATTGTGGCCGCCGGCGACGGCGATTTCGGCGGCGCGTTTGGCGTGTTCCTGGCCGCGGACATCAGCGAAATCAAGATCATACTGGCGCGCGGTGCGGAAGAGTGCATCGCAGTCTACAGAGAAGGGCTCGAACTGGGCGGGGGATTCGAGGACGCGGACAGCGTCGCCGAGGGAGGCGACGGGATAGACGGCGACGCCGTGTACCAAGGCGGCTTCGACGGCGTTGTCGCGGGGGACGATGAGGCGGGAGATGCCTTCGTTTTTTGCGGCGAGAGCGGCGGAGAGGACACCGCGCACGGGGCGCACGGCGCCATCGAGGGCGAGTTCGCCCATGAGGGCCCATTCGCGGTCACCGCACACGGGTACCTGTTGTGTGGCGGTCAGAATGCCGATAGCCATTGGCAGATCGAAGACGGGGCCTTGTTTGCGGATGTCGGCGGGGGCAAGATTAATGAGGACACGTTTGCGTGGGAAGACGAAGCCGGCGTTGCGGAGAGAAGATTCGAGGCGCTCCTTGCTTTCCTTAACGGCAGTATCAGGGAGGCCGACAATAACGGTGTAGGCTTCCTGTCCGGCGCTGCGGAGATCAACTTCGACTTCGACGAGTTGGGCGTCGATGCCGACGGTGGTAAATGAATAGGTGCGTGCGAGCATCAGCGGGCTTTGATGGCAAGAATGGTCATGTCATCATACAAGGGGGCATCGCCCATGAACTTTTTGACGCGCTGGACGATGCAGCGGACGGCTTCATCGGCGCTGAGACCGCAGACGTGTTGGAGTGCGGCGGCGGCGTGAGCGCGGCCAAACTCTTCGCCTTTCTCGTTGTGCGCTTCTGTCAGGCCGTCGGTATAGAGGAGCACGGTCTCGCCACTGTGCAGGTGATACTGCTCGTCGCACAAGGTTTGGCTGAAGATTTCGTCGGGGAGCATGCCGACGACCATGCCACAGGCCTGGCCGACGTACTGCGGGGCACTGCGCTGGCGGCAGGCGAGGAGGGGCTCGTGGCCTGCGCGGGCGTAGGTGAGCAGGCCGGTTTGTTTGTCAAGAATGGCGTAAGTGGCGGAGACAAACATGTCATCGGGGATAAGTTTGAGGAGGTGGGTATTCAGGGCACGGAGGACGGCGCTGGGGGTGAATTGGCCGGGGGCGAGGGCGGCGAAGAGGGAGCGCGTGGTAGCCATGACGAGGCCGGCGGGAATGCCTTTGCCGGAAACATCGGCCATGATGATGCCGAGGTGGCGCTCATCCAGTTCGACGAAGTCGTAGTAGTCGCCGCCCAGCCGGTAGGCGGACTGATAGTGCACAGCGAGTTCGTAACGCGGGTCGTGTGGAAGATGCTGTGGGAGCAGGTGATTGAGGATGATTTCTGCATTGCGCAACTGGATATCGATCTGTTGTTTTTCCTGCAATTCGCGGAAGAGGAGGAGATGACTGATGGCAATGCCCGCCATGTCAGAGAGGCTTTGTGCGAGGTGCAGGTCATCGGGGTCAAAGGGCGAACGGTCCATTTTGTTGGTGAGGGCGAGGGCGCCAAAGACGGATTGATTCGCGAACAACGGGACGACGAGCATGCCCCAGCACGCACTAACGGAATAGCGCACGCGCTGGGCGACGTCGCGTGCATCGAAGAGCATGGGGCGGCGCTGGGTGATGGCTTCGACGAGGGGGGTTTCGTTGAGCGAGAAGTGTGTGTCGTGCAAGTAGGCCTGGAGGTCTTGGGGGCGCGCCAGCAAGGCGTTGAAGCGCTCCTGGGAGGCGTTGAAGAGGGAGGGGAAGACGCCGACGACGGCGTCGGCATGCACCGTGCGTTCAGCGGGATCATAGCGAAAAAAGGCGGCGCTCTGGGCGCACAGGCTGCGCGCGCTGTAGTCCGTGTAAAAGCGGATGAAGGCCGACATGTCGAGCGTGTCGTGGAGCGACTCGGTGGCTTTGCCGAGCAGATTGAGGACGCTGTCGTTGATGGAGGCAAGGCGGCGGCGGAGGCGGCGTTCTTCACGCAGGGCGCGGCGGTTGCGCCGCCACAGGATCAGCAGCGTGATGCCAGCCAGTGCCAAGATGAGATGATAAATTTCCCAGCCGCGATAGGTACTGTGATCGCGGATGAAAGCCAGCACATCTTCAGAGCGGGGCAGATAGGCAAGGAGAGCGTGGAAGAGATTGGTCATTGTGGCGGGAGGTTAGCGCGGAGAAATTCGATGACGTTCTTGAATTCGAGGGCGTTTTTGTCATTGAGGGCGGCGAGGGTTTGATGGGCATCGAGCATCAGGGAAGCGATATCCGTGCGGGAATACGTACCGGGGGCGGCGGGGTGGTAGGCGGAGGGAGCGCTGGCAGGGGTGTTGCCAATATCGAGCACCATGGTGAGCCCGAGGGTACGCAGGACATCATAGACGTGAGTAGGGACGTTGAAGAGCTTGATACAGGCGCGGCCGGCGCGGCGGCACTGCAAAGACAAACTGGTCAACGTGCCGACGAACGTGCTGTCCACTGCGACGCATTCGCTGAAATCAATCAGGATGCCGAAGCGTGCGTGCTGCAGCTCGTGCTGCACAAAATCACGCAGCACGGGCGCGAGCTTGAACGTGGCACGTCCAAGCACGCGCACGTAGGCGGTGGTAGCATTCTCCGCCACGTCCAGGCGCTCAAGCGGCGGCACGGGCGGGGTATTTTTTTTGGCACTGTCAGGAATCATTGCTGCCATGCTGTCAGTATCTGTGCGTGATAGTCAAGTATGCAAAGGTATTATAGCAGAGCGTGCCTGTAAAGTAAAGATGACGCGGGTGTATAGCAATGCTTGGGCAGATGAGCGTGGTGCAGATGGAGGGCCGGGGTGGTGGCCAGCGGGGGTGCAGATGTGCGTTAGAGAGGGGCGGCGGCCAGATTGCGCAGATTGACCACGCCGGAGCGGTCGTAGGGCAAGGTAAGGGTGCGCAATTCAGGCAAGGAGGTCTGCGCGTCAACGTAACCGCGCAACCGATAGCGAGAGGGCTCGTTACGCGCGAGCAAGACGGGCAGTTCGCGGAAGGTGGCCAGAGCCAGCGTCACAGGGACATGCACGTGCGAGGCGCGCTGTGGAGGCAGCTCTACGCGGGCTGGCATGGCACCGCGCGCCCAGGGCGAATTATTCATGGCCAGATCATACGTCAAGCGGTTTACGGCGATCTCGAACGCGTTGGGGTTGCTGACGTTCAGCGTGACGATAAGATTGGCGCCTTCCCGGGTGAGGGAGTCAACCCGCATGGATTTCAGCGTGATGACGGGCGCGGCGATGACGGGTAACGTGCCGCGGAGTTCGGCGGGGAGGCGGACGGAAGCGCGGCCGTCTGCCGCGCAGGTGACGATGGCGGCAAACCGGTAGGCGCAGCGCGCGGCAGAACGCGGGCCGCCCACCGCATCGTACAGGTCCGCGAACGCCACCGGCACGTTGACCGTGATGGCGGCCGCGGCGCGCGGTCTAGCCACGAAGGCAGCGGCATGGCGCGCCTGCGCGACGCGCGCGGTGCCCACGTCGAGGGTGTACTCGACTGCGGAGATGTGCAATGGCACCGGGTTAGGATTGTGGACGGCCAGCGCAAACGCGGGCGTCATGCGCGCAAGATCCAGCCGTGCAATGCGCATGTTGGTGACGGCGGCGTGTGGCTGGTTTGATGCGGCGCGCGGCGGCGGGGCCGCCAGCGCCGGTATGGCGGCGGCAAGCAGCAGGGCAATAATGCCGCGCGGGCGCAAGCTACTTGATGGAGATGTGGACATCGAGATAGCGGTTGATGACGCGGCGCACGTCGCCGCGCTGCTTGGCCTGGCGCAGGAAGGAGTTCAACTCGTTATACAAGGAGTCGTAAGCCTGGTCTTTTGGCAGAGCCCAGGCGAGATGCTCATCGGTGAGGAGCCAGCCGAGCGTCTTGAAGGCTGGATTATTGTGCGCGGCCTGCATGGCAAACGGCGCGTCGTCAATCATGACGTCTATGGAACCAACGGTGAGTGCGGCGAGGCCTTCATCGGCGGAGTTGAATGGGAGGCACACACCGGCCAGGTTTTTGTTGGCAAACAGCTCGCCAGTGGTGCCGCGAATGTAGCCGGCACGGGTCTGCTTGTCGTAGAGCGCTTTGCCCGATTTGAAGCGGTGATAATCGGCTGCGCGCACCAGCGCCATCTGGCCGATCGTCATGTATGGTTCGGTAAAACGCACGTGTGTGCGCCGGTAATCGGTGTCGGGCATGCCGCTCATGACCACGTCCACCTTGTGGGCCTTGAGCGCCGGAATCAGATCGTCAAAGGGCAGTTCGACGTATTCCAGACGTGTGCGCAAATGCGTGGCGGCCATGGCTGCCAGATCGGCTTCAATGCCCGCCATGAGACCATTTGTTTTGAAAATGACCGGTGGGTAATCTGGGCACACACCTACGCGCAACACTGCGCCTTCTTTGACATACTCGCGCGCCGTGCTGCACGCTGCCAGCAGGGCGCCTGCCGCGCAGAGCGCGGCCCACTTGCCTGTCATGCCTTGCATCATCATGGTAGCATCCAAAACGTGATTACCGGCAGGGCATGGGTGCCTGCCGCATTGTATGGAGATATAATAGCATTGATGGAATGTGGAAGTCAATGGCGCGTAACAAGTGATAAAAAAACCAACCGAACGGTGCATGGGTAGGCCATGATTTATCCAACCAAAATGGAAAGATTGATTATGACGAAAACGAAGCCGTAACACACCCGAACCGAAGGTGGACAAAGTGACATGCGAGAAAATAGTAGAACAGCTATGGCACGCATAGGTGCCCTACAGGCGCAAAATGGGAAAGACGCGGCTGTGCAACAAGGATTGCGGCATGACGTGCATCACACGCACTCACGCCATCGTGCAGATGCATGGCGGCCGTGGTGACGGCATGGCGCTGCACAGGTGTTGGATAAGGAAGCGACACAGCCTTCATGAACGGCACGGTAGTGTTGCCGTTGGAGCGGCACGGGATACGTGTCACGCGCAGCCGTGCCTGGAAGAAAAACGGCACCTTACATGGGGAACAAAAAAAACGGCACCGACGCACGCGGGCTGATTGGCTGCCATCGGTATGACACTGCGGCCCAGTGGGCGTAGCTGACGTGCCTCAGTGCACTGGATGATCTGTCTGTGCATTACTGTGTGCCTTGGTGCAAGCTGCACGGGGTGTGCGTAATGACGAACACGGCACGTGGCACACGTACTATGAGACACCGTGCACACCGCGGGAACACTTGCTTGAACGCCCCGGCCACGACGTGCCTGCGGCCGTCAAAGCCCGCTGGCAGGTGCCGGTTGAAGCATTTCATCTCTCTGGCGCCGCACGAAGCAAAGCAGCGCCTGTTGATACAGCTCCTCCAAACGGGCAGCCGCGCGCAACTGGCAGCGGATTTAATACTAATTGTACGTCAAAGATATAGTATTGATCCGGTCAATGAGTCTCAATGATTTGACCAGAGCGGAGGTGCGGGAGAGCGCAGGCGGGCCATCACAGACCGTCTGCTCTACAGCATCGAGTGTCGCACATGCGATCGTGCGCAGCCCGTGTTCCCCGAGGTGATCCCAGACATGCGCTGTGGAGTTACGTTCAGGAGTGTAGGGCGGGAGCCAGAGCAAGCGAAAGGAGCCCGGGATACGCAAGTGTGCCGTACGATACCAGCCCGCGTGGTCAAGCACCATCATGCAGAGGTCATCAGGATACAGGCTAGCGGAGTGCGCCAGGAACATGGACATCGTTTCGTAGGCGCTGCGCGGCAGGGCCAGGCGCGACCAGCTGCCGTCATGTGGGCACACCGCCGCACACGCATACATGGATTCGTGCACGGTCTGCCGTGACGTCTGTGGCCGGACGTGGTGTGGCGCCCACCACCGGCGGGGGTCATTGAGGCGCCCGCCGCGTCCTTTGCGCTCCACCCGGCAGGCGCCCAGCGAGTGTATGCGCCAATTCATTTTCAGACACGGGATTGTGCTCCCTGCAAGCGCGCGGCAACTGTTTGCGCGTGGAAGCCCGCATGATGGGTCATCCAGATGGCCAGACGCCGTTGATACCTCGCGCGACCGGTTGGTTGTAGCAACCCATCACGCAGTTGTTCATCACGCAAGTACGGGTTAATTGAGGCAGCTGGTGTGATAGTATTGTTTGCGCCTGCCTCAATGATACCAACACTATATGTGTGATGTCATATTGGTAAGATCGCCAGTACGGCCCTGCGTGCCCGCCGTGCACAGCGGCACGGCGGTGCAGCACATGCCAGCAAGCACGCCACGACGGCATGTGCGCCGATGCTTCGTCTGAGCTCGTCGCTGCGCGGCTCCGCTGAGGCACGGCGCTCACGCCAGCTAGCAGAAAGAGACGCAGATGATAGTGCATGACACGCTGCATTCCAGAAGGCCATTTTTGGCATACTATGAGCACCAAATGAGCCGCGTATCATGGCCGCGTAGCAGCCCCTGTTGATGTGGATTTATTTATGACGGATCACTTAGCGCCTGAATCCGGCGATTAGAGACTGCTGTGGACCCCGGCGGGCTGATGCGTGAAGTCAAAGGGCACGAGGCGCTACCACTCCCCGCCGATGCTGCTAGTCGCCGGATCTGGGCGTGGAATGAGACAGTATGACAACCAGGAGATGTAATGGGCAGGCGCTGAGCGAAACATGTCACGTCAGATGAATGCGGGCATAGGCGTTGGCGCGCAGGCGCAGGGATAGCGAGCCGTTGTGAAGGGTGGCGGTGCGCGTGGAGGAGGAGCGGAAGCGCTCCGGCTCGAACAGGGCCGTACGCACGTTGGACTCATCGAGGATGCGCAGGTGTGGCGTGCCGCGCAGGCGTGCCACGGTGAGGGAGAGAGGATGAGGAGTGAGGTTGCTGAGGAGGAGGACGGTATGGCCACGGCGGACGAGGGCGAGGCCGGCGGCACGCCGGGCATCAGAGACGGCCAGCGTGTGCCACGAGCCTCCGGCACATTCGGCCAGATCAGCGAGTAAGTGATAGACAGGATACACGCCGCAGCGGCCGAAGAGATGGATCAGCCAGCCGCAATGGGGGGCATCCATGACGCCGTTCCAGCCGGAGAGGTCAAAGAGAGTGAGGCCGGCCGCGCCGGCTTCGGCGAGGTGCGCGATGCTGCCAAGCGCGAAGCCGAGGCCGAAGAGCGAGGCTTGGCGCGGGTCGGCCCACGCGGGCGGGGAGGTATCAGCGAGTGCGGCATCCGGCGCGGGGCGGGGCTTAAGCGTCAGCGGAGAGATGAAGAGGGGCAGGCTGGCGCAAAACGCGCGCGCGCTGCGCACCGTGCAGGCTTGGCCGGAAAACGTTTCCACGATGGAAGCGTGGTCGAACGTGTGAACCTGCGGATTGCAGGAATAGCAAATGGCGGCGGCGCCGGTGAGGGGCGGGCGCGAGCGGTTTAATTCGGTGAAGTAACGATGCGCGCCGGTACCGACGGGTGTGGTGGGGAGATGCGCTTGGATTATCTTCAGGGCACGGGCGAATATATTCTCTGAAGGAACATATTTTCCGTCCATGAGAACAAAACAACGGGCAATGAGCGGCGCGATATGCGCACATGCGCGCGCACCCTGTGAGAGCGGCGCGAGGGACTGGCTGGGCAGCACGAGCGCCAGTTCAAGAGCAGTGCGCAGGGAGCGGGCGGCGTGCGCGGCGGAACGCAGATCGTCACGCCAGCGCGGGCTGGCGAGATGAAGTTCGGCGCGGAGGTGCGCGGGAGCGAGCGCGCGGGCGCACGAGCGCTGGTAGTCGCCGAAGGCGGCGCCGCCCATCGGCAGGCCGAGGCCGAGGAGCGGCGGGGCCACGGGATGCTCGCGCAGCGAGGCATGGACGGTGCGTGTGACACGGGCTGGCGGCGCGACAGAGCGCAGGACGCGGGCGTGTATGGTAATGGTTTGGCGCACACGCGTGCCTTTGTCAATTTGGGCTGGTGCGGGGAGAGCCAGCGGTGTGCAATAGGTTTTGAAGGAGGCGTCCGTCCAGTTGCGCTGGTCTTCCATTTCGAAGATATCACCTTCGCAGACGACGCGCAGTTCGATTCCACTGGGATGGGTGTAGGAAATGGCGCGGATGTTGAGAAATGGCTGATGGGGAGCGATCAGTATGGGGAAGGCGCCATGGGTGACCGTGCCGTCAACATGTTCGATGGTGCAGGGCAAGCCCGCGCAGGAATCAGGATGCAGGACGCAGAAGCCGATGCGGTTGCGGAGGAAAGGCATGCAGGCGACGCCGTCAAAGGAGAAGGTGATCGAGCCGTCGTGGAAAGCGCGCACCGTGCCGTCCCATTCGAACCACACGGGGAAGGCTTGGCAGGCGGCGTGAAAGGAAAGGGAGGTGCCGGCGCGGGTATGGCGGATGCGGACGTGTGAGATGTGCGGGGTGATGGTGACCCAGCCGGCGCCGCGCACGGCGGCGTAGACGCCGCGCAGGAGCTCATGGCCGCGGTAGGAGACGTAGCGGAGGAAAGCGGTGTCAGGCTCAAAAACGAAGGAGAGCGGCCCGGCCTTGAACACATGGCTTTGGTTAGGCGGCTGGGCAGCTCCCCACAGGAGGAACGGGCGCGCAGTGTCGGCGCAGGACGCCATACGCGAGTGCGCCGCGGCTATTTGCTGGGTGCGAGGACGTCAGACAGCTTTACACGCGGCTTGTCTTTGACGAGTGCAGAATCAGGCACGACGTGATACGAGTAGCCCGTGGGCGGCGAAGGCGGCGCGGCGTCTTTGGCGTGGCGGTAGGTGGCGGTTTGACGGTAGCGTGCGGTGATATTCTCAGTTTTTTTGCCGTCAGTGATGTGTACCACACCGCGCACCGTGCCTGCGGCGGCCGGCTCGGCGGGTTTGATGATGCCAGTATGGCCTTCGATTTTTTCTCTAAGATATGTTTGGGCGGCGTAGCCCTGGGGATGATCCGGGCCGGCCGTTGGCGCGCCGTCCATGACGACGGTTTTGAACGTATACCAGTTTGTCTCGCCGGTATCAGAGTAGGTAATGGCAACGAGATGGCGTGTGGAGGCTTCGTTGACATAACTATCAATGACGACGCGGCGGCCGAGGAGATTAGTGACGCGGCTGCTGGCGAGCACGGCCTCGTTGAAATCAACGGCAACACCGGGCGTGATGACGCGCAGCGTGTCGCCACCGTGCACCAGCATTACCCGGCCAGTTACCACCGTGGCGCAGGCGCTGTGCAACGTCAGCGCGCACGCCACCATCAGCATGATCGAACGTTTCATTGGCACCTCATACATATGTGTTAACAGGAACGTGTTGACTGGGGATATTTTAATATGAACGGCCTGTAGTGTCAAGTGCAGGCTACGTGCTAGATCCGGCGACTAGAGAGGGCCGCCTGCCCCGGCGGCCTGATACGCGCGGGGAAAAGGGCAACGAGGCCGTTGCCCCTCCATTTTTGTGGAGGGCCGCCGGCCTCGGCGGCCTGATGCGCGCGGGTTGAAAAGGGCAGCGAGGCCGCTGCCCCTCCAGTCCTATGTCACTAGTCGCTGTATCTAGCCCGGCTTTACAAGTTATCTTCACCGAAACAGCCGCTTGCCCTGTATTCATCGGCCTTTCCGGGGGATCAGTCTGTTGTACCTCACAGCGGCGCGACCCAGCGCTCGAGATGGAACAGCTCATACCGCGCGCGCTGCACCGGTGTCAGCGTGTTCGTGGTCAGCGTTTCTACGGGCATCGTATACCCAGCCGCGCGCAGCGTGCGCAGCAACACGCCGCGCAACAGCAGTGCCAGCATGCAATAGAACGCATGCACACGAATGTGCTGGTCCGTCCAGTGAAACTGCGGAAACCATGCCACGCCTCCGCCATCCTTGGTCAGCCGGAAGATGTCCTCGATGCAGTATTATGCGTGATACGCCTCCACAATCTCGCGCGTGTCCCACGTATGGTGATCCGTGACCAGAATCGTCTTGCCGAACAGCGTGGTGATGAGGCCTTCAGCAGCCGGGCGGTCGAAGGAAAAATTCACACGCCATCCGCCATGGCTTTCATAGATGCGTGTGCGAAAGAGCGTGCGCATATGCCGTCCGGCCAGGATGCGCGCCACCTGTGCGGCGATGCGCTCCCGCGCCGGCGCCGGGCCGCCCCGCCGCGGCTGCCGCAGCCGCCCGGCCAGCTCCAACAATGTCCGCCGCGCGTTGCCGGCCACGCGCCAGAGGCTCTGCGTCTGCCGGTCTTGCAACTGCACGTTGTGGGTGATCACTACCGTGCGCCGCACACCGTAAATCTCCCGCTGCGTCCGGTACACACGCCAGCCTTCGCGCCCGGGAAATTCATGATATTGCCGTAACGGAACCGCCAGCAATTCCTGATGATTGGACGGCAGCAACGCACTGATACAATGCACGTGGCCGGCGTGGCACACGTGGAGCGCCGAGGGCGTGGGCGGGGCTGAGGCGGGCTGCGCCAGGCGTGCGGCACTATGGTCAGCGGAGCCGAGGTACCGCTGCCAGGAGGTAACGACGCGCCCGTTCACGCGGCGGCATTCGCGTGCATACCAGTACGGGCGGCCTTTGACAATCTTCTTGACCAAATCGGCCATAGCAGTCTCCTCAACGAAAGTTATACACTACTATCACAAAATCAACACAAAGTCAATAGGGAAAGTAACCTTGGATCCGGCGACTAGCGACATAGGCGTGGAGGGGCAGCGGCCTCGCTGCCCTTGTGCCGCGCGCACATAAGGCCGCCGGGGCCGGCGGCCCTCCCTAGTCGCCGGATCTGGGGTAACTTAGCAGGACTATACTTGCAAAGTAGTTAGGTACTACACAATGACGCACATACGCAGTTGTGATACAGCTAGTTACGCCCACAAAACGTCTATAACTTGTAAACTTGAGACGATGAGCAAAAAGAACGCGCGCACGCGGGCGATCATGCGCTTGTATGAAGTGGTGCTGGCGCGCGGTGAGCCCAAATGGGCCGAGCTGTTTGCCCGCATCGAGTTGGCGGGCTATTATGCCGTGTGCTTCTGGGACAATTATGAGGCGAGCGTGGCCCTGCTGCGCGAGGCCACGCTGTCCGAACACCCGCCCGAGGCGGAAAAGGCCACCTATGCCACCATCCAGCTTAATCTTGTTCGTTGGCAAGAGAGTAAGGATCCAGAAGCGTGTCTGAAACAGATCGAACGTGTCAAGGATCTGGCGGCGCGCGGTGTTGTGCCGTTCGGCCAGCAGCCGTTGGATATGTTGGAACTTGCCAAAGCGGATTGCTTGATAAATCTTGGCCGGATCGAGGAGGCGCGCAGGCATCTTGCCGATGTGTACGCGCGCGTGCAGAGCGGCGCGCTGGATCGCTCGCTGCGCGGCGCGTTTGCGCATTTCTATTACACAGACATTGCGCCCGGTGTCGAAGGCTACATCGAGAACACCTTGCGGCACAAAAGAGACGCGAAGCCCATTACCCGCGATCAGTATGAGAACTAGTAAAGAGCAACCACCAACAAAGGAGCAGCCATGAAAACAAGACTGATGTTGGCAGCGCTTGTGGGCGTGGCCGGGTGGGCAACGGCAGGCCACTGCGAGTGTCCCACTGGCGGGCCAAGCAATGTAACCTGTTTGGTGCGCTTTGAAGGCACGCCGAATTTTGAGCCGCACCAGCTTGTACCCGGCATTTGTGCGGCCGCTGCCGCGAACACAAGCCATGTTGAAGCCGAGGCGGGGTATCATGATCAATCCGGACACCACAACAGTGGCTTCCCGGCCGGGACGATCACGCACAAGACCAAGAAGGGCGACGAGGAGTGGAGTCAGGTCACTGACAAGGATTTTGGCAAGGATTTCTCCGGCTTGGCGGTAACTGGTTGGGGGCCGGGCAACTGGCCGCCACGCGGCAGCATGGCCAGAATATATTACACGTTTCCTGATGCCGGCGATCCTTGGAGCGATCATAATGTCTTCTATAAGTACTCGTTCAAGACGCACGACAGTGGTACGACTTCCTCGGCGAGAAAGTTGAGCGCATTCGTGTGACGCCGGCCACACAGGATCTGCTTACCTTGCTGATCAACACGCGCACGCTGCTGCATCACGTCTATCCTGAGTTGTTTGGGCTGCCGGCTGACGATCTGCGGGCGTTGAAAGAGCGGCTGGCACGGGCGGCGGCAGGGACGGCGCGGCCGGCTGCCGGGCGCGCGGCCAACGCACTGCCGGCGCTTGCGCCAACGGCGGCGCCGTGGGCGGCGCTGGCACAAAGCATCAGCGCCGCGGCGCCCGCGTGCAGCAACATGGCGTTGGAAGACGCGGTTCACCGAATCATGCTTGACGCGCGCAAGGTGAGCACGTGGACCTACGGCGCGCCGGAACCATGGCACCAGCTGCTGCGCGACTACCCGGTCAATGCGCTGACCAGCGTTGTCGTTGACGGCGTGCCGGTGCAGTGGCTGGCATGGACAACGCTGGCGGCCATCTACAGCGACCGTCGAGACGATGTGGCGGCCACCAACTGGCACTGTGTGGCACTGGACAACATGACGGGAGTGAATAATCCGGTGCGGCTGGCTGATCTGTGTGTGGGGGTGTCGCGTGTGCACTTGCGCCGGTCCATGCGCAATCTAGCCCGGGTCAAGGACTTCGCGCAATTGGCAGTGGAGTTGGCGCCCAGCAACACACGCGTGCGCATTGATGCGCTGGACAACCAAGCGGGAGCGGCGCTGCTGGCGGGCACGCCCAGGGAGCGCATTGCCATTCTGCGCGACCTTGTGGCGCGGGGCGGCTGCACGCCACGCCAGGCGGTGTACGAGCGCTTGGCACGGGATTATTTTCGCACGGGTGAGCCGCGGGCGGCGGTGGCGGCCTTGTTCACGGGCCTGCGGCGGTGCGTCATCAAGCTGGAGGAGGGCCGCTTCAATCATTTTATCGAGGCGCTGCGTTGTGCGCGGAGCGTGTTAACCGCGGGCGAACTCGAACAGTTGCACGCCCTCCTGCGCGGCAGCGCCCTGCGCTATCCCGCCACACTGGCTGATGTTGCGTCATCAAGCAAGGCACTGGCCTTGGCGCAGGCGCCATGGCTTGAGGAACACCTGCGCCTGGCGCGCATCGAGGAGGCAGGTGTCTTTTCCGATGCGGACTGGCTGTTCATATCCAACAGCGTGGCACGCCGGCCAAGCGCGCGTGCGGGCCGGCTGTGGATCAAAGCCCAGGTAGCACACGTCACCACGGCCACCAACAGCATTGATTGGTCGGGGTGGATTGCCGGCTGGAACGCCGTACCCAGTGAATGCGAAGGGCCTGCCGGATTGGGCGATACCGGTGTGCGCAACCTTCTCTATGCGGATTTGCTGGGTGTGCTTGAACGGTACGAGGAACATGTGGATCGCAACGGGACTGCACCAAATGGGATCAACTGTGCGCTGCAGCATTTGTTTGGCGTGCCGCATGCGGGCGCGTTGTATGAGCGCGCTTATCAAATTGTTGCGCAGTGGGATGCGTATCTGCAGTTTGATTTTTTGATGCATCGTGTGTACAGCAAAGCGACACTGGCAGCCGATGATGCCGACTTGGCGCGCCTGCGGCGCCTGCAGCCCAACATGCGGGAAGGATGGGGGGGCATCTGGCGGGATCATCTGCTGCAGCGTGCCAATGAAGATTCCGCCGCATCCAATCAATGGCTGGAGTTGGTGAAAATGCTGCCTGCCGCGCCGCCGGCGCCGCCACGCCCGTAATCACACCCCCGCAATCAATGGCCGCCGCCATTCGGCCAGGTGCAGACACACCGTGTGTTGATTGAATATGCGCTCTGTGCGTTCATTCACGGGAGGATAATGAAGCACAGCGGGCAGAGCGCAGAACGAGGAAGTTGGAAGGCAGAACAAGACAAGTATGAAGTGAACCAAGATCATAGGGTGCCAGTTCCGGCGGTCATTCGACTATATGTGCTGAGTGCAGAAGACCGTTTGTGGTGATGGAACCCGTTATGTCCTCTGCGTTCTGTCGCGACGGCGTGAGCAATCGCGGCGCCGGAGCCCTGTAGATCACACCTGCGAGCCGCAGCGTACGCGAACCCGTTCCGGCCTCGTTACACACGGCGAGCGCGGCCAATCTGCCGGCGGTCATTGCCGTTCGGCTTTCATTCTGTGGCTTCCTTCTCTACTCCGCCGTTCTTTGCGCACTTTCGCGGCGGGAAAATGAACCACCGATACACGCCGATACACGCAGATGCAGCGCCAGGCCGCCATTCATCGCGCGACCTTCGCGTGCGCATGCATGTTCAAATGTCTACACCCCCGTTGCCTTACATCCGGCGACTAGGCTGACACGCGCACAGCCGCGCCTGTAGGCACAGCTACAGAAGCGGTAGCCGCTTCACAACACGGCGCCACCGCTGTGATGTTGTGCCGCCGCTGCGCCGGAGGACTGTTCGCGTATGGTCATTTTACAGTAGAAAGTGTATCATAGCAGCGTATGGGAATCCGATGGATGCCGATTGATGATGATGAGAGGGCACCGCTGTTCCGGCCGCCGGGCGAAGCGGGGAGCGTGATTGTGCGCGTGGCGTATGGCTGTCCGTGGAACCGCTGTACGTTTTGCGGCATGTACAAAGGCGTGCGATACGGTGTGCGGGCGCTGGAAGATGTGCTGCGTGATCTGCGGGCAGCAGCACGCGACGAAGCGGACGCGCAGCGTCTGTTTCTTGCCGATGGCGATGTGATGGCGCTGCCGTGGCCGTATCTTGAAGCAGTTCTGCGCGAAGCGTGCGTGGTGTTTCCGCGCTTGGCACGCATCAGCCTCTACGCCAACGGCCGTTCGATTCAGGAGAAGGGAGATGAGGTGTTGGCGCAGATGCGCGCGCTGAAGGTGCATACGTTGTACATGGGGTTGGAGAGCGGTGATGAGGAACTGTTGCGCGCGGTGAGCAAGCGCGAGACAGCGGGGGAGATGGCGGATGCGTGCCGGCGGGCGCAGGCGGCGGGACTGCGGATGTCGGTGATGGTGCTGCTGGGGCTGGGCGGGCGCGCGGGCAGCGCGCGGCATGCGGCGCGCACGGCGGAGGCGCTCAATCAGATGCAGCCGCGGCTGCTGTCGGTGCTGCGCTGCATGCCGATCCCAGGCACGGCGTGGCACACAGCGGTGACGGGTGGCGCGCTGGACGAGCTGAGCGAAGCAGATGCCGTGGCGGAGCTGCGCGCGCTGATTGGCGGACTGGAGCTGCCGCGGACGGTGTTTCGCGCGAATCATGTGTCGAATGTGGTTCCATTGGAGGGCCGTTTTCCGCACGACAAGGCGCGTATGCTGGCGGAACTGGACGCGCTGCTGAGGAGCGGGCGGCTTGAGACGCGCGGCCCCGGCCGGCGGCCGCTGTTTTTGTAGACGCGCGGGCGCGAGCGGCCTGCAATCAATGATGCAGGGGAGTTAGTGGGCGTCGCCGAGATCGCGCTGCATGTCACGGCGTTCGCGCTGGGCGAGGCGTTTGGCGCGGCGGTGGTGCATGGCGCCGGCTTTGCGCGTAAAGATTTTCCATGCGTTCTGGTCCATCGCGCGCGTTTTGGTTTGCAGGGGTTTGCGTGCGGCGGGCTTTCTGGCTTTCTTCTTCGCGGGCATGAGAGTGAGGGGCAGCAGACCGTCAGGTGGAGACCACGAAATCTTCCTCGCGTTCCTGCACGGGCGAGAAGATGTCCATCTGCATGCCTTCCTTTGACTCCCACGTAAAGTTGCCAATGAAAACTTCGTTGTGCTCGTTCTTCTCAAGCAACAAGGTGGTGGATTCGCGCATGGCTTCGGTGACGCCGTCCATTTCGGGCGTGGCGACAATCAAGGTGATGCCGAGGCGCGAGGCGAAGCGCAGGAGTTCGTCGCGGCGTGCGGCGTCAATGCCGTAGAAGGCTTCATCGAAGAGGAGGATGCGCAGGCGCGAGCCAATTTGGTTGAAGAGGAGGGCGCCCATGGCCATGATGAGGAGGTAGTTGGGGACGGCTTGTTCGCCGCCGGAGCCGAGGCGGCGGATTTCATTAGTCAGTTCAATGCCGTCGGCGGCGCCGACGGTTTTGACAAGCAGTTGATAGTCAAACCAATGGCGGTAATCGAGGAATTTGGGGAGGGAGCCGTCGGGCTGAAGGCGGAGTTGTTCGAGGCGCGATTCAAAGAAGAGTTTGAGTTGTTTCTGGGATTCAGGATCAATGGCGCCGGCGCGGCGGACGATGCCGTAAACTTGGCGGTATTCGGGCTTGATACGCTGGGTGAATTTGTACTGCGCGCGGCCGAAGGTGAGGCCTTCGAGCATGCGGTTGACGGCGTTGAGGGATTCGCGCAGGCGGTAGAGATCGCGGGTATACTGGTTGGAGAGGTCGCCGAGGATGGTTTTTTCCAGCAATTTGCGGCGGCGCTCATTAACGGCGGAATCCAGCTGCTCAACTTCCTCAAGCAGGCGGTCGTAGAGGACGGAGACGAGCACGTTGTTTTGGTCGCGCAGCTCGTTGGTTTCTTCATTGTAGGTGAAGGCGTATTTAGTCCAGAGCAATTCGTGATGGAGGAGGCCGCCGCGGCCTTTGTGGCCATCGTTTTCGAGGCCGACGAGGCTGCCGATTTCGCGGTTGATGGCGCGCTCGTGTTCACGGATGAGCGCGGGCAGCTCAGAGAATTTGATGTTGCGGCCGTTGCAGACGTCATCCACGTAGTGATTGAGATCATCACGATGAGCCAAAGGAACGAGCGCGCGCAATGCAGCGCGCTGCGCCTCGAGGGCGCGTTGCAGCTCTTCGCGGCGGCGGTCGAGTTCCTGGACGTTTTGCCTGGCGAGATCGAGGCGCTCGCTGTGGCGGGCGATGATTTCCTGCTGGTGATCACGCTCGCGTTCCAGGGACAAGACTTGCTTTTTAAGCGTGTCAGTTTTTTTGGCGATGTCAGCGGTGGTCTGCGTGGCTTTGTCGCTGCGGATGGTTTCGATTTGCTCATTAAGTTGAGTAATTTGCTTTTGCACACGGCTGGCTGCGGCGTTGAGACGCGAGATGCGCTCTTTCACATCGCGGAGCTGCTGTTGCGCGGTGTGGAGTTGCTGCAGGCGGTGGGCGATGAGCCAGGGCGAGATGCGTTCTTCGATAGTGGCGCGCACGGTGCGCAGGGCGGTTTCTGCGCTCTGCAAGGCAGCGAGCCGTTCGTCAACATCGGCGAGTTGGGCGGCCAGTTCGGAGAGGCGGGCATGCCGCTCGTTCATTTTGGCTTCCATGGCGGCATGGCGGCGGGAGCTGCCGAGGAGGCCGCGGGCGGGCACGGTGAGCGTGCGGAAGGCCGCACCGGCATAGGCGACGCCGTCGAGCGCGAGCCATGCGCCGTCCGGGCGTTTCTTGGCCGTGTCGGCGAGGGAAACGTGGGCGAGGTTGGCTTCCAGGAAGCGCTGCACGCGGGGCTGGCCTTGCGTTTCCAGCCAGAGGCACACAGAATCCGCGGCGAGCGGGACGGGCTGGGCGACATCCAGGGCGGCGGTATCAGCAATGGTAATGCCGGGATACTTAGTGCGGGCGATGCGCACGACAGTGTCGAGATGTTCGGGCGCGACGAAGACAGTGCCGAGGAACGCTTCGCCGAGGAACGCTTCGAGGGCATCAGAGAAGCCGCGCGGGGCACGGTCTTTGACGTCAATCAGGCGGTACAGGGGCGACCACTCGATGTTTTTGTTGTCGAGCTCGGCGGCGAATTCAGCGTAGCCGGGGATGTCGGGGAGGAATTCGACGGCGGGGCCGGCGCCGATGGTTTCGTTTTCGATGGCCTGCTGCTGGCGGTGCAGTTCGCCGCGGCGGAGGGTGAGCGGCTGAGCGGATTCACGCAGTTGTGCCACCAGCGCATCGAGGGCTTGGCAGGCAGCGTTTTGCAGGCGGCGCAGCTCGACCATGTCAGGCGGCGCGTCAGGAGAAATGGTGCGATAGGCAGTGACGAGTGCACCGAGAGCGGCGTCCAAGTGTGCGCGGCTGAAGGCGCTGGGGAGCGCGGGGAGCTCCAGGCGGTCGAGGGCGCGAAGTTGATCCTGGAGGGTTTCGGAGAGATCATCGTGGGCGCGGCGGCGGTCGCGTTCGAGAGTTTTTGCTTTGGAGGATTCGGCCTCGAGTTCGGCGGCGCGGGCGTTGTACTCTTCCTGTGCGCGTGTGCGCTCCTGCTCGAGGCGGGCGAGTTCTTCGAGGAGGCGGCCGGGCTCGCCGATCCGCAACTCGGCCAGCACGCTGCGCGTGCGTTCGAGCTGGGGGATAATTTTTTCGAGTTGGGCGCGGGCGTCGGCGATAGCTTCTTCGTTGCGGTGGATGGCGCGTTGCAGGGTGGTTGCCTCGCGGTCAACGTTTTCGAAGAGCGTGCGGGCCTGGAGGTATTTGAGGCGTTCGATGGTCTCACGCGCGGCGCCGATGCGCTCGACGACGCGCTGGGCTTCTTCGAGCAGGTCGCGTTCCTGGCGCAGGGCTTTGAGATCGCTTTCAATTTTGTCCAAGTTCTGCAACGTGGATTCGATGTCTTGAAAGACGTGGTGGTCTGGCGCGGGCAGCAAAAGGGCGAAGAGGCCCTCGAAATCACGGGCTTTGACGACGAGTTCTTTGTAGGATTTGCTGGCCTTGAGCAAATCAGCAAAACGCTCGAAATTTTCGCGGCCTCCAAAAATGCGGTTGGCCAGCTGCGTGCGGTAGCGGCCGATGTCATAGACATGCGCCTTGCCGGCGAGTTCAATCAATTCACGTTTGTCAACCGGGCGGTAGAGGGGCTCGCCGGGATCATTCGGGTTGGCGCGCACAGTGAGGGGGAGATTGCGCAGATGGTCTTCGACGACGAAGCCCCAGGTATCAGGACGCTGGTCGAGAGATTGGACGAAGGCGCCGACGCCGATGGAGAGGACGTGGCCAGTTTTGGCATGCACGAGTTCGAGGGCGGCATAGCCGACGGCGCCGTTTTCGCGGCCGATGCGGCCGCTTTCGAAGTCGTGGCGCAGGATGACGCCGGCCAGCGTGCGGCCGGATTCGGCACGCGGGTTGACGATGGTAGCGGCGTTGTAGGTGAGCTGCTGGCCGCCTGTGAGGACGAGCTGAATGGCGTCAACAATGGTGGTCTTGCCGGTGCCGTTGTTGCCGATGAGGAAGAGGCTGCCATGCAGGTTGATGGTTTCGTCGGCGAAGTTGTGAAAGTTGATCAGGCGCAAGACGCGCATCTGATAACAGCTAAAGACGTCAGTGGTACGATCATCCATGGGAGAGGCACGAGGTACTGTTATTCAACGGGCTGATCATCATCGAGTTCGGGCGTGGCATCTGCGTAGAGTTTGACGACCTCTTTGAAGGTGAGGATGTCGGGGCGGTAGCAATGGATGCCGGGCAGGAACTCATACATGACATGTTCACGCATGCCGGCGGGCAAGGTTTCATCGCGCGCGGCATCTTCTTTTTCGACTTGTTCGAGGAAGCGGTATTTGATCAATTTGGGGAAGAGGGCGCGGCAGGCGTCGAGCACGGTGCGGTCGTCGGGGCGTTGGTCGCCGAGTTCTTCAGCGAAGCGGGCGACGCAGTACTGGACAAAATCGGCCAGCAGGAAACGCACGGCGCCGTCGTCGTCGTAAGAGATGTTGAGATCGCGCAGGAGTTTCTCGTAGAATTCGACGAGGAGGAGGAACACGCTGCATTCGTCGCGGCGCGTCAAATCGAAGAGGTCGCGCTGGCTGGGGCGCAGGCCTTGGTTATATTCGCGCGGCTTGATGAGACGGGCCATGCGGCGGTCGGCATACAAATCCCAACCAAAATAGTGGGCAAAGAATTGCTGGAAATCATCGTAATGACTGCGCAGATATTCAAACAAGTCGGCGTCATCAGTGCGGTAGAAGAAGGGCGCTTCGGTGAGGATATTGAGCAAGGCGCGAACATAGTGGATGTTGAGCTGGTCGAGGTGGCGGGCGGTGCCTTCGACAAAGTGTTCTTGATGATCCATGATTAGGAACCTCGTTTTTCGAGAAGGTAATTGGGACTGGTAAAGCGCCACGAATCGCCGGCGAAGTGTGCATCGGCGGGGAGGCCGTGGCGGGCGAGGTCAGCGGGGCTGGGGCAGACGACGCGGTAGGCAAGCTGTTCGCGGTCGCGTTTGCGGCCGAGAGCGTGGGTTTTGATGGCATCCATGAAGATGCGGACGTCAGCGGGGGAGGCGAGAGAAGTCTGGGAGGCGTGGGCGCGCGGGGCGCCGTGCAGCAACTGCTGGGTGATGAAGCGGCCGAGGCGCATGAGGCGTGCGCGTTCGAGCTCGCGGGTGTGGTCGAGCGAGCCGCGTTTGCGGGGGAGGAGGGAGCCCTGGAAGGGTGGGCGGGCGACGCGGCGGCGCCAGTAGGTGGGGCGGGGCGGGGCAGCGCGGTGGGAGGGCGTGCCGCCGGCGGCGTCGTTGATCATGTGGCCGCTGCCGATGAGTTCGTGCAGCCATATGGCTAGTGCGGGCGCCGCGGAGGGCGGGGCGAGCAAGACTTCGCGGGTGCGTTTGCGCAAGGCCTGCATGCGGATATTGCGGCGGCGGATGTCGTCGAGGTGCTGGCGGATGCGGCGCACGAGGGCGCGCACCTGCTCGTTGATGCGCTGGCAGAGTTCGCTGAAGAGACCTTCGGGCGCGAAGAAGGGAACGATGTCGGCCAGCATGGCATCGGTGGAGCGGAGATGATCGGCCCACGGGCCGGCCAGCGGATTGGCGAGGACGTGCTCGCGGGCGGCTTGGTGAGCGGCGGCAAGGGCGGCGCGCATATCGCCGCGCGTCCAGGCGCTCAGGCGATGGTAAAGGAGCGGGCCGAGCTTGGCCACGCGCTGCAAGTACTGGTCAACATAGCGGTCCAGCCAGTCAATGATTTCGGGGAGCGTTTCAAGCTGGAATGGCGCGGTGTTAAAGCTGGCGATGCGCGCGCCGAATTCGGTGATTTCGGTGGCGATCAAACGGCACTTGGTGTCAATCTCAACGAAGCAGCGGGCGAGGCGGCGCAAGTCGTCATCATCATGAGCGCCTTGGGCGTGGATTTTTTCGGCGCGTTCAAGGCGTTCTTCGATATCGAAGAGATGATCTTGGTCGAGGAGGACGCGTTCAAATTCGCGCGGCGGGCGGAGCGTGACGAGGCTGTCGAAGAGGCTGCGAGTGGGCTCGGAGAGGCGGTAGAGAAATTTCTGGAGGCGGCGGTCAGAGATGCGCTGCAGACGGTAGGGCTCAAGGCGGCGTTCAAGGTTGCCCCAGGCCACGAGTTGATCCATGTCGGCGCGAAAAAGGGCGAGACTGTATTCACTGCCGGTTGCTTCCTCTAGAGCGGGCTGGACGGCGTCGTAAATATCGTTGTGATATTTCTCAATTTCGTGCGCATGGCGGCGCAGGTAAAGGAAATTGAGGATCGTGGCGTAGATGGCGCGGCGATCGGTAGCGAGGAAAAGGTAGTGCTGGGCCGGCACGTGCTGAAGAAACACGGGCAGAGGGGCAAGCTCGCGAAAGAGCTCGAGTTGCGGCGCGGGCGCGGCACTCCAATCAGATTGCAGCAACGTATCAGGCATAAAAACGTAGTGTATAGCCAAACACTTAAGGCAAGGTATTGTAGCAAAAGGGATAGCAGAATGCAAGATGCTGAAACGTCCTAGATCCGGCGACTAGGGAGGGACGCCGGCCTCGGCGGTCTTTGGTTCGCGGGTTGAAAGGGCAGCGAGGCCGCTGCCCCTCCAGTTTTTGTGGAGGGCTGTTGGTCTCGGCGGTCTTGGGTGCGCGTGTTGAAAGGGCAGCGAGGCGCTGCCCCTCCAGTTTTCTATCACTAGTACTGTATCCAAGTGTATCAGTACAGCGCACCTCCGGCGGGTGTGCGGCGGGTATGCCGCGTGGGATGTGGGCAAATGGCATTTAGGCGGCGCGCCATATCTGCCGCAGGATCATGTTTTGATGTCAACATTGGTGACTGCGATTGGGGCATGCCGTTCCGCGGCTATTTTAGTCCGTGGGGCATACCGGGCATGCCGGAAGGCGTGACAGGCGCATACTTGACGGATCACTTGACCGGCAGGGCGATAGAGCAGATGCGCACGCGGCAGGACAAACCGTTCTTTTTGAATTTCTGGGATTACGCCGTGCATGTACCGATTCAAGCGCCGCCGGCGCTGATCCGCACATATGAAGAGAAGGCACGCGCGACGGGTCTCGCCGTGCAGGAGGCGCTGGTCACGGGGGAGCGCTTCGGGTGCGCGCATAAACGCAACGAGCACATCGTGCGGCGGATCATTCAGTCTGACCCAGCCTATGCGGCGATGATTGAAAACATGGACATGAACATTGGGCACGTGGTGCAGGCGATAGAGGATGCCGGGGAGGCTGACAATACGATGGTCATTTTCACGTCAGACAATGGCGGGCTGGCGACGGCGGAAGGCTCGCCGACGTGCAATCTGCCGTTGAGCGCAGGGAAGGGTTGGGTGTATGAAGGCGGCACGCGTGTGCCGTTGATCGTGTCATGGCCGGGGGTGGTGGCGGAGGGCAGGACGTGTGGGGTACCGGTGACCAGCATGGATGTGTATTCCACATTGCTGGAGGCCGCCGGGCTTGATCTGATACCCGCACAGCATCGCGATGGCGAGAGCATCGTGCGATTGCTGCGGCAGGACGGACGAGCGGTGCATGGCTTGTTGTTCTGGCATTATCCGCATTACAGCAACCAGGGCGGGCGGGCGGCGTGTTCGATGCGTGACGGGGGGTACAAGTTGATCGAATTTTTTGAAGACGGGCGGCTGGCATTACATGATCTGGAACGTGACGAAGGCGAGCAGCACAATCTCGCGGAAGAGCTGTGGGAGCGCGCGGCGGACATGCACTTGCAGCTGGTAAGCTGGCGCGGGGAGGTGGAAGCAAAGATGCCTGAGGTCAATCCACATTGGCGTGAAGAGGCGTGATGGTCAGCATGGTCATACCGGAGCGCGAGCAAGCGGCCGACGGCGCACGCTGGCTGGCGGCGTTGCGCAGCGGGCTTGACGCGCAGGGGTGTGCGTATGAAGTGGTGGCGGTGGAGAATGGCAGCCCACGCCTATGCCGCCAGCCGCCGCATTCAGGTGTTTTTTGGTTTTGGGAAGCGGGGAGATAGTGTGGGAGAAAGCGCGGCAGGTTGCGCGGGGCGGGAGAGGAGTGGTTGTTTGGCGAGCGGAAGCAGGGCTTCCAGGGTGTGAGGTTGCGTTCGCAGGGGCGCACCATGCAGTCGAAAGAAAGGCGCTGGGTTTATGGCTGGAAGGAGATTTTTTCGACGCCGATGCTGAGCAGACGTTGATCGGCGCCCATGCCGTAGTCACAGGGGCGGTAGGCGGCAGAGGCGGTTAGTAGTATGTCAAAAAAAGAAGCGTTGGGAGGGAGAGGGAGGGAGACATCTTGCCACGAGGAGGAGAGTTGTTGGGAGAGGGAGTGGAGGCCGTTGATGGAGACGGCGAGGGTAGTGAGAGGGGTATTGGGTGGGAGGAAAGCGACACAGCGGATGATGAGGGAATGGCAGGTGGTGTTGGAGGGGATGGAGACGCGCAGGGAAGCGCGGGAGCCGTCGAGCCAGCGCATGGTGAGGGTGCCGTCGTTCCATGATTCAGGATGAGACCAGCCGGGGCCGAGGATGGCTTCGTGGCGCGGGTCGGCGACGAAAATGGTGCGGGAGGGAGGGAGGAGGCGTTGCAGGGAGCTGGCGATGCGCAAGGTATTCAGGGCGACGCCGAGCTGGCGGTGGTCGGGTTGAAATTCTTCGTAATCGCGACGGCGGAGGGAATGAGGCACGAAGGAGATAAAATTCACATCGGCGGTGAGGACATTAGGCAGGTCATAGAAGGTGACGTAGTGCCAGTGTGGGGAGGCGGTCCAATTGGTAAGAAGAACGGCGTTGCCATAGAGATCAACGCGGGCGGGCTTGAAGGCGCGGTGGTGCACATGAATATCGAAGGAAGTGCCGAGTTGTGCGGGAACGAGGAGGGCCGCTTCTTCGTCATAGGACCACACATAGGTCACGTTGTCTTGCTGTTCATCGGCGCTCCAGCCGCGCGCCAAATAGGGGCGGGTGTCTGGCGTGCCGGCATCGAGGGTGGGGCGTGGGGGCAGGGAGCGCAGTTCTGCCAGCAGCGCTTGGCTCTGGGTTTGCCAGGAAGGATCAACGCTGGCCAGGAGGGCGAACGCCTCTGAGTAGTTGGAGCACAGCTGGCGAATGCCCGTCAAGTAAAACGGCCCTACTTGTTGTGCGATGAGGGCAGGCGGGGCGTATGAGACGCGAGGGGAGGCATCTTGGAGCCATAAATGAAAGGGGGTGGTGGCGGCTTCAGACACGGCGCGGCGCAACAGGATGTCGCGTTCGGCAACATAATCCACATCGCGCCGTGCGATGCCAGTCAAGTACATGTAAGGGCATTTGGAGAGGTGTTTGTGCGGGGCGTGCAAGACGATGCGGGGGCCGGAATGCTGGCGGATAAATTCACCTACAGCACGCCAGTCGTGATCGAGCATGCCGCGGTTGTAGGCGGCCTGCCGTGCATGCGGCGACAAGGACACGAGCGCCAAGGGAAGCGCGGCGGCCAAGGTGCCATAGTCAACGAGATAGGGGCGGAACGCGTGGGAGGCGGCGCGGTGCCGGAGCAGGCGCAGCGCCATGTACAGTGTCCACGAGAGGGCTTCGGCGGCGAGCAGGCATCCGTTGGCCGCGCCCAAGAGGTAGAAGGGGAGACCGGCGCACACGTAACGGTTGTTGAAAATGGAGGAAGAGATCATGGCTTGGACATAGACTACGCTGGCGAGCGTGGAGAGGACGAGCCAGCCAGCTGGGCGGGTGCGGCGCACGGCCAAGCCAGCCGTAGCGCCGGCGGCACAGAGGGCGAAATACCACATCCCTTCTGGGCGCGATTCACGGGAGTAGACGGACGTGGACATGGCGACGGGGCCAACGTACCAGCTGTTGAGGCGTTCGCGCAGCTGGGAGATGTTGGGGAAGTGCGGCAGTTCGCGTTTAAGGATGTGTTGCGACGAGCCCTCCGGGCTTGACATATTGTTGGCGTAAAAGCGCGCAAAAGTTTTAATGGAAGGAAGGGCTGTGCAGCTGAGCGCGAGGAAGATGAGGGCGGCGGTGGCGAGCTGTGCGAAGGCGAGAGCAAGGTGGCGGCGCCGGGAGACGGGGGCAGTGTTGGGTCTGCGCCAGGAGGACGTTACGGCAAACAGAGCGAGGCCTGGGAGGGCGATGGCAGCGTAGTAATGAGCGAGGAGGGCGCCGGCGGCAGCAGCAGCGGCGCCAAGTGCGGCGCGCCAGGAGCGTTGTTCGCGCCAGCAGACGATACGTTCGGCACATGCGGTGATGAAGGCCATGACGGCCACATAATAGCGCGCCTGTTGGGAATGCCAGATATGGTAGGCGGACACAGCGCACAGCAGTGCAGCGGCGACACCCAGCCCGCGCCCGCCCAGCCGCCGCGCCATGACATACATCAGCCAGACAGTCCACAGGCCGAGCGCGACGCTGACCAGCCGGTACAGCAGCTGCGAACTGTAGCGGCCGCCTGCGGACACCATACGCAGGAGTATGATGTGCAGGGGCGGTGGGCCTAGCTGCATAAGTTCAGCAATAGTGTAGCGTGCCGCCCAGCAGGCGGATTGGAGCTCATCGTGCCAGAACGAGGTGGTGTTGAGCTGCTGCAGCCGCATGCCCAGCGCGAGGGTTAGGACGGCGATACAGAGCGCGCGCATGAGCCAGCGGTGCCAGCGTGGCAGTGAACCGGCGGTTTGGTGTTGAGGTGCGATGTTCATGAGATAATTTTAGATTGAACGCGCGAGCACATGCCACGTTGGGCAGGATAGTTGGAAGGACAATCAAGAGAGGCTGGCAGGGGTGTGACACGGCATAGGCATGTTCACGAGATGGGTAAAGAGGGCTTAGTCTTCGTTGAATTTGGAGAGGAAGAGTTTTTCGAGGGCGTCGAGGAGGGCCGGGCCGTCGTCGCCGACGGCGCGGAAGCGCAGGACGGTGCCGCGGGCGGCGGCGAGCATCATCACGCCCATGATGGATTTGGCGTTGACTTCGTCCGGCTCGCCATCGCGGGAGACAAACAATTCGGCGGAGAATTGATTGGCGAGCTGCACGAGCATGGCGGACGGGCGGGCGTGCAGGCCCAAGCGGTTGACCACGGTGATTTCGCGAATTGTCTCGGGCGCGTCAGGCATCACTTGACACGGTTGGTGCTGTAGTTCATGCCCGCCAGCAGTTGCTCATTGAAATTGCGGGCGACATTAAAGCCGAGCGCTTTAAGCTTCTCATTTTGCGCGGCAGCTTCAATCAGGAGGGCGACATCGCGGCCTGGGCGCACGGGGATGACCAAGTTGGGCAGTTTAACATCCAGAATCTCGATATAACTGGCGTCAATGCCGAGGCGCTCGTAGTTCTTGCCTTCTTCCCAATTTTCCAGTGTGACTACGAAATCAATATGCTTGTACATGCGCACGCTTTTGACGCCATAGAGCGACTGGATATTGATGATACCGACACCACGAATTTCCATGTGGTGGCCGATACGGGCGTTGGCGAAGCCGGTGACGAGATTGCCCTCCGTGACGCGCAAAGTGATGACATCGTCAGCGACGAGAATATGGCCGCGTTCCACCAGGCTGAGAGCACACTCGCTTTTACCTACGCCGGCCTTGCCCATGATTAGGACGCCGACGCCATGGACTTCGACTAGCGTACCATGCACGACGGTGGTAGGCGCGAACTGCTCTTCAAGCCAAGAGGAAAGCTTGTTGATGACGCGCATGGTGATGCCGGGGGAACGGATGACGGGGATGTTGAACGAGGCGCCGAGCTCGACGAGTTCGGGGGGCGGCAGGTAATTGCGGGTGACAATGAAAGCGGGGATGCGCATCTGCATGAGGGTGCGGATGCGCGAGCGGCGCTCACCGGGGGAGAGGCGGCGCAAGTAATAGACTTCGACTTTGCCGAGCACCTGAATGCGGTGTTTGGCGAAGTAATCATACCAGCCGGCGAGTGCCAAACCGGGGCGGTTGACTTCGGCGGCGGTGATCTCGCGCCCGAGCCCCTGTTCGCCACTGACGACGCGCAAATCCATTTGCTTGCCCAGCGCGTCCATCAAGTGGCGCACCGTGACGACTTTGTCGTGCGGGGAGCTGGGCATGGCTAGTGCGGGCGTGTCGCTGCTTTGAGTGCGCGTGGTGTGCGCGCGCGTTTGTGTTTTTCTTCCACGCGTTCCTTGAGGCGGCGCAGCTGGGCGGCCAATTTTGATTCAAGGGCGCGCACGGCGACATGAAAATCCTTGTCCTTCACTTCAGCCGTCATGGTGGTATGGGTGGTGAGATTCAGCACCGCCTCAAGCCGGCACAAAAATGTATCAGCCTCGACGATGACACGGGCGTGCGTGATGACGTTGGGGAAAATGCGAAAGACTGCGCGGAGCCGTTTGGTAATTTCGTCGCGCATATCATCCGTCACGTCCATGTGATGTCCGCTGATAACGATGTCCATAGCAACCTCTTACTGTAGTGGGTGATGCACGCAACGTGCAGTGAACGGGACGCACTCAGTGCCACGTGCATACTGCGCGCTGCACATGGGAGAGAACCTGGCTAC
>Ga0308414_1000141_pt1 | contig 42753 bp, 38 predicted proteins | sample HotsprSampleOS50_FD_205667 | JGI IMG/M metagenome (GOLD analysis project Ga0308414, IMG submission 205667) | Hot spring phototrophic mat microbial communities from Octopus Spring, Yellowstone National Park, Wyoming, United States - 20090730_OS50 ... | reverse complement strand
GCATGGACGTTGCCGGATGTGATTATTCCGGCGCGCGGATTTTTGCTTGTGTGGCTGGACGGGCAGCCGCAGGCCGGGCCATTGCATGCGCCATTCGGCATTGCCGTGCGTGACACGCTGCGCTTGTGGTGGAACGGTGCGGAACTCGACCGCATGACCCTCCCCGCCACGCTCGCGCCCAATCAAAGCTACGGCCGCAAACTGGAATGGACGGGTAACGAGCGGCGCTTTGTGACACCCACCCCCGCCCGCCCCAACTAACACTAACACGTCTCCGCCATATTCCAACCAAGCGCCAGCGGCTGGTGCCAGGCGTGTGGTGCCAGACGTGTGGTGCCAGGCCGTAAATCCTCAATTCGTACACCGTGGTGTCAGGCCGTAAATCCTCAATTCGTACACCGTGGTGCCAGGCCGTAAATCCTCAATTCGAACACCGTGGTGTCAGTACACCCTGATGCCAAGCCTCGAATAGTTAATGTTGAATGTGTGGTGGTTGACGATCAACGGTCCAGATGATATAATCGGCAAAGGCACAGGTGATTAAGAGGTAAAAGTTAAGGAAACACTATGAGCCGGGCACCACGAATTGAAGGAGAGGGTTTGTGGTATCATGTGTACAATCGCGGTAATGAGAAACGCGATATTTTCGTCGAGGAGAGAGATTACAGGTTGTTCCTCAACACGCTGTTCCATTCATGCGAGCAGTATGATGTCGAAGTGCACGCATTTGTTCTTATGAAGAATCACTTTCATGCCATGCTGCGCACAGTGCATGCCAATTTGTGCCGGTGTATGCACAGCATGATGAGCAACTTTACACGCAGGTACAACGCTGCACATGACCGTGTGGGACATGTATTTCAGGGGCGTTACCGGGCGATTGTTGTTGACAACGAAACATATGGCCGGGAATTGTTGCGGTATATTCATCTCAATCCTGTGCGTGGGGCACGTGCCGCTGGATTGGACATCGCCAGCCGTCTGGCAGAAGTGCGGAGCTATCAGTGGTCATCACATGCGGCGTACGCAGGGCTGACACATTGCCCGTGGCCGGTTGTAACGGCGGAATTGTTGCAACTGTTTGGAGCTTCTCCCGGCCGCCAGCGTCGCGAGTATCTCCGGTTCTTGGCCGATGGGTTGTCTGATACAACGAATGTGTTCGATCATGTGTTGGGCAAGGCAATTCTCGGGAGCGAGTCGTTTGTTGCGCGGGTCAAGACGCTAGTGCGGCACGGGCACAAAGACGCTTCCGCAGCTCCCGAGCGCCGGCGGATCGCAGCCTGTAGCATTGATGATGTGCTCGCTGCAGTGTGTGAGGAATATGGCGTGACGCCAGAACTTCTCACAAGACGGTATCCCCGTCCCGAGCATCATGAGGCGCGCAGGGTTCTGATCTGGGCTGCCGCCCGCTATTGCCGCGGTAGTATGCCGCTCATGAAACTTGGCGCGCGGCTGGGAGGAGTCACTGGCGGCATGGTATCTAATGCGTGTAAAAACGTCGAGCGTGCCAGCATTACATCGCCGGACATGGCCAGGAAATTGATTGCGGTGTCACAGCGGCTGGATAAACATCTTTCGGATGACATCGCGGGCGTTGTTCCCGTGCAGTGGTGGCAGATGTATCAGCAGCTGGTAGAGTATCACCGCCGCCACGGCCATGTCAACGTCCCGCACGATTGCCGCGAACACACGGTCCTTGCGGCGTGGGTTGCACGGCAGCGCCGGCTGCTGCGTGAAGGCAGTGTGGACGGTGCAAGCTTGTCTGCCATGCAAGTTGAATTGCTGAAGAGGCTTAAATTAGCCTGAATGCAGTAATAGCACGATAGTTAAGCGTCAACTCGAGCAGGAAAATCCAAACAACCACAACATGGAAGAATTAAAGATTCCAAGCCTGGCACCTTGGTGCCAGGCTTGGAATTCTAAGTGGGGTAGAGCGGTGTGGCGGAGCAGGAAAACGGCAGGAACGAGCTGATAAGTGAAGCGGAATGTTGCACCTGAGAAGAAGTGCGAATTAAATATTCCAAGCCTGGCACCTTGGTGCCAGGCTTGGAATTCTAAGTGGGGTAGAGCGGTGTGGCGGAGCAGGGAAACGGCTGGGATGAGCTGATAAGTGAAGCGGAATGTTGCACCTGAGAAGAAATGCGAATTAAAGATTCCAAGCCTGGCACCTTGGTGCCAGGCTTGGAATTCTAAGTGGGATAGAGCGGTGTGACGGAGCAGGAAAACGGCAGGAACGAGCTGATAAGTGAAGCAGAACGTTGCATCTGAGAAGAAATGCGAATTAAAGATTCCAAGCCTGGCACCCTGGTGCCAGGCTTGGAATTCTAAGTGGGATAGAGCGGTGTGGCGGAGCAGGAAAACGGCTGGGATGAGCTGATAAGTGAAGCCGAATGTTGCATCTGAGAAGAAATGCGAATTAAAGATTCCAAGCCTGGCACGTTGGTGCCAGGCTTGAAATTCTAAGGGAAGGGAGACGGCTGGACGAGCTGTCAAGGCGTGCGGGTTATGACGCGCGGCGGCGGAGCGCAAAGGCGAGGAGCAGCAAGAGTGCGGTGGCAGGTTCGGGGACGACCACACCTGGTGATGCGACGTCACTGCCGCCGGGCGCGCGCCAAGCGCCGTCGAGGCCGTCGGTACTGGTCAGCGGCGCGCCCGGGCTGAAGGGATCGGTCTCGGGAGGCCAATAGAAGGAAAAACCGTTGCTGCTTGCGCCAAAGGATACGGCCGTGATCTGTTCGTTCAACGGGTCGTACAGACGCAGCTGGTCGCCGCTGGAACTCAGCCCCGGTACCTCACCTGCAACGAGCACAGCGCGGCTAAAGATATTCGTTGCGCCGCCTAGTCCCCAAACGTTCTTGAAGATCATTATGTTACTGGGTCCTTCATCCACCATGGCAATCACGCTGCCGGGAAGGAGCGGGATGTCTGGAAAGACATTAAGGCCGGGGACGTTGGCGCTGTCATTAAACGAACAGCCGGCCAGCGTGGCGGGTTCAGTGCCAAAGTAATACAGCTCAAACCAATCGCCGTTAATGGCAGAATTGGTGTGGGAGCTGCTGGCCATGACTTCGGTGATTAAGAGCTCACCGGGATAAGGGGCGCGGATGGCGTTGGTAACAAGCAGGGTGTACTCCGCGTTGAGAACGATTTGGTTGGTTTGGCCTGCATGATTCCACGCATAACATGAGAAGCCGTTGAACTCCCAGCGTGCCGCGTAATAGTAGATGCCGGGGACAGGCGGGATGATGGAGGTTTGCGCATAGTACAAGCCGTTAGAGAGCGAAGTGACAAGGTTGGTCATCCACGTCCATCCTGTGCCGTTGGAAGTGCGGCCAAAGCCGATGCTGGCGAGGCCGTTGGAGATACTGCGGGAGTGAATGGTGATTGATTGAGAAGGCATGGCGGTGCTGAGCGCAGCGGGCAACAGGCCAACCACAAACGTGGAAAGTGTGGGGACGCTGACAGTAATGCCAGGCGAACCGACGTCGGTTCCGGCACCATCTACGCCGTTCGACGGTGCCACGTAGGCGCCATACTGGCCGGCCTGGCTGATGCCGAGGTAGGTGCCTTCACGTGACCAGTGGAAGGTTGCGCCAGCAGTTGCCGTGCCGAACACTGCCAGTGCGACGGGATTAGTAGTAGATGGGTCGAATACTTTCACAAAATCACCACCACTACCAAGCCCCCAGAAATTGGCCGTCCCCATGTTGTATACTAGCTGGTTTGTAGGCAGCCCCCACATGTTGCGAAAGGCGGTTTCGGCGCCCACAGGGGCTTCCGTAACGAGCAGTGTTTTGCCGGCGGGCAACTGCCAGGGGGGAAAAAAGACATTGGTGTGTGAGGAGTTGTCGTCAACCCAAGAATAACCGGACAGATTAACGGCGCCCGGCCCGCTGTTGTACAGTTCAAACCAGTCCCATTTGCCGCCGGTGGGATGCGAGCTGCTGGACATCACTTCGGTTACGACAAGTGCGGCGGACGCGGCCTGCGCGAGGCACGTGCACAAAACAACTAATGCCACATGCAAAAGACTCTTCATACATACTCCCTCAAACATTGTTATCGAGGCCGGAGTATATATGAAAGATGTCATGCAGGTGTTCGAAATGTGTTGATTTTGTGTTAAGAAAATAAACAGCAGGAGTTGCACTTCTGCACGTCACTACTTGTGACCGGAATCAAGATGTTAAAGAACCGCGCGCCGGGCCGGGCAGCAGCGGCGGTCAGACAGCGTCATGAAACAGCGTGTCTGGCCGGCGGGTAGTGAGGCGCTCCCCGATGCATTTGACCACGAAGAGCGGATTGTAATAGAAATAGCGGAACCATAGGCGGCGCGGCTCCTGTATCAAGCGGTAGAGCCATTCGAGGCCGCGGCGCTGCATCCAATCAGGCGCTTGCTTGACCATGCCGGCGTGAAACGCGAACGCAGCGCCGATGGCGGCAAGCACTGGGACATTCAGGCGGTGGGCCATTTGATCAATCCAGACTTCCTGGCGCGGCGCGCCCAGCGCCACCCAGAGGATATTTGCACCGCTGCTGTTGATGCGGGCGGCGATCTGGTCGGTTTCGCCTGGCGTAAGCGGGCGGAAGGGCGGAGCATACAGGCCGGCGATATCGAGTTCGCCATAGCGCGCGCGCAGGTTTTCGTGCAGGCGTGACAAGGTTTCTTCTGTGCTGCCATAAAAGAAGTGCTTCAGGCCGAGTGCGCGGGAACGTGCCATGCACAGCGCAAAAAAGTCCGGGCCATAGACGCGGTCGTGAATGTCCACGCCCCACGAGCGCAAGGCCCAGACGAGCGGCATGCCGTCCGGCACGGTCAGGGCAGCGCTGTCATTCAACGCCGCCATCAGCGCGATCATGCGCTGCGCCACCATGGTGACATGCACGTTGCAGAAATTGAGGCGGATTTGCTGGCGGTGCTGAATGGCGTACTGCACGCAGGCGAGTGCGCCTTCATAATCTGTGATCGCCAAGCGCACTCCCAACACACCGCAGTGCTGGACGTCATCTGGTCTCATGGTGTCTCCGAGAGAACGCAACAGCATCAATGAATGCTTGTGCCATACGCTCGTATGTCCAGTGGGCAATGGTGGCGCGCGCGGCCTGCCCGAGCTGCGCGCGCAACGCAGCCGACGAAAGCACGCGCCGCAACGCGCCCGCCAAGGCGGCGGGATCGCGTTCGGGGACGACAAGAGCGTTGCGCTCGTGCGCGAGCAAGCCGCCGCGCGCCGCGCCCACCGCATCTGATGCGATGATGACACAACCTTGATTCATCGCTTCGTTGACGATCAATCCCCACGGCTCCTTGAAGACGCGCGTGGTAACGGAAGGAACCACCAGCACATCCGCCAGTGCATAATAGACGTACAGAGTATCGTTGGGAACGTAATCGAGGAAGGTGACATTAGTGAGCTGCAGACGCGCACACTGCGCACGGAGCGCATCAGCCAAGGGCCCGCGCCCGCAGACTACGGCGCGAACCCGGGGCAATGCTGCATCATCACGCAGCAGCGCCAGTGCGTTGATCAATACGTCCACGCCTTTTTCTTCCGACAGCCGCCCGACGAACAAAATGATACATTCATCCGTGATGCCGAGCTGCGTGCGCAAGGCCTGCAGTGCTGCTTGAGATACCGGCTGATTGTAGAGCTCGTTGTCGGCGGTGTTCCATGCAATAAAAATGCGCTGCGGATCAACACCCAGCGAGATCAGATACGCGCGCACATGCGTTCCGTAGGCAATCAGCGCATCGGCGCGCCGGTAGATATGGCGGACAAGTGGAAATGTGAGGCGGTGGAACAGCGACTGCGGATGGTGCCAAAAGCCCGTCCAGACAATGTACGGCGTACGCTGCCAACGTGCAAGGATGAATGTCACGGGAACAACGAAGCGGCCGCTGATGCCCTGGATGAAGGCATCGTAGCGTTCACGCCGCAGTGCGCGAAAGAGGCGCGAGAGCATGCGCAACGTGCCGGCGCCGCCGCGCCGCAGATGCACCGCAGGCAGTTCATCACCGCCCGTCGGGTTCAGCTGCTCCCAGTTCTTTTCAGATGCGTCAGAGAAAAAGAAAAAGGTTGCGTGCAGCTCGCGCGCGAGAATGCGAAAAAGTTTGACGCGGTAAAACGGGCAGAAGTTGGTGATGACAGCCACGCGCATCTAGCGTGTCTCCTGCGCGGCGGCGATGGCGCTGTAATAGATTTGAATGAGGCGCGCCAGATGCTGTTCCGGGCTGAACTGCTCACGCGCCCATGCACGCGCGCGGGGGCGCAGCGCAGCCGCTTCGGCCTGATGAGCACACAGCCACTGCAGGCGCGCGGCCAGTTCCGCGCTGTTGCCGGGCGAGAAGAGCCAGCCGGCGGTGCCCTCCGGCACAAAATCCGGCAGGCCGCCCGTGCGCGCTGCGATCACCGGGGTGCCCGCCCACAACGCATTGATGACGACCAAGGGGCAATTTTCGTAACATTCTGAAGGAAATACCAGTGCTAGCGCATGCGCTGTAATGCGCGTTAGCTCTGCCGATGGCAGATGGCCGAGCAGCGTCACATTGCGCAGATGATGGGCAGCAATGGCAGCGCGGACGGCGTCTTCGCGCGGGCCGCTGCCAGCAATGCGGATGTGTGCCTGCGGCACGCGGGCCGCCGCTTCAATCAACGTCATGATGCCTTTTTCGTCTGAGAGCCGCCCGGCAAACAGCACGTATGGTTCAGGTGTATCCACCGCAACGGTGTGCGTTAAGTCAGCGAAATTGGGCAGCACAACGAGCTGTTGCGCGGCAAACCCCGCGCGCAGAAAGATGCCGCGCGAGAACTGGTTCAGTGCGATCACGCGGTGCACGTGCCGCTGCAGCGTGCGGCGGCGGCGGTGCCACCAGATAATTGCGGCATACCATAACGACGCCGCGCGGCTGCCGCGGAAGCATTTGCCCCGCACGCACGCCATGTAGCGCCATTCCAGGCAATCGTGGCACGGGCGGCCATGGCGAAACAACAAGCCGTTGGCGCAGACACAGCGGAAGTTGTGGGCGGAGTATACCACGGGCACGTGCGTGCGGCGCAGCGCGGCAAAGACGGACGGTGACAGCAGCGGGAAGACGTTGTGAACATGCGCCACATCAGGCCGCGCGCGCTGAACCAGTTCTGCAATGTCGCGCGCCGTGCGCGGGTTGTGAAATGCTGTGAAAACGGCCCGCAGCCTGCGCCACCATGGCCATGCGGCAATGTCAGCATTGTCGCGGGTGTATGCGATGACGGTGTGGCCATGCGCGCGCAGGAGGGCGCATTGCGCGGCCACGGCATGGTCTTCGCCGGCGCGCAGCGCATAATGGTTGTGACACACCAGAATCGTCATGCGCGCGCGCCAGCGTCAGGGTGTCAACAGCAGAACAATGTCTTTGCGCGCTTGAACCAGGGTGCGTTTAAGATGTTCATTGAGCAACTGCACGGCGTAATCATCGGCGGCGACTTGCCAGCGTTTGCGCTGAATGTCGCCGCGCGGATCCTTGTTGTATGCTTTGACATCCAGCATCTCGGAGCGCTGGGCAAACGAATCACTGCTGGTATACCGGCGCGACATGACTTGTTTTCCGGAGCGCGTGTCAATCATGTCAATGCGAATTTCCACGCGCACCGTATACTGCTCGCGCAGCCACAGGGTATTGACTTTGTCTTGGATCGTTGCGATGGGAAGACTGCGGCGCGAGACGAAGAAATGCAGGAGGTCGCCGGAGATACGGATATACGGCTTGTCGCCGAGCAGGTGATTGCCTTCGGCGGCGACTTCCAGGCCGGCATTGGCGAGTTCCAGCTGCAGCATGCGCGTGATGCTTTCGTCCACGGGCTCTTTAAAGAGTTTGTCGGCGGAGTAAAAACGGTAGTGCGCGGCCTCGGGCGGGTCATAGCGTTCCGCTGCCGGGCGCCGGTCGGCCAGTGTGCGCACCAGCACAGGCGTTTTGAGTTTGACAGGCGGGCCATCCAGCGGATCCACGGCATAGCCAACCGCATACGGGCCAGCGCAGCCGCCCAGCAGCAGCAGCGCTGCCGCGCAACCGCTGTTCCACCACATGTTTGCACACATCGTCATTGTTCCTCCACGGTGATGTGGTCCATCCAAACGCGGCTCCGCGCCGCATGTACTATTGTCAGCATTAGTAATTATACGCAATCCTCTGGCATACGTCAAGGTGCGGCAATTTGTTGTGGGGCACGGGGATCATTTACGATTTACGATTTACGATTTACGATTTACGATTTTACACGGAGGTGGGAAAGCGGGAGAGTAGGGCAAAGGAAGTGAGAAAGGAGATGATCTGCATTGAGAGGTTTGGTGTGCAGCGTGACACAGGTGAAGAGGAGCGGAGTTTAACATAGGTAAAAAACGGACAATCGGCATTTTTTGCCGTATGCAGACGGCAAAAAATGCCGATTGAAGCGCCAGATCAGTTGCGGCAGGCAGTTGCGGATGAGTTACACGCCCGCAGCGGTGCGCAGGGCGGCGATTTTGTCGGTTTTCTCCCACGTATAGTCGGGATCGTTGATGCCGAAGTGGCCGTAGCGCGCGGTTTTGAGATAAATAGGCCGGCGCAGCTTGAGCGCGCTGATGATGGTGGCGGGGCGCAGATCAAAGACGGCTTTGACGGCCTCAACGAGGGTCTGGTCGCTGACCACGCCGGTGCCAAAGGTGTTGACGTTAAGCGAGAGCGGCTGAGCCAGGCCGATGGCGTAGGAGACTTGGAGTTCGCAACGCTTGGCCAGTTTGGCGGCGACGATATTTTTGGCGATATAGCGTGTCATGTAGGCGGCGCTGCGGTCAACTTTGCTGGGGTCTTTGCCGGAGAAGGCGCCGCCGCCGTGGCGGCCCATGCCGCCATACGTGTCAACAATAATCTTGCGGCCGGTGAGGCCGCTATCGCCGTGCGGGCCGCCGATGACGAAACGGCCGGTGGGGTTGACGTGGAAAATGGTCTTGTTGTCCAGCAGGCGTGCGGGAATGACTTTGCGGACAATTTTGATGACCTCGGTTTGGATGGTGCGATGCGAGACATCGGCGGCGTGCTGTGTAGAAACGACAACGGTGTGAACGCGGCGCGCGCGGAAGTTTTCGTCGTATTCAATGGTGACTTGGGACTTGCTGTCGGGCTTGAGCCAGGGCAGGCGGCGGCTGAAGCGCAGGCGCGCCATTTCGTTGAGAATGCGGCGTGACAGCATGATGGGCATGGGCATCATTTCGGGCGTTTCGTCACAGGCGTAGCCGAACATCATGCCCTGGTCGCCGGCACCTTGTTCTTTGTGCAGGCCCTGGCCTTCCGTGACGCCTTGGCTGATGTCGGGCGATTGTTCATGGACGGAGACATGCACGCCGCAGGCATCGTAGCTGAAGCCGAGGGCGGGATCGGTGTAGCCGATGTCCTTGATGGTCTTGCGGACCACATCCTGGAAATTGATGAAGCCTTTGGTCGTGATTTCACCGGCGACGAAGACGGTGCCGGTGGTGACGAGGGTTTCGCAGGCCACGCGGCTGTGAGGGTCTTGCGCCAAGGCGGCGTCGAGGACGGCATCGGAGATTTGATCGGCGACTTTGTCCGGGTGGCCCATCGAGACTGCTTCAGAGGTAAAGAGAGTGTTCATACAAACGAGCTCCTTGGAAAGCCGTGAGACGGCTGGTTAGTTAAAATCATCAGCATCGTATGCTTCGATGAAGCCCGGCGGCGGGTCTTGGAAGCGGGCAAAACGGTCGAGAAATTGCAAATGGACGGTGCCGGTGGGGCCGTTGCGCTGTTTGGCAATGATGGCTTCGGCGCGGTCTTGATATTTTGGATCGTCGGAATAATAGGACGGGCGGAAGAGCAGGATGACGACATCGGCGTCCTGCTCGATGGCGCCGGACTCGCGCAGCTGGCTCATCTGCGGGCGGGTGAATTTTTCACGGCCGCCTTTTTCTGATTCGCGGTTGAGCTGCGAAATGGCGATGACGGGCAGGTTAAGTTCGACGGCCAGCGCTTTGAGCGAGCGGGAGATGTAGGCGATTTCCTGCTGGCGGTTTTCGATGGTGCGGCCATGTGCGTCCATCAATTGAATGTAGTCAACGACCACAAGGGAGAGGTTGGCGTTTTTGGCTTTGAGCTGGCGGCAGCGGGCGTTGATTTCGAGCGGGGTCAGCTGGGGCGAGGCGTCAATGTACATTTCGGCCTTGCCGAGGGCGGTGCCGGCCTGGATCAGCGCAGTCCAATCCTGCTTGCTAAGGCCGCCGCGGCGCAGGCGCTGGCCTTCGACACGCGCGCGCGAGCCGAGCATGCGCAGGGCGAGTTGCATGGCGGACATCTCCATGGAAAAGATGGCGACGGCGCGGTTGCCTTCCACGGCGACATGCTCGGCAATGTTGAGGGCGAAGGCCGTTTTGCCCATCGAGGGGCGCGCGGCGACAACGATCAATTCGCCGCCGTGCAGGCCGGTGGTCATTTCATTGAGTTTGGCAAAGCCGGTATCGAGGCCGGTGAGGCCGGAAGTGTTATCCTGGATTTTCTCGAGGTGTTCGATGACGCCGGTCATCATGTCTTTGAGCGGCAGGAAGCCGCTGCGCTGTTGCAGTTCGGAGAGGCGGAACATGCGCTGTTCGGCATCTTCGATGAGCTCTTCGGCGGTGGTTTCGCCGCGATAGCTGGCGGCGGCGATCTGCTGGGTGGCGCGAATCAGCTCGCGTGCCAGCCACTTGTCCTGGACGATCTTGACGTAGTATTCGACGTTGGCCGTAGTGGGGACGGCGGTGACCAGGCCGGCCACGTAGGCGGCGCCGCCGGCCTTTTCCAACTGGCCCAGCGATTGCAACAGCGCAGTGACTGTGACGAGGTCGCTGGGCTCTTTGCGTTCAAAGAGCGTCTTGATGGCGCTGAAGACGAGGCGGTGGGCGGGGCTGTAGAAGGCCGCGTCATCGCGCAAGACATCGAGCGCGAGGGCTAGAGCCGTTTCGTCGAGCAACATGGCGCCGAGCACGCTGCGCTCGGCGTCAAGGCTCTGGGGCGGCACAAGGCCGGCGTCCTGCGCGGGAATGGCGGCGTCAGCAGACATACTGAGGCATCAGCAAGCCGGGAGACTATTCGCGCACCACCCAGACACGCAGGCTGGCAGTGACGTCGGGATGCAGGGCGACGTCAACATTGAAAATGCCCAGCTGGCGGATGGGCTGATCCAGCAGAATCTTCTTTTTGTCGATGGCGAAGCCGTCTTTCTCGAGCGCCTTGCTGATGTCAAGGTTGGTGACGGAGCCGAAGAGTTTGTCGTCGTCGCCGGCCTTGCGGGCGATCGTGACGGAAATTTCAGCGAGGCGCGCAGCGAGCGCCTGGCAGGCTTCTCTCTCTTTGGCTTCGGCCAGGGCACGGCGCTTGAGCTCGGCGGCGACGCGGGCCAGGTTCTCTTTGCTGGCTTTTTCGGCCAAGCCGCGGGGGAGCAAATAATTGCGCGCATAACCGTCTTTGACGTTGACGGCCTGGCCGGCGCGGCCAAGCTTGGGCACATCATAGCGTAGAATGACATCCATGGTGTAAATCCGGTAGCGGGTTATTCTTCAGCGTGGACAGCGCCGACGTAGGGAATCAGCGCCATGAAGCGCGCCAGCTTGATGGCGCGCGCCAAGGCGCGCTGGCACTTGGCGCAATTGCCGTTGACATAGCGGGGCGTGATGCGCCCGTATTCAGACAGAAACTTGCGCAGTGTTTCTGTGTCTTTGTAGTCAATGCGGGTAATCTTCTCCTCGCAGAAATAGCAATTCTGCTTGGGGCGCCGGGTGCGTCGTTGCGTAGTACTCATAGTATAGTCCTTCGGTTAATCAACGAGGTACACGTCATACATTATTTAATAGTGGCATCATCATCAAGCGGCTGGAGGCCGCCGACGGGGACAAGGCCTGCGTCGGGCGGGACGGGCGGCGTGGGGGGCGGCGTGGGGGACACCACGGGCGGCGGCGTGGGCGGCGTGGGCTTGGCGAGGGGCGTTGTCTTGGCGGGCGGCGGCGGCTCGGCCGGCAGGGGCGTGACGGTCACCGGGGTTTCGGGAACGGGCTCGGCGGCGGGCGGTTCGGGCTCGGGTGGCGGGGCCGGGGCGGGGCGGCGCGGCTTGACACGCGCCACGTATTCGCGGCTGAGCAATTGCGAAGGCTTGCCGAACGCTGGCCCGCTGATTTTCCAGTAGAAGGCGCGGGCATTGCGCGGCCACATGATCAACTCGGCTTGCTGGGTGCGCACATCGTCTTCCGTCGGCCGGTCTTCCTGGCGCTGCCATTTGGTGTCGCTGCTAATTTCGACTGGCAGGCGGCTTTTTAGAATCGTCGTGTAAGTACCTTCGTCCACCACACGCCCGTCCGTAGCAATAACTTTGCGCGGGCTTTCGATGTCGCGCTTGACGACAAATTCCTCTTTGCGCACGAGCTCCGGCGCGGGTGACCACCAGGTGGCGGGATTCAGCCCGCTTTGGTTGAACCACGTGAAGGGATTGCGCAGCGTGCCGGCCTCTTCAAGGACGATTTTGCCGCCTTCCATATAGACTTTGCGTCCGGTGACGGTGCGCAAGGGGGCAAAGGAGCTGCTGGGGGTTGTGTCGCGGGCCATGTCTTCGATCTTGGCGGCCAGCTTGTCGCGGGTAGCAGGGGTGGCGCTGGGAGTGGCCAGGCCAATGTAGCGCACGACGGCATGGGCATCGCCTTGGGCAGGCACGGCCACGCGCCATTCTTCGGCTTCGTAGGTAAGCGTGGCACAGCCGCACAGCAAGGCCAGTGTTGCCATGCTGGCCGCGCGCCATACTGATGAAATCATTGTGGTCATAGTTGGCTCCTTGAAGGCAGGTTAATCGAGCGCAGTCACCAAAAACCGGAGGATGTCCTGGTTGTGGCGATAACGGGTGCGGATTTCACCGACTGCGCGGGGGTCGAGTTGAAACTGCAGGAGGTAATAAAAACCTTCATGGCAATGATTGATAGGGTAACTGAGCGGGCGCTGGCCGAGCTCTTCGGCCTTGTCAATCACGCCGTGATAGCGTTCGATGTCACTGCGGATGGCCGTTTTGACATGATCAAACCGCTCGCTGGCGGCGTCGGGGTTGATGATGAACAAACATTCGTAGTTTTTCACGCTGCGTTCCTTAAGCTGTCAGAGTAGTTAGATGAGAATTCACAGTAGTAATATCATGAGCGGCAACAAACGCGGCGCCTGGGCGCCAGGCATTGATGCGTTGCTGGGCAAGCTCCCATGGCATGGTGGCGAGCAGGACAGCAGCCTGCGCGCCAGCCTGTACGGCAGCGTCGGCACAGGGCTGCTCGGCCGGTTCAAACGCGCTCAGCACGTGCGCCACGCGGTCATCGCCGGACGCGCCGATGCCGACGCGCAGGCGCGGCACGTCCTCGGTGCCCAGGCATGCGATAATTGAGCGCATGCCGTTGTGCCCGCCGGCGCTGCCACTGCGGCGCGCGCGCAGGCGGCCGAGCGGCAGGTGTACGTCGTCGTACACCACCAGCACCTCCTGCGCGCCCAGGCCGTACTTGCGGCACAGCTCGGCGACGGCGTCGCCGCTGCGGTTCATGTAGGTAGCGGGCTTGCAGAGGAGCAGATGCGGCGCGTTTATCTGCGCATGCCAGTAGGCACGCCACCATCCTTTGCGCCATGGCGCATTGTGTGCAAGAGCCAAAGTATCCACAATACGAAAGCCGATGTTGTGGCGCGTGGCAGCATACTGCGCGCCGGGATTACCCAGCCCGACCACGCACCGGATCACCGCATTACTCCTTCTTCTTCTCGGCCTTTGCGGGTTCTGCCTCGCCTTCAGCTTCCGCTGGTTTGCGCGCGGTAATGACTTCCGGCTCGGCGGCTTCCGCTGCTTCAGCGCCCGGCGCTGCTACTTCGTGCAGGGTCGGCGCGGCCACGGTGACAATAGGCGTTGCTCCATCCAGTTCATACTCAACGCCGGGCAAGGCGGGCAGATCGCGCACACACATCACGTCATGCACGCCCAGCGCGCTGACGTCAATCGTAATCGCGTGTGGGATGTCACGCGCCTTGCAGCGCACGTCCACATCACGGCGCAGCAACTCCAGCACACCGCCATGGTTCTTCACGCCGTCGGCTTCGCCCGTTACTTCAATGGGAATGGCGACCGTCACGAACTCATCCAGATCTACCACGAGAAAGTCAACGTGAATGATATTGTGCGTCACGCTATTGCGCTGCACATCCTTGATCAGGACGTCAAAAGCATCCTGGTCAACGTTGCATTTGACGACGGCGTGCTCGGCATGCAGGCGGTGCAACACTTGGTTGAAATCGTGCGCGTTGAGCGCGATGTTGCGCACCGTGCCGTGGCCATAGATCGTGCCAGGGAGCTGGCCGCTGCGGCGCAGGCGGCGGCATGCGGCACTGCCCGTGTCCTGGCGGCCGGTGGCTTGAATCACAAGTTCGTCCATGAATCCTCTCGATCAACTGGTTACCAAACACAACGCTGCTGCGGTTGCAGCAACGCTGCTTCATTACTTCTACTGTATCAGGGATGACGCCATGGTTTAAACAGGTTGTGCGCGGCACAACCGGCGCCCAATACGGGGTGCGTCATCGTTCGCCCCTAGTATAGCAGAAGCGGCGGAAAAAAGCAACTGCGCGAGATAGTTCAGAATAATCCAGCCGACATAGGCGTGGGCTGTTGTGGGAGAGCGATTATGCAGACAGGCCGGTCATGCGGCGTAGAAGCGCGGAGACGCGGCGCATGATCCGCCGGCACGCCACGTACAGGCGCATCCACACGGTGACGCGCCGTCCTTGCGTGAGCAGGCGGATATGGATGAAGAACTTCGCGAAGGCGCGCAGTTGCACTTTGAACAACTCGTCGCGGCCGTCTGTCTGGCTGCGGCAGATATGCGTGTGACACCCAATGGCGATGACTTCGACCGGCAGCATCAAGGCGATGCGGCCGAGCCCATCCGCATCCAGTTCGCGTTCCAGTTCTTGCCATTCCATGGCAGCCGCGCGGATGCGCAGGCGCGACTGCTGATATTCCTCGTAGCGCATGCGGATGAGCTGATCCCAGATGTCAAGATGCTCCTGCTCCACACCCAATTTGCGCAGGGCGCGGATATGCGCGCGCGGTATGTCCTCGGCAAGTTGTTTCAAGTACTCGTGGTAGTCGTTGGGGACATCCAAATCCGGCGCTTCAAATGTTAGCATGATCAGCAACAGTGAGCTCACCAGCAGCTCGTTGAAGATGCGGTCGTGTTCTGTGTGATCAAGCTGGTCAAAGCACGCCAGCGCGCGAAATTGTTTGTCGCTGAAAATTTGATAGGCACAGTGCGCGGCGGCCTCGGCCAGCTTGTCGGCCGTGGCGTGCGCAAGGTCTTCGATGCTTGGCATGGGCGGGTTCTCGTTCATGCGACTAGTATACTGAATTCATCGTGCTGACGGAAGAGCGCGCTGCAGCCTGGATGCGGCGCCGAGGGAGGGGCGCCGGCCACGGCGGCCTGATGCGTGCGGGGCACAAGGGCAGCGAGGCCGCTGCCCCTCCACGCCTATGTCGTTAGTCGCCGGATCTAGGTGCAGCATCAATCTGGCGACGAGCGGTGGGCGCGGGAGCGCAGCCGCGCGGCTGGCGGGCGCCGTTGAACGTTGACGCCGTTTTCATTCAACAAAAAAAGTGGATTGCCAACGGCACAAAATGTTGAATGAAGCATGTGCGATGTGTGTGCATAAGCGGGGGGGGATGCCGGCAAGATGCCGGCGCTCCCCGCGGTGTGCGGGCGGATGCGGGTGCGCGGGGCATGCGAACGCGATGCACAGCACCGCCTGCAGCCGCGCGGCTAGCAGCCGGTCTTCATCCAGCAACGCTGCTCGGCCGAGGCCAGCACAGCGTCCAGCACACGCTGCGTCTTCAGCGCGTCCGCAAAATCCGGCATGATCTTTTTCTTTGCCGCAATCGCGTTGAGCATGTCGGCGATCATATTCACAAACGTGTGCTCGTAGCCGATAATATGCCCGGCTGGCCACCATGCGCTGACGTATGGATGCACGCCTTCCGTGGCCAGAATGCGCTTGAAGCCCTGCTGCGCCGCATCTTCTTCCAGATTCAGATACCACAGCTCATTCATGTCTTCAAAGTGGAAGATGAACGAGCCCTTTGAGCCGTTGATCTCGATGCGCAAGCCGTTCTTGTGGCCGCCAGCAAAGCGCGAGGCCTCGAACGTGCCGATGGCGCCGTTGGCAAAGCGCGCGAGAAACGCCGTGGCGTCATCCACATCCACCACGCCCATTTTGGCCGCTGCTTTCTTGTCGCGCAGCCCGCAGCCTGTGCTGGCCACTTCCAGCGGGCGCTTCTTGATGAACGTTTCCGTCACGCCGGCTACTTCAGTAATTTCGCCCACCAGATGCCGCGCCATGTCAATAATGTGCGCGTTCAAATCGCCGTGCACACCGCTGCCAGCGACGGCTTTGACCAGGCGCCACACGCGCGGAAACTTTGGGTCCATGATCCAATCCTGCAAGTACTGGGCGCGCACATGATAGACACGGCCCAGCTTGCCCGCGGCGATCATCTGTTTCATGAGCGCCACGGCCGGGCAGCGGCGGTAACAAAACGAAACGAGATTGGTGACGCGCGCCTTGGTGACGGCGGCCACCATGGCTTCGGCTTCTGCCACGTTCATGGCCAGGGGCTTTTCGCAAAGAATGTGCTTGCCGGCTTCGGCTGCGGCGATGGCCATCTCTGCATGGAACTTGTTGGGCGTGCAAATGTCCACCATGTCCACATCCTCGCGGGCGATCACGTCTTTGTAGTTTCGGGTATGTTGCTGCCAGCCCCAGCGCTGGGCAAATGCGGCCACATCTGGGCCGGTGCCACACACAATTTTCATCACCGGCTCGGCTGCCAGCGGGAAAAACTTGGCGACGTTCAGATAGGCGTTGGAATGGGCTTTGCCCATAAACTGGCGTCCGATCAGGCCGACGTTGATAGTTTTCATGAGCGTCCTTAAGCACAAGGTTATGCACGGGAGCGTGGACTTTGCGGCGCGCGGTACCGTGCGGGTGCAAATATGATAACGATTTTGCAGAGTGGCGTCAAACGCGCGGCCATGCGCAATTTGGCGGCTCATACCCAACAACACCATACGATCCCCCGAGCGAGATGCAGTGAAGAACGGTGGTGGCCGGCGAGGTGGAACGCATGTGTGCCGCACAAGCCACGCATCGGCTCGAAGAAGCGGCAGCTTGGCTGGCGCCCGGCGCAGCGGTGCAAGCACTCTCCCATGCTAGCCGCCAGAACTGGGGAGCGCGCGCTACTTGACAGCCATAGCGCAATTTGCTATCTTAGGGGTGATGTTCGTGCTCACCACGGAGGGCATTGACGGGACGACAGACCTGTAATCACACGTGCCGTTGACGGCGCGTACATCACCGGAAAGACCCGCCATGCGTAGGCTTATCACCGCTTCACGTTCAGAGCTGTTGGCCGCGTTGTGGGCTGCCGCACCGGATGTGCACCGTGTGCTTGCGAGCTCGCGCGCGCTGCAGGAAGCGCGCGACCGCATGTTTAATCTGCTGGAGTCACTGGAGCGCAGCTATTTTAATGCCCATGCCGATGCGCCGTTCAAACATATTCACATCGCGGAGAAGCACATTGCCAAGGAATGCATCCGCGTTCTCAAGAATGTCATGCGTTCCGAAAATGAACAGCTGACCGGCGAATCGGCGTTGTCATACCTGCGTGCCCTGGCACGCCATCCCGGCCGTGTTGCCGCCCGCGTTAGCGACGGGTTTATTTGTGAATTCATCCACCTCTTGCGCGGTATATACGGCCAGTCTGGCACGCTAGGTACCCTGTCGACGTATCAGCATGATAGCAATAATGCCCGCGCGGCCCGGCTGCGTTCACGCGAGCTTGATGCGTATGCGCGGCGTGCGGCAACTGCCATGCGCCGTTTTCGAAGCGGGTTGGAGCCACACTTGATCACGCGCAGCCACGGCATGCGGCGCCGCATGCTGCGTTATTATGGCGCCGCGCTCGCCGACTGGCACTCGCCCCGCTGGCAGCTTGAGCATGTGATCCGCTCTGCCCGCACACTCAGCGCGTTCATGCGCCTAGAGCCTGATGAACGCGAGGGGCTTGCCGCAGCCGCTGCCTTGCAGATTCCGGTACAAATCACGCCCTATTACGCGTCGCTGTTCAACCCTGACGGGCGCGATGACGATGACCGCACGGTGCGCGCACAAGTCATCCCGTCCGCAGCCTACTGCCAGCAGGTCGCCGCCACGCGCGCGGAGGGTATTGATCTGGACTTCATGGGTGAACGCTCCACCAGCCCGATGGCTGGCATCACACGGCGCTATCCCAACATCGTCATTCTCAAACCCTATGACTCCTGCCCGCAAATCTGCGTCTACTGCCAGCGCAATTGGGAGGTCAAGGGGCTGGCTGATGCGCGCGTGACACGCAGCGGCGTGGAAGCCGCGCTGCGCTGGGTGCGCCGGCATCGCGGTGTTACCGAAGTTCTCCTTACCGGGGGCGATCCGCTGACACTCACTGATGCCTATGTGCGCTGGATGCTCGAGGCGTTGGCCGCCATGCCGCACATCGAGCGCATCCGCATCGGCACACGCACCCTTGTTACCATGCCGCAACGCTTCACGCCGGCGCTCGTGCGACTTCTCGCGCGCTTTCAGCGCTTCGGCCGCCGCGAACTGTGCATCATGACGCATGTCGAATCGCCGCGCGAACTCACACCTGATGTCATGGGTGTGATCAGCGCCCTCCGCCACGCTGGCATCAGCATCTACAACCAGCAAGTCTTTACTTACTACACCAGCCGCCGTTTCGAAACCTGCTTCCTGCGGCGCATGCTCAAACGCTGCGGCATTGATCCGTACTATACGTTCAATACCAAGGGTAAAGACGAAACGCTCGACTTCCGCGTGCCTATCGCGCGCCTCGAACAGGAACGCGAAGAGGAGGCGCGCCAGTTGCCCGGCGTGGTGCGCACGGACGAGCCCGTTTTCAATGTCCCGCGGATTGGCAAATCGCACGTGCGTTCGTGGCAGGACCACGAGCCGCTGATGATCCTGCACGACGGCCGCCGCGTCTACCGCTTCTTTCCGTGGGAAGCGCGCCTGCGCAGGGTAGATGACTATCTTTACATAGATGTCGCTATTTATGACTATCTCAAACGCCTGCACGCCGACGGCGAAAATGTAGATGACTACCGCTCGATTTGGTATTACTTCTGATCAGGCTGAGTGCGGTGGTCTTCTGCTGTACACGAGGCGCCGGAGGGGTGCGCCGCGCACCATTCACAATGACTGTCGGCGAGGAGGCCGTTGCTTGGCGCCGCTGGCACTGCCCGCAGCAGACCATGGCCGGGCGTGCCCGCGCACCTTTCCGCACCGTTCACTTGGGCAGCCGTAGCCACAAGTTCGGACATTTTGTGTGGCCGGGCTTATGGGCTTGGAACATTGCCCTCGAACATGCGCGATCGGCGCTTGCGGCGGTAGTTTTTGAGCGCGCCGGCGCGCCGCCACAGTGGTGTGCATAGTGTGTGCCGCAGACCTTGCGCTGCTGCTCGAACAAGCGGGAGCGTTCCCGCGGTCCCACGCACGCCGCTGTCACTGGGACGTCAGCATATTTTTGCAAAATCCAAGCCGCTCTGCTACAATACTAGCAGTTCATGATGAACATAATGCAAACGCGAGGCGACGATGAAAGAACAGGTTGAGCAAGTGATCAAGGAAAAGATCAATCCGATGCTGGCGACGCACGGCGGGTCGTGCGCATTGGTGGGCGTGCGCTCCGACAAGGTGGTGTTAGTGAAACTGCAGGGGGCATGCGGGGGCTGCCCGAGCGCGATGATTACGCTGAAAGGGTTCGTGTTGGAAGTGTTGCGCGAGAGCATACCCGAAGTGGCCGATGTGGAAGCGGTGTGACGTGGCAGCGGGATGCGTGTGCTGATCGTCAAGCCCAGTTCGCTGGGTGATGTGGTAAGTGCTTTGGCCGTAGTGCCGCGGCTGCGGCAGGTGCTGCCGGGATGTACGGTAGACTGGCTGGTCAACCGCGAATACGCGCCGCTGGTGGCCGCGGCGGGAGTTGATCATGTGATTGTGTTTGACCGCGGCTCGTGGCGGCGCTGGCAGGGCGTGCTGGCGGGGATGCGGAATCTAATCAGTGTGACCCGGGCGGTGCGGCGCGGGACGTATGATGTGGTGATAGATTTGCAGGGGCTGTTGCGCAGCGGTTGGTTTACGTGGATCAGCGGGGCGGCGCGGCGGATCGGTTTTGCCGATGCGCGTGAAGGGGCGGCGCTGGTGTATACCGAGCGGGTGAGCGTGGCGCGGCACGCGATGCATGCGGTGGATTGTTGCATGGCGGTGCTGCGCGTTTTGGGAGACGAACAAAGCGGGCCGGCACAGTGGGAGTGGCCGGGGCTGGAGCATGCGGTGCGAGAAGCGCAGGCGAAAACGGGGCTGGCGCCGGGTGGATATGTTGTGCTGGCGCCGGGCACGCGGCGGCGGGAAAAGCGCTGGCCGGCGGCGGCATGGGGCGCGCTGGCCGGGCAGTTGTGGCAAAGATATCATCTGCCGGCCGCGATTATCGGAGCGGAAAATGAGCGTGAACTGGCGGCGCAGATCGCTGCGGAGGCGGGGAAGAATGGCGCAGCGCCGGGCGTTGTGCATCTGCTGGCCGGCGCACTGAGTTTGCTGGAAGTGCTGGGACTAAGCCGGGCGAGCCGGCTGGTGATAGGGTGCGACAGCGGGGCGCTGCATGCGGCGGTAGCGGCGGGGGCGCGCGTCGTGGCGCTGATGGGCCCCACGCATCCGGAGCGCCACGGGCCGTATGGCCAGCGCGGGCATGTGGTGATGGCGCCGGAAGCCTGCGCGCCGTGCCACGGCGGGCGGCGGAAATGCGGGGCGGCGCCGCGTTGTATGGACGCCATCAGCGTGGACATGGTAATGAACAAAGTGCACGAGGTTATGGAGCAATGAGTGCCAGACAAGCGTGTGCGAAGATTGCGGTCGTAGGCGCGGCGGGGCGGATGGGGCAGCGAGTGATTGCCTGTGCGCAAGAGCTGCCGGAGGTGTGCGTGTGCGGGGCGGTGGACGTAGCAACGTGCCCGGTGATCGGGACGGACGCGGGCGTGCATGCGGGCTGTGGGGCGCTGGGTGTGGCGATGAGCGCGGATTTGACAGCGGCCTGTGCGGCGGCGGACGTCGCAGTAGATTTTGCGCTGGCGGACGGTGTGGCGGCGCGCATGGAGACATACGTGCAGACAAAGACAGCGTGCGTGTTAGGCACTACGGGAGTGGATGCCGCGGGGCGGGCGGCGATCACGCGTGCGGCACGGGAGATTGCTGTCGTGCATGCGCCGAATTTCAGCGTGGGGGTGAATGTGTTGTGTGCGCTGGTGCGGCGCGCGGCGGCGGTGCTGGGCGGCGCGTACGACGTAGAAATTGTGGAAATGCACCACCGGCACAAAAAGGACGCGCCGAGCGGCACGGCGGTGCGGCTGGCGGAGATGGTGGAAGCGGGGGCAGGTGCGGCGCTGCAGCGGGTGTATGGGCGGGAAGGGCAGTGTGGCGCGCGGCCGCGTGGCGAGCTGGGCATACATGCCGTACGCGGCGGCGATGTGGTTGGGGACCACACGGTGATTTTTGCGGGCGAGGGCGAGCGGATCGAATTGACGCACAAGGCCAGTACGCGCGACACGTTCGCGCGCGGGGCGCTGCGCGCAGCGCTGTTTGCCGTGCAGGCGCCGCCGGGGCTGTATGCGATGGAGGATGTGTTGGGAATAAAGTAGGGATTTACGATTTACGATTTACGATGTTGGGGGAATTAACCATCAAGGCACCAAGACACGAAGGAGAAGAAGTCAGAATGCAGAATGAACGAAGTCAGAAGTCAGCAGGCAGAATGAACGAAGTCAGAAGTCAGCAGGCAGAATGAACGAAGACAGAAGTTCTGCATCAATGACCAATGAGAGATGACAAATGTGAAGTTCTGGTCTTGGTGGCTTTGCGGCTTTGTGAGAGGTAATGACCAATGACACATGGGGAGTGATGACGGGGAGAACAAACAACAAAAAATGCGGATTGCAGACGACAAAAAATGTTGTATGAAAAGGATGTAGGTACACATGGGATTACGCATTTTAGTGACAGGCGGGGCAGGGTTTATTGGCAGCCATTTGTGTGAGCGGCTGCTCAATGACGGGCATGAAGTGCTGTGTTTGGACAATTTGTATTCCGGGCACAAACGCAACATTGCGCCATTGTTAGGGCGGCCTAATTTTGAGTTTATCCGGCATGATGTAATAGTGCCGATTTTGTTGGAAGTAGATCAGATCTACAACTTTGCGTGCCCGGCATCGCCGAATGCGTACATGTACAATCCCGTCAAGACGGTCAAGACGTCGGTGATGGGCGCGATTAACATGCTGGGATTAGCGAAGCGAGTAAAGGCGCGGATTTTGCAGGCTTCGACGTCGGAAGTGTATGGAGATCCGAAGGTGCATCCGCAGGTGGAGAGCTATTGGGGGAATGTTAACCCGATCGGGGTGCGCAGCTGTTATGACGAGGGCAAGCGCGTGGCGGAGACGCTGATGTATGATTACCGGCGGCAGAATAATGTAGATGCAAAGATCATTCGCATTTTCAACACCTATGGCCCGCGCATGCAGGAGAACGACGGGCGTGTGGTGTCGAATTTCATTGTGCAGGCGTTGCGGGGCGAGGATATCACCGTGTATGGCGACGGCAGCCAGACGCGCTCGTTTTGTTACGTAGATGATTTGGTGGAGGGGATTGTGCGGATGATGAACACGGATGATTTTTTTGGGCCGGTGAATTTGGGCAACCCGGCGGAATTCACCATCATGGAATTAGCGCAGCTGGTGTTGAAGCTGACGGGTTCGCGGTCGAAGATCGTGCACAAGCCGCTGCCGCCAGACGACCCGGTGCAGCGGCAGCCGGACATTACGCTGGCGCGCGCGCGGCTAGGCTGGGCGCCGACCATAGCGTTGGAAGACGGGCTGCGGCGGACGATTGGGTATTTTGAGCGTATGCTTGGCGCGGGCGGAGGTGCGGCGTGAGTGTGGACGAGCAGGTGCAGGAGTTGAGCGCGCGGATTGTGCGCGCATTCATGCCGGAGAAGATCATTCTATTTGGTTCACGGGCACGCGGCGCGGCGCGGCCGGACAGTGATATTGACCTGCTGGTGGTTCTGCGGCACGTGGGGCACCGGCGTGGCGCGGCGATTGCGATGCGCAAAGCTGCGGCAGGCTTTCCCGTGCCCAAAGACATCGTCGTGAGCACACCGCAACGGCTGGCCGAGCGCGGCACAGTGCCGGGAACACTTGAATACTTTGCCCTGCACACGGGCGTGGTGGTGTATGAGCGGGGCTGAACGCATGAGTGAGGCAGCGCGATGGCTGCGGTGGACGATTGGGGATTTTTGTGAACCGATCAGAAAATAGGATGTATAGGACGTATAGGACATAGTGCGTGGAGATGAAAAGGATGAAACAGTTGAAAGAATTATTGCAGCAGAGGCGGGCGCGCGTTGGCGTGGTGGGGCTGGGCTATGTGGGGCTGCCGCTGGCGGTGGAGTTTGCCAAGGCGGGGTTTCGCGTGACGGGGATTGATGTGGACGCGCGCAAAGTGGCCAAGCTCAACCGCGGGGAGAATTACATTCAGGATGTGGACAGCGGGGTGCTGCGGCAGCTGGCGCAGGAAGGGCGGCTGCGGGCGACAGATGATTTCAGCGCGGCGCGCGAGCTTGATACGCTGTCCATTTGTGTGCCGACGCCGCTGAGCAAAACAGGCGATCCGGACATTTCATTTATGCTGCACGCGCGGGATGCGCTGCTGCCACATCTGCGGCCGCCGCTTATTTTTGTGCTGGAGAGCACGACGTATCCGGGCAGCACGGACGAGCTGATCGTGCCGAAGCTGGAAGAGCGCGGGTTCACGGTGGGACAGGATGTGTTTGTCGCGTTTTCGCCGGAGCGGGTGGATCCGGGCAACCCAGTGTATCATACGCACAACACGCCCAAAGTAGTGGGCGGTGTAACGGCGCAGTGCAGGAACATGGCGTGTGCGTTGTATGGCACGATCATCGAGAAAGTCGTGCCCGTTTCGTCGTGCACGGCGGCAGAAATGGCCAAATTATTAGAGAACACCTTCCGCAGCATTAACATTGGCCTGGTGAACGAACTTGCAATAATGTGCAAATATTTGCAGGTGGATGTGTGGGAAGTGATCAACGCGGCGGCGACGAAACCGTTTGGCTTTATGCCGTTTTATCCGGGGCCGGGGCTGGGCGGGCATTGCATTCCGATTGACCCGTTGTATCTGTCGTGGAAGCTGAAAACGCTGGATTACAAGGCGCGGTTTATTGAGCTGGCGGATGAGATCAATTCCTCCATGCCGGAGCACGTGGTGACGCTGGTCGCAGACGCGTTGAATGCGCGCAAGAAGAGTATCAACGGGTCGAAGATCATGTTGTTGGGGGTGGCGTACAAGAAGAATATAGATGATGTGCGGGAATCGCCGGCGCTGGACATTTATGACGGGTTGAAGCGGCGGGGGGCGCGGGTGACGTATCATGACCCGCATGTGCCGGCGTTCCGGTATGAGGGGTGTGAGGTACGCTCGACGCGGTTGACGGCGCGGGTGCTGCGGGCGCAGGATTGTGTGGTGATCGTGGCGGATCATACGGCGGTGGACTACCGCATGGTGGTGCGCGAAGCGCGGTTGGTGGTGGACACGCGCAATGCGACGAAAGGAATGCGCAACGCAAAGATTGTGAGGTTGTAAGAATGGGGCGGGCGAAGAAAGAGGCGTGGGAGAAAGGCCGGCGGCGGCGCGCGCCGGCGCGGGTAAAAGTAGAGTTGTCAACATGCCGCGCACTCATCCCGCTGGACACGGCGGCCGTGGGGGCGCAGTATCTGCAGGAGTGCGAAGCGTGCGTGGCAGATTTGTTGGCGAGAGAACAAGCGCGGCGGCAATACGATAGTGATGAAGAGGCCTTTCACACATGGTTACAGCTGGCTTTGGGGCCGCTGCACACAGAACTTAACAAGGCCAAGGAAGAGAGCCACGCTGCCTACGTAGCGTATCGCCAGGCGCAGGAGCGCGCGGGCTTCCGGCCGAGCCGGCTGGAAGAGATGATGGACCGGCTGCGCGGCGGGATTGCGTGTGAAGACGAGGACACGGAGACGTTTGGTGAGCCAGAGGGATGGAGCGGCGGGGCGGATGATGATGATGCGGAAGGACAAGCGGAGATTCGCCGTGAGAACATTGGAGGCATCGCGTCGTATTTTTGTATGGATCGGTGCGATGTGGAGCAGCGCATTAAGGAGCTGTACCGTGGGATGTGCCGGGCCTTGCATCCGGACGCGGGCGGTGGCGTGCCGGACGGCATGGAGTGGCTGTGGCATGAAGTGCAGTCGGCCTATCACGATGGTGACGTGATCACATTGATCAATTTGGAGACGCGTGTGCAGATCATGCAGGGCGTGTATGGCGTGCTGGCGTGTGTGGGAGATGTGATAGGGTTTTGCGCGCGGGTGCGGATGGCGCTGCACGTGATGGATAAGCAGCTTGCCGAATTGAGGAACAGCCCGGCGTGGGAGTTTAGCCAGTGGACGGAAGCGAAGAAAAAGCGCGTGGTGAAACAGGCTGAGCGGGAGCTGCAGGGGGAGATCGCGTATTTCCGGCGTGCCGCGGCGCACTACGAGGAGCAGCGGCGCGAGACGGTGGAGTATGAGCGGCGCGTGCGGGAACGCGCCGCCCAGCGGGAGAAAGAAGAAGAACGGCGGCGCCGCCGGTATGAAGCCGCCTGTGCGCGGGAAGGCGATACGCCCCCGCCGCGTCCCCGCCGCCGCCGTGGCGCCGCCGTGGCGGGCGACAGTCTGCAACCTGAATTTTCGTTCTAAGTATGGCCGCAGCCCGCCCAGCTGCCCTGCACCACTCGCTGGCCTGGGTGAGCGCCGGCAATCTCATCAGCAAACTGCTCATGTTTGCCGCGACGATCATTGTGGCGAACCGGGTGCGCGAGGCGGGCTTCGGCGCGCTGAGTGTGGGATTTACGATTGTGAATTACATCAGCGTGTTTGCGTTTGCCGGGATTGATACAGTGACGACACGGGAAGCAGCGGCGGCGCCGGCGGCGCGCTTGGCCGAATTCACCGGCCAAGTGGTGTGGCTGCGAGCAGGCGTGGTGGGGCTGGGGCTGGCGCTGGCGTGGGCGGCCGGCAGCGTGCTGGGCGGCGCGGCGGGCTGGCTGACGCGGCTCTATGCAGTGTCCTTCGTTCCCCAAATCATCTACCCGGTGAATTTGTTTTACGGAGTGGAGTGGAGCTGGCCCGTCACGGTGTATTTTGTGGGGGGGCGGGTGGTGTATCTTGGCTTGATCGTGCTGGGGGTGCGGGGAGAAGCGGATGCGCAATGGGTGCCGCTGGCGTTTGGCGCGGCGATTGCGGTGGAAAACACCTATTTATTTGTGCTGTGGGTGCGGCGGTACGGGTGCCGGCTGCGCGGGATGTGGGAGCGGCTGAACTGGTGGCGCTGGCGCGCGGCGCTGCCGGTAACACTGGCGATGGCCGGAGTGCTGTTGCACGAGAACGCGGCGCTGCTGGTGGTGTATTTGGCGCGCGGCGCGGCCGAGGCAGGGGTTTATTCAGCGGCCTACCGGCTGGTGTATGTGGCGATTAGTTTGACGCAGTTGTGCAGTTACGTATATTTGGCGCGGTTCACGCGCATGAGCGCGGAGGGCGGCGGGGCGGCGGGGTTGTATGGGCGGATGCAGGGCGCGGCGCTTGTGCTGGGCGGGGCGATGGCCGTGTGCGGGATGGCGGCAGCGGGGCCGGTGGTGCGGCTGCTGTATCGTGCGGAATACGGGGCGAGCGCGGGGGTGCTGGCGTGGGGCATCTGGCAGATGGCGCTGGCGCCGGCGCGGGTGATGGCGTTTCAGACGCTGACGGCGCTGCGGGTGCACGGCACGCTGCTGCGGGCGATTGCGGCAGGGGTGAGCGCCAGTGTGGTGTTGGTGGTGGCCGGCACATTGTGGCGCGGGGCGGCCGGGGCGGCGCTGGGCACGGTGCTGGGGGAGGCGGCCGTGGCCGCGCTGCTGGGCGCGGCCGCGTTCCGCGTGTTGAGCAAGAATGCAAATAAATGACAATATTGCAAAACACATCACAATATGACATTGTCACGGTGCAGCGCGCGGCAGCGGTGTATCCCACACGTGCGCCGTTCCATCCGCCGTGCCGCTATGATGAACTAGGACTGTTGCCGGCGTGTGAACCGGATGCGGGCAACGGGGTGTACGCAGCGGTGCGCGCGGCGTTGTGCAGCGTGGGCGGCGCGCCGGAGAATCCGCTGGGCTGGCTGGTACGGCCGGGCGATACGGTGGTGCTGAAACCTAATTTCATTCGTGAAAGTCACGAAACGCGCCCGCAGGAATGGCAGCAGGTGATCACGCATGGGTCGGTGATCCGTGCGGTGTGCGATTATGTGATTGTGGCGTTGCAGGGGCGCGGGCGGGTGATCGTGTGCGACGCGCCGCAAACCGATTCGTCATTCGACAACATCTGCCGGGTGTCAGGGATGTATGAGCTGGTGGCGTGGTACAGCACATGGTCGCCCGTTCCAGTTGAGCTAGTTGACTTACGCGCCGAGGAGTGGCACTCGGCAGATGGCGTCGTTTACAGACGGCAGAAATTGCCGGGCGATCCGCGCGGCTATGTGGCAGTTAATCTGGGACGGTACAGTTATTTCCATGGCATTTCGCCGCGGCTGGGTTTTTATGGCGCGGATTATGATACCGATGAAACGCGGCGGCATCATCATGATGACATTCATGAGTACTTGCTGGCGCGCACGGTGATGGACGCGGACGTGCTGATTAATCTGCCCAAACTGAAGACGCACAAGAAGACGGGTATCACGTGCGCGTTGAAGAACTTGGTCGGTATCAACGGCGACAAAAATTGGCTGCCGCATTACATGCTCGGATCACCGGAGGAAGGTGGCGACCAATTTCCGGCGCACAGTACGAAGGCGCAGTCGGAACGCGTGGTGGTGAGTTGGTTCAAGCGGCACATCTATCATGCACCGCCGTGGCTGGCGCGGCTGCTCGTGCCGTTGAAAGCTGCGGGCCGCGCCGTGTTTGGCGATACGCAGCGTGTCGTGCGCAGCGGCAATTGGCACGGCAACGACACGGCGTGGCGCATGACGCTGGATTTGAACACGTGCTGGTTCTACTACAACCCGGCGATGCAGCAGCTTGACCCGGGGCGCGCGCCGCGGCGCTATCTGGCGCTGGTGGATGGCATCGTGGCGGGCGAAGGCAACGGGCCGATGGCGCCGGATGCGAAGCCATGCGGCGTGATTATTGCGGGAGCGAATCCCGTGAGTGTGGACACGGTGTGTGCGTGGCTGATGGGGTTTGATCCGCAGAAGCTGCGCCTGTTGGCGGGGGCGTATGGGCGCACGGAGTTACCGCTGGCGGTCCGCGCGGCGGATGAGATTGTGGTGGCCAGCAATGAGCCGCGCTGGTGCGGCGCGCTGGGCACGCTTGACCCGCGCAGTACGTTCCAGTTCGCGCCGCACTTTGGCTGGCGCGGGGCAATCGAGCGCACGCCGGCTGTATAAAGTTCAGTTGCCGGTCACGCGCGCGGCTGCAGCAGTGAGAAGCGCCACCAGCTTTGCGGTATCCTGATGCGCACCTGCGAGCTGAGACGCGACAATGTGTGCCCAATCACCCTTGACGGCAGCACCGCGCGAGATGGCGGACACGATGCGCGTCACCGTCTCGTGCAACGCAGGATCAAGCGCATCACTGTGTCTGGCGATAAAGCGTTGCATGCGCGTTAGATGTCGCGTGAAGGTGTGGTGCCCGCTTTCCATTTGCAGCATGTGCAAGGCGAGCGCCGCGGCCAAGGTGATGAGAACACGCAGTTCCATCGTGTGGGCAGGCAGGCCGCCATCGCTCAAGAGCGCCGCGGCGATCGTCGTACCGTCATAGCCAGGCTTGGCGTGTGCAGGCCGTGCGGCATGTTTGGTCAAGCCAAACGACGCTTGGCAGCGGAACGAATATGTTACTGATGAATGTGGTATAGTTTGCGGCCGCATGCGGCTTGAGGAGAAGTACACCTCAAAGTCAGCGTCTGCGGGCATGCCGACGGGGACAACCGTGGTATGCGGCAGCGCGCCACGGTGGTCGTCAGGACGTTTGACCACGGCCACGAGCGACATGGCACGGTTGGCCAAGTTGAATTCTTGAGCGAGAGACACCAGGCGCTGCGTGACACGCCGGCTGGTACGATTGTTTTCGTTGTCAGTGTAGGTTGCTTCAAGGTCGGAAATGAGGCGCGCGCCGCGGGCCAGCCGGAGTGTTTCCGCATCGCAGGCCGCTGCGTCGCTAAACGTCAATACCATGCGTTCTGTTGCGCCCGTGTTGCCCCACGTTACCAGCAGATGTGCGGCGCTGTTGCGCGTATCACAGGAGCCATAGATCACGAGCGGGCGGCCGCTGAGCACGCGGGTGGGCGGTGGCGGCTCGATTGCCGCACGATCCATCCGCACGGCAACATTATCAGCCATCGGTGTGCCCATCGCTGCGAACAACTCGAGCACCGCTGTGTCAACACGCTCACGCCCCGTTACGTACCGGCTGGCACCGCCTGTCACGCGTGCCAAGTGCGTCAGAAAGCGGTCTTGGCTGGCGTCGCCGATGCCCAGACAATAGACGTGCAGGGGGGAGCTGGCCAGTGCCGCGGTGATGGATTCGGTTTCCGAAACTTCCCCGTCGGTGATCAGCAGCACGTCGCCGCCGGCTGTGCCAAGGATGTCTGCGGCACACCTGAGCGCACGCAGCAGTTCGGTGCCGCCGCTGGCGTGAATCTGTTGCAAGTGAATGCGCAGCGCGCAGGGCGGGTGCAAACGCACTGGGCGTGTTGTCAAACGCCACGAACCCGATTTCGTCGCTGGCATCCAGCGCGCCGAGACATGCGAGCACGGCATTGCGCGCCTGCGTGATGCGCTGGCCGGACATCGAACCAGAGCGGTCGAGCACAAACACGATGCGGCGCGGCGCGGGTGTTGCCATGCCAAATGCAGACGACGCCACAATTGCGCAGAACTCCTGTGTGCCCTGTGGCGTGACGCCAGCCAGCACGCCCCGGAAAGGCTGGTCCTGACGCACGTCCAGCACCAGATCCCGGTTCGGCACATCCGCGTCAGTGGCGAGTTCCACTACATACGTGCCGGGACGCACGGCCGTAGTGCGCACATGATGACTGCGCGAGGCCGTGGCGCAGATGGCGTGCGGCATAGTCACTTCGAGACGGAAACTCACTGCATGCAACGGCACATCCGGCCGCGCCACGGGAGGTAAGAACACATCACCGAAACTATCCACCGGCAATTCGGTGATGCCCATCCCCGGCGCACATTCGTACTGGATGGCCTTGGGATGATAGCACGGCGCCACGGTAAACGGGAAGCGGAAGCGCAGCGCGTCATCCGTCACATCCACGCCCGCGAGCAGCTCCAGCACCACGTCCACGCGCTCGCGTGGCTTGACATTGCCAAGCGTGAGATTGACGATGCCGTCACGATACGTTTCGGCCAGAGTGGCTAGATGTCCGCGGTCAAGCGCGTGTTCATAGAACTGGCGTGCTTCGTCGCGCGGTTTGAGTTCAGAATGTGCCTCAACACCTGGGCCGTGGACAACGAAACGCCGCAGTGCCGCATCGCGCGGCAGGGCAAAGGCATACACGATTTCGAGCGGCTGTGACGCACCCGAAATAAAACTGTGGCGCACCAGCAGGCGCGCGCTCGCAGGCGTCACCGTCCCTTCCAGATGCAGATGTTGCATCGCAAGCTCTAGCGAGCGGCCGTCCTGCGTGCGTGGTTCGAATGTGCCGCTTGAATGTGCTTTCATTTGCTCTCCTTGCGCGTGTGTGAATGAATGGTCAAAGAATCTGATGGCGGCGTGTGCAATGCGCGGGCAAGCGCGTCCATGTGGCGCAATACTACGTGTGCGCGCCAGGGCGGCATCCCCTCGCGCAGCAGTACGGCGACATCATCAGCCAGGTGATAATGCCGCCAGACAGCACCCGGGGGCGCAGGTGCGGGGCCGGAAGCTGCCGCGCGGATTTCAGCCAGGCTCTCGCCCTGCTGCTGGCGGCGTTGAATGGCGCGCAAGCGTGCCACATGCTCGGCGGTGTACGCCGCCCCGCGGCCGCGTTTCAGCGGCCCGGCCAGCACGCCGGAGGCGATGTAGTAGCGTATCGTGCGCGCGGGGACGCCGGTGGCAGCCGCCAGGGACTGCAGCGTATACACCGCAGACGGCGGACGAGGTCGACGTGACGTTTTCATGCCACCAGTATACCAAAAAAAAAAACAGTGTCAAGTACTGTCAAATTATTCGACGCGACGACTAGTCATGGCCGCCGGCCCCGGCAGCCTGATGCGGGGGGCACAAGGGCAGCGAGGCCGCTGGCCCTGCATACTTCGGTATCGGTATCGCTATCGCGATCAGTATCGAGATCGCCATCAGGATACGGTGTCAGGCTAGGAATTGATACTTTACGAAGGAGCAATAATATTCACAAAAAACAAAAAAACGATCTGCAATTTGCAAAATTGCAAAGTATACTTTCCTAGCCTGACACCTACTTGGCAGGGTGCCAGGCTAGGAATTGATACTTTACGAAAGAGCAATAATATTCAAAAAAAACGAAAAACGATCTTCAATTTGCAAAATTGCAAAGTATACTTTCCTAGCCTGACACCCATCATTGCAAAGTATACTTTCCTAGCCTGACACCTTTCAGGGGAGAGCGAGGAAGGGGGCGGGTGTGTGAGAGTGGCACGTCTCTTCGACGAGAGTGATGCGCTGAAGTGAAATAGCGTCGACAGGGCAGGCGCGCAGGCATTGGCCGCAGCGGATACATGCGTGGCCGTCAATCCAAATGGCGTGGGTATCGTCGCTGGAGCGCGCCGGGATGACGGAGCGCACGATGCCGTGTGCATCGCGCTCGAAGCGGGCGACACGCAGGATGCAGTTGAGATGGGCGGGTTTGGCCTTGATGCACCAATCGCAGTAGATGCAGCGCTGCATGTCGATTTCGAATTTGTAGTGACAGAGGTAACAGCGGCGGGCTTCGGTGACGGTGGTATGTGGCTTGAAGCCGGTTTCGACTTCCGCCGCCAAGGAGAGGCGTTGGTGGCAAGGGAGTATGGGCATGGGCTGGCGGGGGATATCGTCGAATTCGCGGATACGGCCGGTGGCGTCGGCGGATTCGATGAGGAGGGCGCTGCGGCGGCGCTGGGCGCCCATCAGCCAGGCATCAAGCGCCACGGCGGTGCGGCGCGCGCGGCCGATGGCTTCGATGATGGTGGCGGCGCCGGAGACAAAATCACCCGTGGCAAACAAGCCGGGCACAGGCGTCATGTGGGTGTTAGGGTCTACCTGCAGCCAGCCATTGCTGAACATATCAGGCGTGGTGACGTCTGAGATACAGGAGTAATCAGGGAACTGGCCGGTGGCGAGGAGGATCAGATCGGCGGCGACCTCGAACTCGCTGTTGGGCACAACGACTGGGCGGCGGCGGCCGGAGGCATCGGGCTCGCCGAGCTGGGTGCGAACAAAGCGCGCCGCGCTGACACGGCCGTTGCCGAGGAAAGCGACTGGGGCAACGCATTCAACCAATTCGATGCCTTCGCGGCGGGCTTCGACAATTTCTTCATGGGTGACGGGCATTTCGCGTTCGGTGCGGCGGTAGTAAATGCTCACTTGCTGCGCGCCGAGGCGCAAGCTTGAGCGGCTGCAATCCATGGCGGTGAATCCGCCGCCGACGACGATCACGCGCTGGCCGACGTCAGCCGCCATGGTGCGATTGACGCGTTCCATGAAGGGCAGACCGTGCTCAACGCCCGCCAGGTCAATACCGGGAACATCCGGCAGGTTTGGCCGCAAGGTGCCGATGGCGAGGAGGACGGCGTCATACTCATTGAGGAGATCGCGGGCAAATATATCACGGCCGAGGCGCAGCGCCGCGCGGTAGGCGATGCCCACATCGAGAATGTGTTGTATTTCTTGTGCAATGAGCGTGCGGGGCAGGCGGAACACAGGAATGCCTTGAATGAGCATGCCGCCCGGCAGAGCATAGTCATCGAAGAGGGTGCAGTGATGCCCATAGAGTGTCAAGTCGCGTGCAGCGGTGAGGCCGGCGGGACCGGCGCCGACGATGGCGATGCGCTTGCCGCTGGGCGGGAAGAGGGGCTGGAGGCGGACGGGGTGCTGATGTGCGCGCCAGTCAGCGGCGGTGCGTTTAAGCGCGCAGATGGCAACTGGTTCACCGTTGCCTTCAAAGCCATGGCGGCAGGCGTCTTCGCACGGGCGGCTGCACACACGGCCGAGGATGCCGGGAAAAAGATTGTGCAGCGTATTGAGATGATAGGCGCGCTGATAGGCTTCGCGGGCCAGATCATCAATGTACTGAGGGACATCCGTCAGGGCAGGGCAGGCGGCCTGGCAGGGAACATTACGGCGCAGCCAATCAAAGTCTTTGGGAGCTCGGGCGGTGCCAAGCGGGGCAGAGAGCGCCGCGGGCAACGGGTGAGCCACCGTATGTTCCATGCCGGGGGCGGCGGGAATGAAGGAGCTTGGAGCATCACTGAGCAAGGCAGCGCGCAGAAGGTCGAGGTGATCGCACGCGGCGTGAACGCGGTCAATGGTGTCATGCGCAGAACGGGGAGCGTGTTCGCGGGCGCGGGCGAACAGTGCCGCGGCGGCGGGATCGGCGCGGCGGGCGGAGATGGCCGCGGTGAGCAGCATGGGCTCCCATGCATGTGGCTGGCGTTTGGCTGCGGCAGCAGCCCAGGCCAGTGCGCGCTCGTTTTGGCCGGCTAGGAGCGCAGCCGCAGCAGCCATGAGGAGCAGCTGATCTGGGCACGAGGATGGTTCGATGAGCGTGCAGGTATCTGCGCACTCGCGATAGCGCGCGTGGCGGAAGTACAGCCACGCGAGCATGGGGAAGAGGCGCGGATCATCGCAGCCGAGCTGGCGCGCGCGTTCGAGGAAGACGGTGGCGGCGTAGAGATCGCCGCGGGCATCGCCGCGCAGGAGGTAGGCGTGGCCGGTGATGAAGGGGGGCAGCGGGTGGCGGCTGTGCCAGGGCATCAGTTCTGGCGCGGTGGCCAGCTGGATGGCGCGGTCAGGATGGCCCTGGGCGAGGGCAGTGGCGGCCTGGGACAAAAGTGATAACAGATTATCAGGGATCACTGGACTCATGGCAGGTTGTCGGAAGAATGAGGAATGGGAGAAGCAAGGAGAGCGTTGAGGGCGCCGGGCTGGGCGGCTTGAGCCACGAGGGCATTGAGGTGGGTGGCACACCATGCACGGCCGCGGGAGAGGTACCAGTGGCGGAAGGGGGTGCGATCATCCGCGCGTTCGCGCACAAAGGTTTCGATCAGCCATTCGACCGCTCGTGGAGTTTCCGCGGCAGGGATGCAGCAGACGGGCTCATTCAACGCGGGCACGCCGTGGTAAATGGAGCCGCCGAGCGAGAGTTCAAAGGCCTCGGTTGAGCCGCTGCTGGCGGGCAGGCGCATGCCGCGCAGGCCAATGTCGGCGATTTTGTGCTGGCCGCAACTATTGGGACAGCCGTTGATATTGATGAGGATGCGGCAGGAGCGCACGCGCGGATCAGGGTGGGCGGCGATGCGTTCGCGGATCAGCCGGTAGAGATTAGGGGTATTGGAGACGGCGAGATTACACAGGGTGGTGCCGACGCAGGCGACGGCATCGGGCACACCCATGAAGCCCTCGGTGTGAAAGCCGTGCGCGCGCAGGCGGGCGAGCAGCTCATCCGCGCGGGCGGTGTCAACGCCATGCAGTTCCATGTTTTGGCGGTGAGTGAAATAGACGTGGCCATCACCGTAGTCTTCGGCGAGGTGCGCGGCATTGTCAAGTTGCTCCGCCGTTAATTCGCCGCGCCAGACGAGGATTTGGACGAGGACTTTGCCGGGCTGTTTTTGCGGGATGACGGCTGGGGAACGGTCAAACGAGTATGGCACCGAAGGCAGCCTACCGTCGTCACTGAAGGCGATCTGGGCGATGTCAGAGGGCGCAAGGCCTGCGGCCGCAAGGTATTGACGCAGGAGGTCTTGATAGTGGGCGAGGCCGAAGGCGTGCATGACGTATTTACTGCGGGCATAAGCGCGGTTGCGGCGGTTGCCCCAATCGCGGAAGAGGGTGATGGCCGCTTGGGCGACAGGCACGACAAGGTGTGGCGGGACGAAATCAAGGACGCGTGTGGCGAGGAAGGGGCGCGCGCCAAGGCCGCCGGCGCAGAAGAGCATGAAACCGGGCGAGCCGTTGCGCTGGATGCCAACCCAGCCAAGGTCGTTGGTGAAGGGCTGGCCGCAGGCGGTGAGGCAGCCGGAGAAATTGATTTTGAATTTGCGCGGGAGATTGCGCAAGTCGTCGCGCGGCAACATGGCGTGTTCGAGGGCTTCGGCGGCAGCGCGGGCATCGGCTTGTTCGGCCGGGCAGACGCCGGACCATGGGCAGCAGCAGATATTGCGCGTAACATCGCCGCAGGCATTTTTGCCCGTCAGGCCATGGCGGGCGAGCTCTGTCATAATCGTGGCAATGTCAGCCAGTTTAACCCAATGGAATTGGAGGCATTGGCGCGTGGTAATACAAATTTGGCCGAGGGCGTAGCGGGCGGCGAGTGCGGCCATGAGACGGGCGTGCGCGGAGGAGAGGCGGCCGCCGGGGACGCGCGTGCGCATCATGAAAAAGCCCGGCTGGAGTTGCTTATACACGCCGGCCCATTTGGAGAGCAGGGCATGGCGTTTGGAGAAGGCGTCATCGCCGGCCGCGCCGAGGGCGGCCCAGTCGAGATCGAGACCGGTTTGTTTGACGCGCTCTTCGGGCGCCAGGCCGTCGAGTTCCATCGGGTTGAATTTCGTTAACATAACGTTGGAGCATTTTTGGTTTATCGCATGGTTTTAGTATAATGGAAGATGTTTAATAAGTCAACCAGGTATGCGTTGGTGTGAACCGAGACGACGAAAACGATGAGTGCGTTACCATTAGTCAACGTGGAAGCTGTGCGGCGTGAGCTGGACGGGCAGCCGGCGCTTGAAATTGTGCGGTGGTGCTATGCGAGCTTTGAACCCGGGCGGATCGCCCTGTCCACGAGTTTCGGCGCGGAAGGCATGGTGCTCTTGGACATGATCATGCAGGTGTGCCCGAGCCCGCGGGTGTTCACCATTGATACGGGGCGCATGTTTCAGGAAACATACGATGTGTGGCAGACGGTCATGGAGAAGTACAACATCCCGATAGAAGTATGTTATCCTGATGCGGGCGAGATCAATGCGATGGTGAAGGAGCAGGGGCCGAATTTGTTTTACAAGAGTGTGGAGAACCGCAAGCGCTGCTGTTACGTGCGCAAAGTGGCGCCGCTGCGGCCGGCGTTGAAAGACACACATGTGTGGCTGACGGCATTGCGGCGCGGGCAGTCGGAAAGCCGCAGTGAGATTCCGGTGATAGATTTTGTGCCGGATTACGGATTGTACAAAGTATGCCCGCTGTATCAGTGGAGCGAGGAAACGGTGTGGGAGTATATTCGCAACAACGGGGTGCCGTTTAATGAATTGTACAACCGCGGCTTTCGCACGATTGGCTGCCGTCCATGTTCGCGGGCGATCGGGCCGCATGAAGACACGCGCGCGGGGCGCTGGTGGTGGGAGAAAGAGACGGCCAAGGAGTGCGGCATTCATGTGCATGAGGGCAAGGTGCAGCGCAAGCCAAAACCGCCGATGTATCAGATTTGAAGTATGCATGAGGCACAGGAACGAACGCTGGTGTTCTTGCCGGTGTGTTTGAACATCACAAATCTGCGCATTGTGATGGTCGGCGGCGGGCGCGTAGCAGAGCACAAACTGCATGGGGTACTGCGTTTTACCAAGGCGGTGACGGTGGTGGCGCCGGAGGTGAGTGAGGCGATCCGGGCCAGCGGAGTGGCGGTGCGGGCGGAGGCGTATCATGCAGGAGTGCTGGAGGGCGCGGGGCTGGTGTATGCGTGCACGAACGATGCCGCGTTGAACCGGCAGGTGCGGGAAGACGCGCATGCGCGCGGGCTGCTGGTGAATGTGGCGGACGCGCCGGAGCTGTGCGATTTTGTGTCGCCGGCGGTGGCGGTGCGCGGCGAGATGGCCATTGCCGTCAGTTCGCAGGCGCGCAATGTCAAACGCGCCATTGCCTGGCGGGACCGTATCAACGAGTTGCTGGACGATGATCAGTTTGACGGTCTTTGAGACAGGGCGGGTGCCGGCGCCCGCGCAGTGCCGCTGCATGTCGCCGGCGTATGTACTGCTGGCAACGTGCCAGCGCGTGGAAGTGTACCATGGCGACGGGGCGGCGCCGTATGAGGTTGTGCGGCATTTGTGGCGCGTGACGGCGGGTTTGGAATCGCGGCATGTGGGCGAGACGGAGATACAAGGGCAGGTGCGCGCGGCGCTGCGCATGGCGGAGGCGGAAGGGCACGTGTCGGCCGGGCTGCGGCGGCTCTTTGAAGGGGCGCTGGCCGCCGGGCGGGCCGTGCGTCGCGCCACGCATATCAGCGCCGGTGCGCGCTCGTATGCGCATGGCGCATTTGCCGAGTTGCGTGAGGCGCTGGGAGGCGTGCGCGATACAACGATTGGATTTGCAGGAGCCCACACGCTGCAAGCGCGCATTGCTGCACGCTGCCGTGCGTACGGCTGCCGCCGCATGATCTTTACCAACCGCACGTGCAGCCGTGCTGGCTGTCTTGCGCAACAGGTGCATGGCTGGTGTGTGCCGTTGACACAGGTGCAGGCACTGTTGCGGACATGCGACGCGGTAGTGGTGGCCGTGCGCGCGCCTGCGCCAATTATTGTTGCAGACATGGTGCCGAGGGACAAACCACTCGTGCTACTGGACATGTCCATCCCACGCGGCGTGGCAGCCGATGTGCACAGGCTTCCGCAGGTAACCGTGCGGACGCTGGAGGATGTAGTACGGCGCTTGCACGCTGCGCGCGCGGTACGGTGCGACGCAGTGCATGCTGCAGCTGCATTTATCGAGCAAGCCGCGCATGCGTTTTGCCGCGGTGCCGCCATGCCGGGAGTGGCGGCGTGATGCGCATCGGTACACGCCCTAGCCCGCTGGCGCTGCGGCAAGTTGAGGAAGTATGTGCGGCGGCGCCGGAATTACAGGGAGAGATCGTGGCGCTGGCGACGCAAGGCGATCGCGACCGGGTGCGCTCGTTGCTTGAAGCTGTGCCGGGCGATTTTTTTACGGATGAATTGGATGTGGCGCTGATAGACGGCAGGATTGATCTTGCGGTGCATTCGGCGAAGGACCTGCCGTATCCGCTGCGGCCGGAGCTGGATGTGGTCGCGCTGACGGCGGCGCGGGAGCGGCGGGACGCGCTGGTGAGCCGGGGCGGATTACGGCTGGCGCAGCTGCCTGCGGGGGCGCACGTGGGCACGAGTTCGCCGGCGCGGCGCGCGCAGCTGCTGGCCGCACGGCCCGAGCTGGTGCCGGTGAGCATTCGCGGGACGATCGCTGAGCGGCTGGCCTACGTGGATGATGGCCGGCTGGATGCGGTAATTGTCGCGGCATGCGCGCTGGAGCGGCTTGGGCTGCAGCAGCGTATCGCCGAGTATTTGCCGTTTGCCACACATCCGCTGCAGGGGGCGCTGGCGGTCGTAGCGCGGCGTGACCGGCCGGAGCTGCGGCGGCTGGTGTATCGGATTGATGTGCGGCGCACATGGGGGCAGTGCTGGCTGGTGGGGGCGGGCCCGGGTGATCCCGAGTTGCTGACGCGCCGCGCCTGGCATATCATCACGCATGCAGATGTGGTGGTGCATGATGCGTTGATAGATGAACGCGTGCTGGCAGGCTACAGCGGCGAGCGCATCAATGTGGGCAAACGCAAAGGCGCTCACACCCTGCCGCAGGAAGAGATTAACGAACTGCTGTATCAACTCGTAACAAGCGGGAAAACAGTTGCACGACTGAAGAACGGCGATGTGGGGATTTTCGGCCGTGGCGGGGAAGAATACCGGTATTTGCGCGAGCGGCTGGCCTCAGTGAGCATTGTGCCGGGCGTCACTGCAGCCAGCGCGGCGGCGGCGGATGCAGGGATGGCGCTGACGCAGCGCGGGGTTGCGCGCGAGCTGGTGATCATGAGCGGCCATGACGCGCAGCGGTGCGCCCCGGCAGATGCTACGTATGCCGTGTACATGGGCGCCACGGAGCGTGTGGCGGTAGCGGACACACTCAGCCAGCGTGGCCTGCCGCCATCCACAGCGGCGCTGATTGTTGCACATGCAAGTATGCCGCAGGCAACGTGCCGCGAGATGCGTCTGGATGAGTTGGCACACGGAGAGAGCGAAACGCCCGCGGTGATAATTGCAGGCCACGTGGCAGCCGGGCGTGATCATCAGCCGCGCGCGTTGTACACGGGGCTGGATGTGTGTGCGGCGCGGGTGCCGATGCGGCTTGTTCCGTATCCATTGATTACCACACGGCCGCTCATGTGTGCGGCTTCATGGCAGGAGTATGACGCGCTGGTGTTTACCAGCAAAACGGCCGTTGCGTCTTTTTGCGAACGTTGGGAGATGCCGGCGGTGCCGGTGTTTGCGGTCGGGCCAGCGACGGCGGGTGCGTTGGAGCAGCGCGGTGTGCGCGTCGCGGGGATGCCCGCCCGCGCTGATGCCGAGGCGCTCGCAGAGCTGCTGGCAGCCAGCGCATACGAGCACATCGGCTATCCGTGTTCCGCGCGCAGCCACAACGCCTTACATGCCATGCCGCGCGTGCACGCGGTACCGATTTACACAACGGATAACCTGCGGCAACCCATTGTTGATTTGAGACAATTTGACGGAATCGTATTCACCTCGCATTCGACGGTGGAAAGTTTTTTTGCGCTCTACACAGAGGTTCCGGCTTCACTCGCATGTTTTGTCTTTGGCGCTCCAACCTGCCGCGCACTGTGCGCCCGAGGTGTGCGGGAAGAACAGATTATTGTGGTGCCAGCGCAATGATGATTCAGGAAAGCTCCTTTCAACGTTTCCGCTGGCGCCGCGCCGATGCAGCTGCGCGCGCACAGTGGCGCGAAACGCACGTGGCTGTGCAGGATTTTATCTGGCCGCTGTTTCTGGTGGAGGGGTGCGGCGTACGCGCGCCAATCTCCGCCATGCCCGGCGTGGAACGCTATTCTGCGGACGTGGCGTGTGAGGTTGTACAGGCATATGCAGCACGCGGTCTGCGCGCGGTGTTGCTGTTTGGCGTTCCGCGTGCCAAGGGGATTGAACAAGCGTGGGACCCTGACGGCATCGTTGCGCGAGCGATCCCGCTACTGGCGCGCGCAGCGCCTGATGTGGAGATCATCACGGATGTCTGCTTATGTTCATACACGCCTAATGGCGCGTGTCACATCGGCGATAATGATGCGACGTGCGAGTATCTGGCACGCATCGCGGTGTGCCACGCCCGGGCCGGCGCACACTGGGTGGCGCCGTCGGACATGATGGACGGGCGGGTGTGGTACATCCGGCGCGCGCTGCAGGCAGCAGGAGTGCACACGACGCGCATTATGTCCTACGCTGCGAAGTATGCATCAGCGTATTACGGGCCGTTTCGCGCTGCGGCTGACTGTACGCCAGCCGGTGACCGGCGTGACCATCAGCTCGATCCGCCCAATGTGCAGGAAGCACTAGAAGAAATCGCAGCGGACATTGACGAGGGCGCGCAGGCAATTATTATCAAGCCTGCCCTTGCGTATCTGGATGTCATCTGCCGCGCACGTGCGGCGGTGCAGGTGCCGGTGGTTGCCTACAACGTCTCTGGTGAATATACCATGCTGCGGCGTGCAGTGAATGACGGCACGGCCGCGCCGCGGATAATTGCCGAGACATTGATCAGTATTAAGCGCGCAGGCGCAGACCGCATTATAAGTTATTTTACGCCCAACGTCGTGGACGGGGTGATCACATGGGACTAAGCCGGCAAGCGTTGTTTGATGAAGCACGCGGCGTGCTGGCGGGCGGGGTGAATTCGCCGGTGCGCGCGTGGAAGCCGCTGGCACAGCCGCCGCTGTTTGTGGCGCGCGGGCAGGGTGCGTATATCTGGGACACCGAAGGGCGGCGGTATGTGGATTGCTGCATGTCGTGGGGGGCGCTCATCGTAGGGCACGCCGCACCGTGTGTAGTGGATGCCGTATGCGCGGCTGCACAAGACGGCACATCGTTCGGCGCGCCGACGGTGCATGAAACCGAGCTGGCGCGGATGATTTGCGCGGCGTTGCCTTCGATCGAGCGCGTACGCTTTGTGAATTCCGGGACGGAAGCGGTGATGAGTGCCGTGCGGCTGGCACGCGGGTATACTGGGCGGCCCGGGGTGCTGAAATTCGACGGGTGTTATCACGGGCATGCAGATGCGCTGCTGGTGCGGGCGGGTTCGGGCGCGGGGGCGCTGCCGCAGGCGAGTTCCGCGGGCGTGCCGGATGACACCGTGCGCCATACGTACTCTGTCCCGTTTAACGACATCGCGGCAACCCGTGCCACCATTGAAGCGCACGCCGGCGAGCTGGCCGCGGTGATCGTAGAGCCGGTGCCCGCCAACATGGGACTTGTGCTGCCTCATGATGGGTTTCTGCACGAACTGCGTGCGTTAACACAGCAGCATGGTATTCTGCTGATCTTTGACGAGGTTATCACCGGATTTCGCGTATGCTACGGGGGCGCGCAAACGCTGTATGGCATCACGCCCGACCTGACCACGCTGGGCAAAATCATTGGGGGCGGGCTGCCATGCGGTGCGTTTGGGGGCCGGGCAGAGATCATGGCGCAGCTGGCGCCAGAAGGAAATGTCTACCAAGCTGGTACACTTTCCGGCAATCCGCTGGCGATGCGGGCGGGCCGGGCGGTGTTAGAGTTTCTGCGCGAGCATGTGCAGGTGTACATGGCGATGACAGCGCTGCTGGCATCATGCGCGGAGGAGTGGCGCGCGCGGAGCGGGCGGCCGGTGAGTACATTAGGCAGCATGTTCACCATCTGGTTCCGGCCGAACGTGCCGGCGAATTTCGCCGAAGCGCGTGAACAAGACGTAGCGGCGTTTCGCGCGCAATACACACGCTGGCTGGCGCAGGGCGTGTATCTGCCCCCGGCGCTGTGCGAAACGGCGTTCATTTCAACGGCACACACGCGAGCTGATCTGGAGCGCATTGTGGCGTAGGCATACCGGAAAAGGATTTACAAGGTACAATTTGGGGGAGGAACCACGAAGACACGCAGAGGCAGTCAGATTGCAGAATAAGTACGTCAGAAGTGCAGTCTACAGTTAAAAATCAAAAGTCGTATGCGGCGCTGGCGCTACCGTAGAGGAGCCATCCTGGCTCCTAGTGGATGTGAAATAAGCTAGGCGGCAGGATGCCGCCGCTACTTTGCGTTGATAAGCGCGTGCGGCTGCAACGCCCGCCGAAGGAGCGCTTCGTAGTTGGTGGGTGCGTTGACGGGGTGGGATGGGTTTGGGTATAATAGATGAAACGGGGCGTGGTGCGGGCGCGCGGCACACATGAGAATTTGTATGGCACATCTGTCAGTTGAGATATGCGGGTTGCGGTGCGCGCATCCGGTGTGGCCGGCGGCGGGGCCGAATGTGTTGGATGCGGCGCATGCGTTGCGGGCGGCGCAGGGCG
>Ga0308414_1000139_pt1 | contig 42994 bp, 41 predicted proteins | sample HotsprSampleOS50_FD_205667 | JGI IMG/M metagenome (GOLD analysis project Ga0308414, IMG submission 205667) | Hot spring phototrophic mat microbial communities from Octopus Spring, Yellowstone National Park, Wyoming, United States - 20090730_OS50 ... | reverse complement strand
TTACTCATTGTCAGTATTCCTTCCATATTAAGATTCTCCTTTTTTTTGAGAATCCTAATTTCAGTGTTTTTTTACTGACATTTCTATTGAGTTATATTACTGACATTTCTTAAGAGTTATTACATCTCAACAATGTTGAATGAATACTATTTTGCTCTTACAATCTTCAGAAGTATTTTATTGGATTTTTTAATTGATGCTTCATCAGTTTTAATTTTCATCAGCTTTCCTTTAAGCCAGCTTTCACTCATATCGGAATAATGCTGACTGAAAACATTTCCTGATTGACCTGTTGTCAAAATCAAATTGATTTCTTCCGGTTTTGCAAAATCATAAATAAATCTCATTGATGGACCTAAAACATTTTCAAATTCATCGTGACGAAATGCTGCAAACTCTTCAATGCTTTTTGCAAATGGATATTCAGTATTAAAAATTGTTGTTCCATCTCCGCCAATTTCATAAGGACCAATATTTATGAACTGATCAATCAGATTAAAGTTGCCGCTAAACGGATGTTTGAAAATTACTTTATGAATTCTTCCCCACTGCCAATAGCTTAAATCTTTGCCATATTTTTTCTCAAGATATGTTAAAGCATCAGATAAAGATTTTCTTATGACGAAATTTTTATCTTCAATTTTGGATGTTGTTATATCATCGAACCAGCTTGTTTCTGATGGAAGAATTTTTAATAAACTTCTGTATGGAACATTTGCAATAAATAAAAATTTATTGAATAAGTCTTCGCCCATTTCGTCAAGATAAATATTTCTTAAAAGATATTTCAGAAAAACCTGATAAATACTTGTAACCTGCGTTGAACCATTCATTTCATAGTCCCATTTTTCAAAAAGTTCAAGTGCTTCAAGAAGATTTTTATCTTTTACTTTAACACCTTCAAATGCTTTAATAATGTAAGGCACAACTTGTTTTGCATATTCAGATGTTTGATCCATCTGATATTTCATAAAATCTTCTACTGAATGTTTTGCTTTTTGTTTAAGCAGAAAATTAATTCTGTCAAATCGTGATGTTGGTTCCCATAAATTCGAAATATGATACTTAAAATTCGGGAATAAATTATTGTTGGCAGTTGCATAGAAATTTTCCGGTGGATTTATTATTACAGCCATTTCATCTTTCGGAACAAAACCTTTCCAATCATTTGCAGAAGTTTTACCATCACTGATAATTGTTGAAGCAGTCTGCGACCTTTGAGGAATTTTAGCTCCCATTACATAGCCAATGTTACCCTGTTTATCAGCATAAAGAAAATTTTGTCCGGGCAAAGCAAAATAACTAACAGCTTCTCTGAATTCACTGAAGTTTTGTGCTTTATTAATTTTAAGGAAAGCAAGCATATCATCGCTGAAATAATTCCCAAGCCATTGCATACTTATCGCAGAATATGTTTTATTATCTTCATTATAAACAAAAGTGAATGGATGAATTTCAGAAATTATTGGACCACGATGAGTTCGTTTTATTTCAAAAGCAAATTCTTTTTGGTTTTTAATTTTAATTGTATCCTTAATTATCTGAAGTGGAATCCATCTTCCATCAAGTAAATAATTTTTCTTTGCAGAATCAAGAGTTTCGTAGAAATAATCTGCATCATCATTCATCAGATTTGTAAGAGCCCAGCTAATGTTTTCATTTTTACCAATTACAATTCCTGGAACTCCCGGTAATGTAACTCCTGCAGCATTCCAGTTTTTACTTTTTATTACTACTGCATACCATTTGCCCGGCGCGCTGAAAGCAAGATGAGGATCGTTTGCAATAATTGGCTTACCTGAAGTTGATTTTGAATTATTTACTACCCAATTGTTAGAACCAACCTGAGTTCCTCTCCAACCAAGTAAATTTCTGAATGCAAGATTCGTCTTTATAAATTCATTAGCTAACGATGAAATATTTTTTGTAGCAGGAATTTTTTCAAGATTTGATTCGTTGATATCAGGAAGTATTTCGAGCAATTTATCTTTACCGAATTTTTCAACCAGTTCAGCATAAGTAAAATCAACCCACCAGCTAAGATTTAACTCCCAGCCCATCATTCTGACAACAATTAAACTATGAATTGGTTCCCAGTTTTCCGGTTGATAACCAAGCACATCAAATTCAATTGAGTAATTCCCTTTATTTTCTTCAATGAATTTATTAACACCGTTTGAATATGCCTGAAGAATTCTTATCACCTGAGAATCGTAGCGGGAATAATTTTCCTGAATGGTTCTTTTAATACCTACAGTTCTGAACATTTTATCAAAAGGTAAAGCTTTTTCACCGAGAATTTCAGCAAGTTTTCCTTCGCCAGCGCGACGAATAAGATCCATAATAAAAAGTCTTTCCTGAGCGTGAAGATATCCGAGTGCAAATGCAGCATCCTCATCTGTTTCGGCAAAGATGTATGGAATCGCTAAAGAATCACGATAGATTTCTATATCAGAAAAAATTTTATTGCTTTGAATTGTTCCTTCGTATTTGGGAAGCGATGAAGTAAGCATTTGGTAGAAAAATATTGCTGCGAAAATTGTAATCGCAATAAGTGAAGAAAAAATTCCAATCAAAACTTTTAACCATTTAGGCATATTTGAATATTTCTTTATAATTAAAAAAATTTTTATTTCTATTAAACACTTCAGATAGCATTTCACTTAAAGGTAGCAAAAAATTTTATTCACAATTAAATCTGACAGTCAAAGAATTCTGAGAAATTCAGAGTAGTTATTTCTATTAACTATCATTTCGCTTTGTGGTTTATAATTTTTCAGAAAGGTTTTAGAAATCTGTGTTTTTTGCTTCTCACTAAAAGTGAATTCGTAAGCATAAAGTTTACCTTCAATTTCCTCAATGTAATCAACTTCCTGTTGTTGTGAAGTTCTCCAAAAATATTGTTTAACATCAAGATCATCTATTAAGTTAAGTTTAAGTTTTTCTGAGATTAAAAAATTTTCCCATAGTGCACCTTTATCATTTCTTCTATCGAGTAAGTTAAAATTTGAAATAAGAGCATTCCGAATTCCGGTATCATAGAAATAAATTTTCCTCATCTTAGAAATTTATGTTCTGAGATTTCTGCTAAAAGGATTTAATCGAAAAATTATAAAAGCTTTTTCAAGTATATCAATGTATTTACTGACAGTGTCTTTATCTATATTTAATGTATTCGCCAACTCATTGTAAGATACTTCATTCCCAATTTGAGCAGCGAGAAGCATAAGAAGTTTTTCAATCTGCTCTGGTTTTCTTATGCTTTCAAAGCTAAGAATATCTTTAAATAGATAACTTCGGGTAATTTCTTTTAAGAGAGTCTTTTTTTCATCAGGTTTAGAAATTATTTCCGGATACATTCCATAAATAATTCTATCCTCAAGTAAACGATTAGTTTCTATCCATCCAAAAGTATCAACAAGTTCTTTAATTGAAACCGGCATTAAAGTGAAAACATACTTTCTTCCGGTTAACGGTTCATTAATAATATTTGAAAGCTCAAACGAACTAGAACCAGTTGCAATAACCTGAACATTTTTTATTTCATCAGCGAAAAGTTTTAGTGTAAGACCAATGTTTTTCACTCTCTGTGCTTCATCAATAAGAATTAGATTTTTATTGCCAATGATGCTTTTTAGTTTTGTTGAGGTAGTTTCGGTAAGTAATGCTCTTATGTCTGGCTCATCACAATTTAGATATACAGAAATATCAGGAAATTTATTCTGAATATTTTTTATAAGAGTTGTCTTCCCAACCTGCCTGGCACCATAGAGAATTATGATTTTACCTTTGAAAAGTTTGGATTCAATTATTGGTTGAAGGGCTCGTTTAATCATTTTGGAACCTGATTTTTTTGTCAAACATAAGATTTTTCGATTACAATCGCAAAATATTATAAGATTTTTCGATTAGGATCGAAAATTCTTTAAAAAATCTTTTTAGTAAGACTATTTATGTTCTGGATGACATTCCATTTCAGATTGAGTTACTGTCTGTGCAGAAATTTTCGGTGAGATATATGGAATTCCTAATGCAAGTCCTCTGAGGATAAATAAAACTGCCAGAACCACTGCAAATGTAGGAATAGCTTGATTTATTTTCTTACGAATATTCAGATTAATAAATTTTCCAAAAATAGTTGCAGCGAACATTGCGGGAAAAGTTCCTAATCCAAAAAGAATCATAAATATCATACCTGAAATTGCATCACCGGAAGAAATTGCTCCGGCAATTGCAACATATACCAAACCACACGGCAATAATCCATTCAGTAAACCAATTAAAAACATCGCTGGAATCGTACCTTGCTTGAATAATTCAGAGATCCCTGATTTTATAGGCTCTGAAATTTTTAAAACAATTTTATGTTGATAGATTTTTGATTTGTATTTAATAGGAGTCAAAACTACAAGTAAAATTATACTTCCTACAACTATTGTAATTGTTTGCTGAAATCCGGCTATCACAAGTCTTGAACCCAATAAGCCAAATACAGCACCAATGAATGAGTAAGTAACCAACCTTCCGAGATTATAAAAAATTCTACCTGAAATAAAATAAGCAACACCAGAAGCTGGATAAGGCAAAGCTATTGCAATTGGACCGCACATTCCAATACAATGAGCAGAACCGAAAAAACCAATTGCAAGTGCCGATAGAATTTCAGGAGTTATCATCGTTAAATATTGATTGCGGTTTCTTTGTAATAGTTATTGTTATTATAATTCCAATTTAGTTTAACTCTCCAGAAACCTCGTTTTAAAGATGAAACTGGTATAACCTGTTTTTGATTTTCTAACTTAATAGGAATTTTAATATCTAAGTTAGAATCTGATGGACGATAAAATACAATTTCACCATTTACTAAATCAGACTTAAATGTATCAGGGAAATTAATTATTACAAATTGACCATCATAAGTTAGATTTACTTGATTAGCAAATTGATTAGTTCTTTTTTCGATTTCAATTTGTTTTTGGTAATCCAAACCTTTTGTGTAATAATCCTCTGTTACCAAATCAACTTTTTGATTCATCAGGAAAATGGTTTGAATTACGACTGCAATAACAAAGATAGAAATACCAATTACTATTCCTGTTCCCCAACTAATCTTTTTCATTTATTTAACTCCACTGGACCTAAAAAAGTTGTAGTAATAGATTTTACTAATTTATCTCCATCAAAGAAATCAAGTTTTATGGGAGTATTCATCTTAGTAATATTCTCTTTATTAACAGAAAGCATAAACTTCATTTCTTTAATCTCCTGAGGTTGAAAATTCAGATTGCCTCCAATTAGTTTAATATCTCCATCAATATTATTTATTTTCATAATAATATTAGCAGGATCGAAAGTTTTGTTAACAATATTCAGATCATAAAGATTGCTAATCTTCCCATCCGGTTGTTCCTGAAAAAGAGTTCCTCTGGTCCTCAGAACTGTAATTACATAATCAGACCTGTTCACAAGAAGCACTGTTAAGATGGTAATTAAAATAACAAGTACAATACTGTATAAAGCCATTCTCGCGGTGAATTTAAATTTTGCTTTGTTCTCAATATTTTTCAAAGAGGCATAACGAACTAATCCCCTTGGACGATTGATTTTATCCATTATACTATCACAAGCATCAATACAGGCGGTACAATTAACACATTCAAGTTGAATTCCGTTTCTGATATCAATTCCAGTAGGACAAACATCAACACAAAGATGACAGTCTATACAATCGCCTCTGTTAGAGAAATCATCACCTTTCTTTAATTTACTTCTTGGCTCGCCTCTTTTATAATCATAAGCAATAACAATTGAATCCTGATCAAGTAAAACTCCTTGCAGCCTTCCATACGGACAAACAATAGTACAAACCTGCTCCCTGAAATATGAAAAAATGAAATAAAAGACTCCTGAAAAAACTGTGATTGCAAATAAACCACCTAAGTGCTGGGAAGGTGGATCGGTAATAATATCTATAAGTTTATCCATACTTATAATGTACGAAAGGAAAATATTCGATATAAAAAAGGCAATTCCAAAGAAGATTAAATGTTTTAAACCTTTTTTAAATAGTTTCTTAGAAGTCCAGGGAGCAGTTTTTAATTTAATTTGTTCGCGGGCATCTCCCTCAATCCAATACTCAATTTTTCTGAAAACCATTTCCATAAAAACTGTTTGAGGGCAAGCCCACCCGCAAAAAATTCTACCAAAAATTACTGTAAAAAGAATTATAAAAACTACCAGCGTAATCATTGCCAAAGCAAAAATTATAAAATCGTGAGGACCAAATGGAATGCTAAATAAAATGAAACTCCTGTTCGGAAAATCAAATAACATAAAAGGATGACCTTTTACTTTAATAAACGGCACAACAATCAGAAAAGAAAGTAAAATAATACTGACAAAAATCCTTGCATTGTGAAACCTGCCAGAAGGTTTTTTAGGGAATACCCATTTTCGTTTACCTTCTTTTGTAACAGTTGCAAGATGATTTCTAAATTCCTGATGCTCTTCGTTTATTGTATCAATATTCATTTTATTTTAAACCATAATTTGTTTTTAATTTTGCTCTTCTTTCCAAATTTCTCCTTGTGGTGCTTTCGGATTTGCAGGCGTGGTTCCGTGTAATGTTAAAACATAACTTGAAACCTCCTGAATTTGTTTAGGATTCAATAAATTTTGCCAGGCAATCATACCTTTATTAACTACACCATATTTAACAACTTTAAATACATTTTTAATTCCGCCTCCGTGAATCCAATAGTCATCAGTTAAATTTGGACCAACAATTCCTCCACCATCAGCAGCATGACAAGCAGCACAATTTGTTGTATATATTTGTTTACCTGATTCCAATAAAGCAGGTTCAGTTAACAGAGTAACTGTTTCTTCATTAATCATAGCACCGCTTCGCATCAATTCTGCTCTTTGTATTTCAGCTAACTTAACTTCCTGTACATATTCTTCTTCTTGCAGAGGTCCTGTCCCCAAAACGTGATAATGCAACATATACCAAATTGAAAATATAATCGTTGCATAAAATAAACCCATAACCCATGGTGGAATTCGTGCATCGAGTTCTTTAATTCCATCATAGTTATGATCTGCGAGAATAAATTCTTCTTCTTTTTCTACAGGTACTGTTTTTGTCAGAAGATACCTTAACTTAGACCAGAACACCGATGGTTGCTTTTCTTTTACAATCTTAATTTTACTTTCGAAATAAACAAGGGAAAGAAATCCAACTATTATGACTAAAATCAGGAATAAGGCGACTTTATCATAATAGTTTTCAGGATAATCTGATTCACCTGCAGCAAATAAGAAATTATTAAATAAAAATAATGCTGCTAAAAGTTTTAATGTTAATAAATTAATTATTCTTTTCATTTGTTTCACCTGAAATTAAATTTTGATTATTATCATTATTAAATGGTATTTTTTTCATTTTAATAATTTGAGATTTATCCATTTTCAATAACCAAATTGCTATGCCAATAAAAAATGAGAAGAAAATCAGCAAAGAAATTATCGGATAAATTTCAACACCTTTAATTGATTGTAATATTTCTTTAATCATTTTAGTTACCTGCAAGTTGTTTGTTTGCTTTAATATCGGTTCCAAGCCTTTGTAAATATGCTATCAAAGCAATTATTTCTTTTTGAGGTTCTGCCGGAATTCCATTCCTCTGTAAATCCAAAGTAATTTCATCAGCTTGTTTTATTAATTCAGCATTTGCAACCTTTTCATAACCATCAGGATATGGAACTCCAATTTTTCGTAAAGCATTAATTTTTGCTTCTGTGGTGGTAGTGTTCAGATCATTAAGATGTAACCAAGGATAAGGAGGCATTGTGGAGCCAGGAGAGGTAGAACGAGGATTTTCCATATGTAAATAATGCCAAGAGTTAGGATATTTTCCACCTACTCTATGTAAATCGGGTCCGGATCTTTTTGATCCCCACAAAAACGGATGATCGTAAACATATTCTCCATCTTTAGAATATTCTCCATATCTTTCAGTTTCAGATCTAAATGGTCGAACTAACTGAGAATGACAACTGTTGCAAGCTTCACGAATGTAAATATCTCTTCCCTGAAGTTCCAATGGAGTATATGGCTTGACGGAAGCTATAGTTGGAATATTAGATTTAATTAAAAATGTTGGGACAAATTCTATTATTGTTCCGATTAAAATAACCACAAGAATTCCAACAGTAAAATAAATTGGTTTTCCTTCAAGCCATCTGTGAATAACTCCTTTTCTCAAAGCGTCTTTGAAAGGTTTAAGAGCAGGAGCTTCAGCTGCCTCTTCTGCAATGAATGATCCTTGTTTTATTGTTTTAATTAAATTATATAACATAATTAGAAAACCAGCGATATAAAGAGCACCTGCAAAAGCACGCACTATATACATTGGAACTATTTGCAGAACTGTTTCCAAAAAATTAGGATATTGAAGAATACCAAATTCATTAAACTGTTTCCACATAAGAGCCTGAGTGATACCAGAAAACCACATCGGCAAAGCATAAAACACTATACCAAGAAAACCTATCCAGAAGTGAACATTTGCAAGTTTTTTAGAATATAATTCGGTTCTCCAAATCTTAGGAATTAACCAGTATAAAATTCCAAACGTCAAAAATCCATTCCAACCTAAAGCACCAACGTGAACGTGAGCAATTATCCAATCAGTATAATGAGCAATAGCATTAACATTTTTCAACGATAAGGTCGGACCTTCAAAAGTAGCCATTCCATAAGCAGTAACAGCAACTACCATAAATTTTAATACCGGTTCTTGCCTTACTCTATCCCAAGCACCACGCAAAGTCAACAGACCATTAATCATACCTCCCCAAGATGGAGTAATTAACATAACAGAGAAAACAGTTCCTAAAGATTGAGCCCAATCTGGTAATGCTGTATAAAGAAGATGATGTGGACCAGCCCAAATGTAAAGAAAAACCAAAGTCCAGAAGTGTAAAATTGATAAACGATATGAATAGACCGGACGATTTGCAGCTTTCGGCAGGTAATAATACATCAATCCTAAATATGAAGTGGTTAAAAAGAAAGCAACCGCATTATGTGCATACCACCACTGAACAAGTGCATCCTGAACGCCAGCGTAAAGAGAATAACTTTTTAGAAAAGTTACAGGAATTTCTAAAGAATTAACAATATGCAATACTGCTACGGTGACCCAAGTTGCGAGATAAAACCAGATTGCGACATAGATGTGACTTTCTCTTCTTTTAAGAATAGTCCCAATCATATTTATTCCAAAAACCACCCAGACAAAAGTAATTGCAATATCAATAGGCCATTCTAATTCTGCGTATTCTTTTGATGTTGTAAATCCAAGCGGTAGAGTGATTGCAGCCGATAGAATTATTAGCTGCCAACCCCAAAAGTGAATGTTACTTAAAGTTTTGCTAAAAATTGGGGTTTTTAACAATCTTGGTAAAGAATAATAAATGCCCATAAACATTGCATTACCAACAAATGCAAAAATCACCGCATTGGTATGAAGAGGTCGAATACGACCAAATGTTAAAAATGGAGTTGCAAAATTCAAGGCTGGTATAAAAAGCTGCAAGGCGATAATAAGTCCTACTATAAAACCTATTGCTCCAAAAATTATTGTAGCATAGGCAAAATTTCGGACAACTTTATTATCGTAACTAAATCGTTCCAGTTCCATTTATTGCTCCTTATTTTTAGTTTGAATATTGTTTGATTTATTTTCTTCAACTTTATTATCATCAAATAAAATTCTAATGGATGGCGTAACTGTATCCTGATATTGCCCTGATTTTACATTCCATATAAATACTATGAAAAATCCAATAGCAATCAAAAGACTAATTACAACAAGAATTATAATAACTTCGATGTTAAACCTCTTCTTTTACCGAATAAATTTGTCATTAAAGTTGCAAATGTTACTACTGAAATCGAACTTAAAGGCATCAATATGGCGGCAATTAAAGGAGATAAATATCCCTGAACGGCTATTGATGTCCCTATCAAATTGTAAAACAATGATATTAAAAAACTTAATTTTATAACTATTACACTGTCTTTCGAGTATTTAATAAATTTAGGCAGTTTATAAAGTTCTTCTCCTTTCAAAATTGCATCGCAGGCTGGAGAGAAGCTACCTATATCATCAGTTACAGCAATTCCAACATCACTTTGACTCAATGCACCGGCATCATTAAGTCCATCGCCCAACATCAAAACTTTTTTACTCTGATTTTGTAATTCTTTAATAAAATTAAGTTTACTCTCTGGTGTTTGATTGAAATTCAAATCCGAATTTTGATCAAAATATTTTTCAAGATTTATTCTTTCCCCTTCATTATCACCTGATAAGACAGAGAGAGAATAATTATTTTTTAGTGATTTAATGACCTCATCAATCTTTTCCCGATAAGAATTTGAAAAGATAAATTTACCCAAATAATAATCATCAATTGATATATGAATCTTTGTTTGTAGGTTGTTATCCGCCTCTACAGTTTTACCAACAAATTCAGAAGATCCAATTTTTACTTCGTGACCATAGACAATCCCTCTAATTCCTTTGCCAATTTTTTCTTCAAAATTTGTAACTGAAAAAATTTTCTGAGTTTCCAACGTATCAAAAATTTTTTTGCTTAGAGGGTGGGTTGAATTTCGCGTCAAAGATTTGATTAACTGTTTTTCGAGTTCAGTTAAAACTCTGCCATGATAAATTAAATCAGCAGCTCCTGTTTGAGTAATTGTTCCGGTTTTGTCAAAAACTATATGATTAACATTAGCAAGTTCTTCAATTACATAAGAATTCTTTAGATATAATTTATTCAACCCTAAAATTCTCATTGCATTACCTAATGTAAACGGAGTTGATAAAGCTAAAGCACACGGGCAGGCAACTATTAAAACCGAAGTAAAAACATGAATAGCTGTTTTTAAATCCACCATAATCCAGTAACTAAAAGATGAAAGTGCAATAAAAAGAACTACTATTGTAAAGTACTTACTTGTTGTATTAGAAAAACGTGTGAAAAAGCTTTCGCCAATTTTGTTGAAAGTATCATTATTCCAAAGTTTTGTCAGATAACTTTGAGAAAGTTCTTTAACTACTTCCAGCTCAATCGCTCCACCAAGTTGTCTTCCGCCGGCATAAACAAATTCGCCACTTACTTTTGGTGTAGGATGAGATTCACCAGTAACAAAACTATAATCTATTATCCCTTCGCCATTAATTAAAATTGAGTCTGCAGGTATTATTTCATTCTTTCTTATTACAATCCTATTACCAATCCTGAGCCTGGATACCGGAATTGTTTTTTCATTTTCATTTTGTTTTATGGTAACAGATAAAGGGAAGTATGACTTGTAATCTCTTTCAAAATTTAGTGCTGCGTAAGTTTTTTCCTGAAGAATTTTTCCAATCAAAAGAAAGAATAATAATCCTGCCAAAGAATCAAAATATCCCGGACCAACCTGAAACAAAACTTCATAACTGCTCCTTACAAATAAAACCAAAATACCCAGAGCAATAGGTACATCAATATTTATTATTTTCTTTCTAATACCTTTAATTGCAGAGGCGAAATAACCTGATGATGAATAGAAGAATACTGGCAAGGCAAGGAAGAAATTAAGATAAGAGAAAAAATCTTTTAATAATTTGTCTTTTACATCAATTGAAAAATATTCTGGGAAACTGAATAACATAATATTGCCAAAACAAAATCCGGCTACTCCTATCTGATAATAAAGTTTTTTATCGGGGCTATATTTCTTCTTCTCATCCTGATTATCCAAAGATATTTGTGGCTCATATCCAATGGAAGCTAATAAAATTACTACTTCTTTTAATGATACTTTTTCGTGAAGAAATTTTATTGTGAGTTCCTTGCGAACGAAATTTACTTGTGAATGAACAATTGCAGGATTCAATTTAAATAAATTTTCCAACAGCCATATACAACTGCTGCAATGCATTTGAGGAATATAAAAAGTTAGTAATGAAAATTTATCATCACGATATTCTACAAGCTTATTTATTACATCACTCTCATTCAGATAATCAAATTTCTGAGAATAAACTGTTGAAGGAGATATTCCCGGATTTTCTTGAAAGCTATAATAATTACATAGCTGGTTTTGATTCAATATCTCATAGACAGTTTTGCAGCCATTACAGCAGAAATTTTTATCATCTATAAAAATTGAATCATCCGGGCAATCCTGTCCGCAATGATAACAAATTATTTGTTTTTCTATTTTACTCATTCACTTATTTGCCCAAGAAAGAATAAGTAATCACTCTATTATTATGCCACTGTTTTTACTTAATATTTGGCAACAAATTTTAATTTTTTAATAATATATTCTAAAAACTAAGAAAATCAGACTAAATATTCTTCTATCTGAAAAAAAATATTTAATTTTATTGACAAAATCACATTGATAATTTCATTTATTGTTTATTTTTACTGAGAAAATTTGGAAATAACTTGTTTTTAATAAAACCTTACATTTTTAACAATTTCCCGGAAATTATTTGCGGTTTTACTACAAAAATAGGGCTTGATCGAAAAGCTCCATATTATTTTAACATATCTTTTGCGGTGGGTGATGATGAAAAAATCGTAAAAGAAAACCGATCTGCATTATTTTCATATCTAAAATTAGAAGAACTAAATAAGCATTTTCAAAAACAAATTCACTCCGATATTACAAGAATTGTTAATTCTTCCTCCACTCCAGAAGAAAGTGATGCAATGATTTGTTCAGAAAATAAAAATGCTTTATTCATAATAGCTGCTGACTGTGTATCAATCTTTATCTATAATCCTCATAATAAAATTATTGCTGCTGTTCACTCCGGATGGAGGGGCACACAGAAAAGAATTTTAGAGAAAACTCTTAATATTCTATCAAATAAATTTAATTCTAAGGGTAAAGATTTATTCGTCTATTTAGGTCCATCAATATCTCAGGCAAATTATCAGGTTGGAGAAGAAGTTGCTGTTTTATTTGATGATAAATATATAAACAAACTTTATGACAAATTTTATCTTGACGTCGCTTTAGCAAATTACGATATATTATTAGATTTTGGAGTCCCTAAAAATCAGATACAAAAATCTTCTATCTGTACCTATGAAATGAGTGAATTATTTCATTCGTATCGAAGAGATGGTGAAAAATCAGGTAGATCATTAGGAGTTATAGCATTAAAATGAAGGAAACACCTGCTTATAAAATAATAATAACTTACGCTATATTATGTTTTGTATGGGGTTCAACGTGGTTGGCAATTAAAATTAGCTTGGAATCTTTCCCTCCCTTTTTATCTGCTGGGTTAAGGTTTTTTATTGCATCTCTTACAATCTTCATTTTAATGCGTTTAAGAGGAACAGAACTTAAAACAGATAAAGAATCATTACGTTTATACTTTATGATGGGATTTTTTTCTTTTGTTATACCGTTTGGTTTGGTTTACTGGGCTGAGCAACATATTGATTCTGGATTAGCTTCTGTTCTTTTTGGTGTCTATCCATTCTTTGTAGCAATTTTTTCATACTTTATGATTCCAAATGAGGAAATCGGAATAATTAGAATTTTAGGGATGATACTTGGTTTTTCTGGAATTGCTATAATATTTCATGATTCTTTCTCTTTTGAATTATCGGATTATATTCTTGGAATGTTTGCAATTATTTTGAGTGCTATTATGCAAGCATTTATGGCTGTAACTATAAAAAAACGCGGAAAATACTTAAACCCGTTAACAATGAATTTAGTCCCAATGATAATAGCCGGAATAGTTATGCTTTTTGTAGGCTTAATAATTGAGGATTTTGCAATGGTTAAAATCACAGAAACCGGTGTTTTTGCTGTCTTATACCTTGCAATTATTGGAAGTGTAGTTACTTTTACTTCTTTTTACTGGCTGCTGAAAAAAGTTAGCGTAATTATAATGTCCCTAATAGCATTCATTACTCCAATTGTTGCGATATTATTGGGATGGATTATTTATGGAGAAATTTTAAGTGAAAGACACATGGTTGGAACGGCATTCGTTTTAATTGGAGTTTTAATAGCGAATCTTCCTTCAAATTCCTTAGAAAGGATAAAAAAAATGGCTGAAAGAATTTAATCTTTCAGCCACTTTAGCATTAAACTTAATTATTAAAAACCAAATTTGTAAGCAACACCAAAGTTTATAGCAGTTGTTGAGCTTGCATAGCTTTGATATTTAACTGATAAATCTAAAGCATTTTTACCCATTGGTAATTCATAACCAGCACCAACAGCAAATCCGAAATCAGAACCACTGGTTTCAACTGTTGTTTTGCCAAAGAATGGTAAGGTAATTGTGGCTTTTGAGTTCCAAAAATTCATTCCAACCTCAGCCATAGAATAGAAATTTTGTCCAAAATAATATTTGGCTCCTGCTAAAATTGGAATAATTGACCATTCAACGCCAACTATATCATCTTTTGCACCAAACATTAAGTATTGAGCACTAACCGTTAAATGTAAGTTGGATTGAAGAGCATATTCAAATTTTGCTCCACCGCCAAATCCCATATTGGCAGCATCTCCAAAAGAGCCCATTGGAAGCGCAAGGTTTCCACCTACACCAACTGACATTTTGCTTTGTGCATTAGCAAAAGAAAATGCAAATAATGCCACAAAAAGAAGTGCGAAAAGTTTTTTCATAATAGTATCCTTTAATTTGTTAGTAAATTAGTTATTTAGATCGAGCGAAAATAGTTAAAAACTTAATTTATATGCAAATTTTATATTTAACATATTTTATTTTTTTTCTAAGGCTAAATTTATATTATAAATTCCCAAAAAAAATAAGTCATATGACTTAATTTAATGATAATTCATTGAACTACCGCCAATAAATTCTCTAATTACAGAGTTTAATGGTATTGCCGACTCATCAGATACTGGAACTATGGTTTTTAATAAATTATAAACCCTGACAGCCCTCTGATAAGCATCAGCTTTAAGAATGTTATTTTTATAAATTTCTGACCATTTTTCAAATAAATTTAACATCCTGTAAGCATAGATTGGTAATTCGTATGGCATTCCACTACTAATAATAAAATCAGCAGTGTTGCCGTAAGGAATAATATTTCTCAACTCGCTTGACCGAACATAGTGCCAGTGTTCAAGTGTTTGCTGAGGATTGTATGCACGAAAAACTGAATCTCTTAACATCCTTCTTATTAGTCTTAAATCTGTCCATCTAACGTATTTACCATCATTTCCTTTTACTTGAAGTAATGGTTCTAAGTAAAGTTTGAATTTAACAGTTGAAGGGATGTCTTTACTAAAAGCAGGATATAATCCGTGCAAAGAATCAATTAAAAGAAGTTCATCTTTTTGTAATTTCATAGGAGTTGCGTTTAAAGTTCTTTTCCCTGTTTTGAAATCATAATATGGGATTAAAACTTCCTCCCCTTTGCTTAGTTTAAGTAAATGCTCGTTTATCAGTTCAAGGTCTAAAGCTTGTGGAGTTTCAAAGTCATAGTCTCCGAACTCATCTTTTGGATGTAACTCAAGATCGAAAAAATAATGGTCCACTATCAAAGCTTTAAACTTAAATCCTTTCTTGGTTAATTTTTCTTCGAGTTTTAAGGTCGTGGTGGTTTTTCCGGAGGAAGAAGGACCGCTAATCATCACCATTCTGAGACTGTCTAATCTTTCAATTATTAAATTAGCAGCCAATTCAACATCATCTTCGTATAGAGATTCAGATTCGTGAACAATTTGGGGAAACTCACCTCTATTTAATCGTTCGTTAAGTTTCTCTACAGTATGAAGATTGTGTGAAACAGCCCAATCGAGATTTCTCCATATTTTTTGCCAAGGGATGTTCTCGTTAATTTTCGAGGCATATCTTGTTTCTGCTTCTCTTGCTCTTTTCCTTTCATCTCTGTAAAGAATATATTCTTTTGCAACTTTTGCGTGACCATTTTCAATTAGTACTTTTTCAACCAAATCCTGAATTTCTTCAATATGTAATGTTGAAACTTGTGAAAAGTTTTGGTTAATTAATTTGACTACTTCATCAGATAATTCTTTTGCTTTTTCTTTGTCCCGACCACCCACAGCAACAGCAGCTCTATAAATTGCGTTGGTAATTCTATCTTGATTGAAAGGAACCACAGTTCCTGTTCTTTTAATCACTTGTTTTACGTGAGTTTCCATCTTTTTCTCAATTGTTGATTTTCAATATTTCAAACTTACAGTTTTCTAAGTCGAAAATACAAACTTACCTCTTAACACTTAATTAGAAACTATTTTTGAGGATTTTAAATATAGTGTATCTGACTTATAGATATGATTTATCCACATTCGGGGCTGTCTAAAAAGTAATTTTTTTATATAAATCAGTATGAAAACATTTTATTTTACAAAAAAATGTCAGTCTTCGACGGGCTAAGACTGACATTTTTTAACTTTTTAGACAACCCCAACAACTTTTTATAAATCTGAAAGAAAAACAATTGAAAGGAATTAATAAAATGAAATACTTTTTCTTAATTGTTATAATTGCTTCCTCTGTTTTACAAGGGCAATGGATTCCCTTAAATAGCTCTTTTGGAGGCTGTCGCATAGGTTGATTTCTGTCAATCTGTCCCGATTTATCGGGATCAGGTTCTCATTTTGGATAAAAATCTAAACATTAAATTCCGATCTTGAAAGCATTCGGGACGGAATGACATTTATGCGACAGCCACCACCCGCAATTGATAACTTCGGATTTATTTATTCTTCTGCTCTTGTTATTTTGCATTAAAAAAATTTAAGGATAATAATATGAAATTTGAACGAAATGCAGGAATATTGTTACATCCAACTTCACTTCCATCAAAATATGGAATTGGAGACTTAGGATATGATGCTTACAAGTTTGTTGATTTTTTAGAAAAAGCAGGACAAAAACTTTGGCAGGTCTTTCCTCTTGGCCCAACTGGCTATGGTGATTCACCTTACCAATGTTTCTCTGCTTTTGCAGGTAATCCCAATTTAATCTCCCCAGATAAATTACTCGATGAAGAACTAATTTCATTAAAAGAAATTTTACCTATCCCTGAACATAATCCTAATCAAATTGATTATGGTGAAGTAATTGAATACAAGAAAAAAATTCTAAAGTCTGCATATATTAATTTCAAGAAAAAATTAGATGAATATCTATCTGAGTTTCAATCATTTTGTGAAGAAAATAAAGATTGGCTTGATGATTTTTCTTTCTTTATGGCTGCGAAAGAATATCACGATGGAATTGTCTGGAAAGATTGGTATAAAGATTTAGTTCATCGTAATGAAAAAGCATTGAAGCATTGGATGGAAAAACTTTCTGATGAAATTCAATATCAGAAATTTGTTCAATTCATTTTTTTCAAGCAGTGGAATGAATTAAAAACCTATACTAACTCAAAGGGAATAAAGATTATTGGTGATATGCCAATTTTCATTGCTTACGATAGTGCAGACCTTTGGGCTAATAAAAATCTTTTCACTGTTGATGATGATGGAAATTTATTGACTGTTGCTGGAGTTCCACCAGATTATTTTTCACCGACAGGACAACTATGGGGAAATCCATTGTATAAATGGAAAGAAATGGAAAAAGATGATTTCCTTTGGTGGAGAAAAAGATTTTCAAATTTATTTAAACTCGTTGATATTGTCAGAATAGACCACTTCCGCGGTTTTGAAGCATATTGGGAAATACCTGGCAACGCACCAACTGCAGAAAAAGGCAGGTGGGTTAAAGCTCCAGGTGAAAAACTTTTTAATTCAATTAAAAAACATTTGGGAGATGTTCCGATACTTGCGGAAGATTTGGGTGTAATTACTCCAGAAGTTGAAAATCTTAGAGATATGTTTGAATTTCCTGGAATGAAAATTCTTCAGTTTGCTTTTGGAACTGGAATGGAGACAAAATTCCTCCCTCATAATTTTATTCCTAATTGTGTTGTTTACACTGGCTCTCACGATAATGATACTACTCGTGCATATTTTGAAAAAGTTAAGAAAGAGAAAAACTCTGATATCCTTGAGCACACTCAAAAATATCTCAATTATTTTGGTGATGATATTGTTTATGAATTGATTCGATTGGCTTATGCTTCTGTTGCTAAAATTGTTATTATTCCAATGCAGGATATTTTAAATTTAGGCGAAGAAGCAAGAATGAATTTTCCCGGAAAGCTCGGTGGAAACTGGACTTGGAGATTTACTTGGGATCAAATATCTGATAATTTACATCTAAGATATTTAGGATTATCAAAACTTTATGAGCGTCCACCAGCTCCGAAGAAAGTTGAAACAATTTTAACTGAAGATGAAGATTAAAAAACTTAAGGAGGTAATTTGAAAACTATAATATTATTCACTTTAATTATAAGTGGTATTTTGTTTGTATCTTGTAAAAGTCCCGGTTCAGATAATCTTAATTGGGAAGAAAAATTAGAAACAGCAATTACAAAAGCACAAAAAGAGAATAAATATATTCTCGTAAATTTTACTGGAAGTGATTGGTGCAAATGGTGTCAGAAATTGACTAATGAAGTTTTTGCTCAGAAGGAATTTGAAAATTTTGCAAAAGAAAATCTGATTCTTGTAAAGATTGATTTCCCCAAAAACATTGAGCAATCAGCTGAAACCAAATTATACAACAATCAACTTGCTCAGGATTTTGGTGTTGAAGGTTTTCCAACTATTTTCATTCTCGATAAGAATGGAAATATGAAACTACAAACAGGTTATTTACCGGGTGGAGCTAATAATTACATTAGTCACCTAAAACAATATTTTTAAATTCAGTTTAAAATAAAAAAGTCACATAATGCAATTGCCTTATGTGACTTAGTTATTAAAAAACAAAATAAATTTACTTTCCTAAAACTGCATCTTTAGCTTGTTTTGCAATTCTGAATTTCAATACTTTCTTTGCAGGAATTTTCATTGTCTCACCAGTAGCAGGATTTCTTCCCATTCTTGCTTTACGGCTAACTACAACTAGTTTTCCTAAGCCGGGGATAACAAAAGCTTTTTTAGCTTCTTTGTACGAAAGTGCTACTAACTCCTCTAAGAATTGGCCGGCAAGTTTTTTAGTTACTCCGGTTTTCTTTGCGAGATGATCAAGAATTTGACCTTTGGTCATTGATTTTGCTGCCATAGCAGATGCTCTCCTTTCAATAGATTTTGTTGATTTCACAAGCGAAAATAAGTAGTTCTTTGCACAAATAAAAAATTTTATAATTTTTATTGCAACAATAATGGCTGGATTATCAATGATTTTAACTTCATTTAGCTTATTTTTTGATTTGTAAATAGAGGTTACTATGAAAAGTTTAATATGCTCTTTGTCTCTGATTTTTATAAATCTTTTCGCTCAGATAGATTCAACTATAATTAATCAAAAAGATGCACTTAAAGATTCAATAAATATTTCTTCTACAATTCATTTAATCAAAGCTGACACGTTAATTCCACTTTTCAATAAACCATTAAATGATAACAGTTCATTTATATCACAAGAAAAAATAAAGAATAGTAACTATAGATATTTCGGTGATTTAATTTCATTAAGCCCTGTTTCCAGTATAAGAGAATATGGTTTTATTGGATATCCAAATACACTAAGTCTATATGGAAATTCTTATAACGTTGTTTCAATATTAAAAGATGGTTTGCAAATAAATGAACGGCTTGCGAACTATTTTAACTTAAATATGCTTCAAACTGAAGAGATAGATTCAATTGAAATAATTCCACTACCAAGGGGAGCATTGTATTCTTCTTTTGTTTATCCAACAACTGTAAATGTTATTACGAAAGACTTTCTTCCAACAGAGCCTTTTTCAAGAATAAGATATTATCAGGGACCTGATCGTGAAGCCTTCATTAACGGATATTTTAATGCACAGATATTAAAAAAACTTTTCTTTTCATTCTCTGTAACAAACAGAATTAAAGATGAAACGTATCAGAACAATGATTTTTCAATCTGGCAGGGAAATTTCAAACTCAAATATCTTCTGTCAAATAGACTGAACTTCATCTTTTCTTATGATATTATTGATTACAAATTGGGTTACAATGGAGGAGTTGATTACGATAGCATATTGAAAATATCTTCTAAACCTGAGGATTTACTTTATGATCCTATTGCAGCTCCTGTTCTCTTTCCAGAAGGTGAAATAAAATTAAATACTCATTTTCCAAGACTTACAATTAAATCAAAGTTATTTGACTGGTTAAAATCAGATTTTAGTTTTTTCTATTTGTTTAATAAATCTGAAAAAAGAGATCAACTTTACTTTTATTTAGAAGATAAAGTTTTCGGAGCAAATGTTGAGAATCGCTTAACCTTTAATGCTTTAGAGTTTGGTTTGTTACTTAATTATGAAAAAATAAATGATTACAAAAATTGGGAAATAATTTGGGATATTTTTTTACCACCATACATTTTAAGGGAAAATATTAAGCAGAATTTGCTCTCATTAGGAAGTTATGCTTCACTTTCTCCTTTTTCTAAAAAATTTTCTATTTCACTATTCTACAAATACTCAATTTTGAAAGAAGAAAGAAATATTAAATCATTTTTGGACAATGGACAAATATTAGGTGATTTTAATAGTAATAGTAACTTAAAGAACTCATCAATTGGCATTGATTTGAACTCAAAAATTGGTGATAATATTTTTGTTTATGCCGGGTATTCTATTATTGGGAAATATCTTTCACAAATAAATCTGGAATATTTCCAATTTGAATCTTCTATTAAATATAAAGATAATCTCATTGAGACAACATTTAAGTATTTCATTAATGAATATAATAACCAAATTTACTATGCAAATCCTCGCTTCCCAACTTTTTATAACTTTCTTTCATTTGGAAATATTTCAGGTATTTCATCAGACTTAAGTTTTAATTATAAAGACATTCTAATTGAATCAACAAATAATTATTTCTGGAAATCAAAATCTGAACAATTATATAACTTACCTCAATATTCATCAAGGATAGGTTTGTTTTATTATGATAAGTTGTTTAACGATAATCTCGATTTAAAGGCAGGGGTAGTAATAAATCTCATTGGCAATCAATTAACATTACCAGAATTCCAAAGTTCATCTTTAATAGTTAATACAAATCCTGTTCAAACAATTGATTTGAGCATTAGTGGAACAATCCAAAAAAGTGCTACATTATTTTTTGTTTGGGAAAATTTATTAAATAAAAAATACTTTTTAGTTCCTTACTATCCTATGCCCCAAAGAAATATAAGATTTGGAGTCAGCTGGGAGTTTTTAAACTAACAATTGATTTTTATTGAAAAGTCTATTAGTTTAGAAAAGAATTTCAAATTAAATAGCATAAATGGAAAATCAGGATAACAAATTATTGTATGCCGTTGCTAAGAAGAACGCTAAAGCCTTAGAACAAATTTATGATAAATATTCTCCTCTTCTCTATACTCTTATTAACAGAATTATTAAAGATGAGATTATAACAACAGAGATATTAACAGAAGTCTTTGCTATACTATGGTTAAAAGCAGATTTAATATTGAAGCGATCTGATAATTTTTACTTAATGATGGTAAATCTTGCAAAGAATAAAGCGCTTGATACATTAAGAAGAAATAATGGTTTAATAACTGAGCCTTATACTGATGAATATGAAAATCAATTCATAATACCCGAAATTTTCTGTAAAGATGAAATCGGGCTTGATTTTTTAATCAGCGAACAGGAATCTTTGTCTATAATTTTTTCACAACTTACAGAAGCTCAACTATATGTTCTCTCTTTATCTTACTTTAAAGGATTAACCGTTAATGAAATTGCAAAAGAACTAAACCTTCCTATTACAACAATTAATGAAAAAATCAAAGTCGCCTTTACCGGATTAAAAGATAATCTCTCTAAGGCTGGATTTTAATATGAACAAAGAGGATATCAAAAAACAATTTGAGATTTTAGCTCTTGGATGTTTAGAGAAAGAGCAATACCAACAAATTATTAAAACAATTTCTGAAGATGAAGAATTAAAAACAGAATATGGTAAATATCAGAAAGTTGCTTCCCTTATTCCATTTTCATTAAAGTTGCAGCAACCTCCTGCTGATATAAAAAATAAAGTTGTTATTGGTATTAAAAAAATAATACTCAGTAAAATGAAAGAGACCAAGCCTGTAATTGACCAACCATCCGAACAGGAATCAGAAATTGTTGAGAATGAAAATATTCCTGAACAAATTGAGCAGCCAATTCAGATCGAAGAAACAGAACCAACTGATATTTTACCCAACGCAGCCAAAGAGACGGTTTCACTAACAACTGAAGATATTGTTGAAGATTTGAACTTGTCTGATTTAACAGAAGAAAAGGAAGAACATATAGAAACACCTCATCAAATTATTGAACCACCAGAGGTAAAAGTGAATATTGATTATGGTCCTGCATTAAAAGAAGAAATCGTTGAAGAAGTAACAAAGAAAATTAAAAAAACAATTAGCTATCAATTTGAAGAGTTTGAAAACAAGATTTCAAAGAAAAATAGACTCATTAACGTTCTCTTAATTATTATAACTCTGCTGACACTTCTATTAGTTGCTTTTAATTTTTATCAGTTTTTTTATTCTTCAGAAAAAAAGGCAGACATAAAAAAAGAGTATCAGAATCCTCCACTAAATGCACCGGATACATTACTTTAGTTTTCAAAATCATCTTTTTTCTCATAATCATTTAGTTTGTTGTCTTTTGATTCTTCATCTAACCGATATTTCTTTCTGAAAATATAAAACAATAAAATTGCTAAAATCGCTGTGAAAATTCCTATGCTTGTTATCAGGTGTGGAATAGCACCTAAAAAATCTAAGAAATTAAGATTAACTCTTGAATAGAAAAAATTAAATCCAAGCATTAAAAAAATCACTGAACTAATCAGATAGTAAATCTTTTTATCATTTATAAAAGTCAAAAAGGCTGCTAAACCTATTGAAGTTAATAAGGCAGGGAAAATCATCCTTGATGGATTCCAAATTGTAAAAGAAGAATTAACAAAAAAAACTATTCCGCTAAAGAAAATAAAACTCCCCGAAAAGATTCCAGCAGAGTTATTAGTTGTGAAAGAATGAATCCATAGTGCAAAACCAACACCGACAACCAAATATGACAAAATCTTATTAAATAATAATTCTGGGAAAAGCATTTCTATCAGAAAAAAGATAACCAGAAATACTGAAATAGATAAAATGATTTTTCTTTTATTCATAAAATTCTTTGTCCCATACTGGAAGCGATAAGTTCTGCAGCAAAAATAGCACTTGTATTCTGGTTATCTAAAACAGGATTAACTTCTGCAACCTCTAAAGAAGACATACACCCACACTCTGCAATAGTTTCCATTAATAGATGAGCTTCCCTGTAATCTAACCCGCCTTTAACGGGCGTACCAACACCTGGAGCAACAGAAGGATCAACACTATCAACATCAAAACTAACGTGAATATGATCAACTTGTTTGCGAAATTGTTTTAACACTTTTGAAATTACTCTGTGAATTCCGAGTTTATCAATATCCGACATAGTATAAACAGTTGGATTTAGTTTCCTTATGTTTTCTTTTTCTGCCCTATCAACACTTCGTATTCCAATTAAAGTACAATTTTCTGGTTTTAATTTTGGAGAAAATCCATAAAAATCTACAAGAGATTTATGACCAAGTCCCATAGATGCTGCAAGTGGCATTCCGTGTATATTACCACTTGGAGTTGTTTTGTCAGTATTCATATCAGCATGTGCATCAATCCAGATTACGCCGAATGATTTGTTTTCTTTTTTGCAATGGGATGCAATTCCTGCTATGGTTCCAAGAGCCATCGAATGATCTCCACCAATACAAAGAGGGAAATTACCTTTGTCCAATTCACCTTCAACAATTTCTGCAAGAGTATGGGAAGTTTTCAAAACCTCTGATAAATATCGAAGTTTACTATCTCCAATTTCTTGCCGTTCCATTATTTCTATAAAAACATCCCCTAAATCATCAACAATATAACCAAGTTCACGAAGCTTATTTTCTAAATCTGCAATTCTCAATGCCGATGGTCCCATATCAACACCCCTTCTGCCAGAGCCAAGATCCATCGGAAAACCAATAACCGAAATTTTTTCTTTTATCATTTTATTTGAAATTTTTATTTATGTTAAGATACCTTAGAAGTTTTGATAATTCTATGAATCAAATTATAGATTAAAAAATACTTTTAAAAGTTTATTTAATAATTTTACAGTAACAAAATAGAGTCTTTATGAAATTCGTATCAGAACCCTGGTTAAATGTAGGAATACTTACAGAAAAACAAATTAGATTTGAGTTGTATGGTGATTATAGTACCAATTTGTCAGATAAAATTCTTAGCGGTGTTTTTAATGCTAAATTAAAAGACAATAAAATTATTTGTCTAAGCGATTCATTTGAAATTCAAGGAGAAGATGAGATACTTTTTGAGCCATCTGATCCTGTTTCAGAAAGTTTTGTTTTACGAGATGTATTAATTGGGGTAAAATTTCATTGGGAAAGAAGAGAAAAACAGAGATTCAATTACTTTCTTAAAATTATTAAAAACGGCGATCAATTAACTGCAATTAATTATCTGCCAACAGAAGCTTATTTAACAAGTGTTATCTCTTCAGAAATGAGCGCGAAATGTTCAATAAATCTTTTACGTTCACAGGCAGTAGTTGCTCGAAGCTGGCTTTTAGCTCAACTTCAAAATAAGAACAAAGAAAAATCCAAAGACTCTTCATTGAGACCTTATTCAAATAGTTTGGAATTAATTACCTGGTATGACAGAGAGGCACATAAACTTTTTGACGTCTGTGCAGATGACCATTGCCAAAGATTTCAGGGAGTTACTAAAGTAACTACTCAGACTGCAAGACAAGCAATATCCGATACAAGAGGAATTGTATTGATAAGTGATGACGAAGTATGTGACACACGATATTCTAAATCCTGCGGTGGAATTAGTGAATCTTACGAAAACGTGTGGGAACCAATTAAATATAAATATCTACTTCCAGTAATTGATTACAAATATGAACCTGAAGATATTGATCTTGATTTAGTAAAAGAAGAAAACGCAGTTAAATGGATTAAATCTAATATCCCTGCCTTTTGTAATACTTCTGATCCTAAAATCCTCAAACAAATTCTGCTTGATTACGATCAGGAAACTAAAGATTTTTATCGCTGGAAAGTTGAATACTCACAAAGTCAATTATCTAATCTTATTAAAGAAAAACTCGAAATGGATTTCGGAGATATTATTGATCTAATTCCTATTGAGCGAGGAAATTCGGCAAGACTAATAAAACTTAAAATTGTTGGCACAAAGAAAACTTTTATTATTGGTAAAGAATTAGAAATAAGAAGAGTGTTATCTCCTACTCATCTTTACAGCAGTGCTTTTTATGTTGAAAAACAAGAAGTTATTGATGGCATTCCTCAAAAATTCGTTTTGTATGGTGCCGGTTGGGGACACGGTGTTGGGCTTTGCCAGATTGGTGCTGCTGTAATGGCAGAAAAAGGTTATCAGTTTGATGAAATCCTTACTCATTATTTCCCTAATGCGGTTCTTAAAAAAATATACTAAACAATGAAGATTTTATATTCCTGTTTATCTGAAAGTTGGGGCGGAATGGAGATGATTACTCTGACTTTTGTAAAAGAACTTATGAAAAGAAATCTCTCTGTTTTACTTCTTTGTATTGAAGGCAGTAGAATTCATAAAGAAGCGATTAAAACAAATATTAAAACTCATACGATTAAAATTGCACCTATTTACTATTTCTACAATCTTATAAAAATTTCTAAACTGATTAAAAACGAGAAAATTGATTTAATTCATACTCAAGCTTCTAAAGATTTATGGCTGCTTGTTCCGGCATTGAAAATTATTGGTTCTAATATTCCCTTGGTTTTCACTAAGCAAGTTGGTTCATATATAATTAAAAAAGATTTTTTACACAATTTTCTTTATAAACGTGTTAATAAAGCATTTGCTATCAGTAGTGTAATTAAAAAAAATTTGCTTCAAACAACCTCTCTAACTGAAGATAAAATTGTAATAGTTTATAACGGAGTTGACACAAAAAAGTTTAACCCTAATAATCTAAATCGTGATAAGGTCAGGGAAGAATTCAACATAAAAGATGAAAACATTCTAATTGGAATGCTTGCGAGATTTTCTCCCGGGAAAGGTCACGAAGAATTTTTACTGGCTGCTAAAATTTTATCTGATAAATTTTCAAACTTAAAATTTATGATAGTTGGTGAAGCAAGTCGTGGAGAAGATGAATATGCAAATCAAATAAAGATAATGAGTAAAAATCTTAATTTAGATAATGTAATCTTTACCGGTTTTCGAGAAGATACAAACGATATTTTATCTGCTATGGATATTTTTGTTTTTCCTTCACACGCTGAAGCTTTTGGAATTGCATTAGCTGAAGCATTATCAATGGGACTACCTTCCGTTTGTGCAAAAGCTGATGGCGTTCTTGATATTGCTGTTGATGGAGAAACATCTTTACTTTTTGAAAATAGAAATTACTCCGATCTTGCTGACAAATTAGAAAGATTAATTCTTAATAAAGAACTTCGGGGAAAATTTAGTATTGCATCAAGAAAGAGAGCTTTAGAGTTATTCGATTTGAATATCACTATGGATAAAACAATAAAAATTTATAAAGAACTAATATCAAATAATTAAAATTGAAATATGAAAAACAGAACTTATGACAATGAAAAATTAAATCAACTATTAAATAAAGGCGACTTATCAGAAGCAGCTAAAACTTTTTTCGAATTGCAATGCAAAGACTGGAAATTTTGCGGAGACAATTACCATCAGCTTAAAAATGTTAAAGTTAAAGAATTTCGTTTCGGTAATTATAAAATTAAAGGACAGTTTAATCCGGGCAGATTAATTTCAACTTCAGCAAAAGTTGATTCCAAAAGCATACAGGAAAGGAAATGCTTTTTATGTGAAGAAAATTTGCCTTCGGAACAGAAAGGAATTATATATAAAGATTCTTATTCGATTCTTGTAAATCCGTATCCGATTTTTCCAACACATTTTACTCTTACAAATCTCAAACATCAGCCACAAAGAATTATTGATACTTTTCCTGATTTGCTGAGTTTCAGTAAAGATCTCGCAAAATATTATACTGTTATTTATAACGGACCGCGTTGTGGTGCTTCTGCTCCTGATCATTTACATTTTCAAGCGGGCAATAAAAATTTTATGCCAATTGATGATGAAGCAAATTTAATCGCAAACGAATTTGGAAAAATATTAATTGACAATCAGGATATTACTGCTCTTGCAGTTGACGATGGTTTAAGAAAATTTATTCTGATTGAAAGTATGAATTATAAAATTCTTATTGAATATTTTGAAAAATTTTATGCTGTTTATTCAGAGTTAGTTAATGAAACTCAGGAACCTCTCTTGAATATTATTGCTAACTATGATAATGAATCTGGCTGGAGAATTATAATATTCCTTAGATCAAAACATCGCTCGCACCATTACTTTGAAAATGGAGATAATCAAACTCTTGTCAGCCCGGCAGCAATTGATTTAGGAGGCGTGTGTATTTTCCCAAGAGAAGAAGATTTCAATAAACTAAATGAAAATCTAATAAGAGAAATCTTTACTGAAGTATTTATTGAAAAATCTTTATTAATTGAGTTGTCTGAAAAATTAAAATAATTTTTTCGTTTTGTCTTTGAAACTAAAATTTTATTTTATATTATTAGTATAACTTTTAACTAAAATAGGAGAATACTATGCGAAATGTTTTACTTAGTCTCGTCGTATTATTTTTGATTCTTTCGATTAAAACACCCGCTCAAATTGAACCAATTTTCAAATTCGCTGAATTGATGAAAATTACTGAAGAAAATCCTTCAATGATTCAGGAAGCTAAAGAAGCTACTGGTGAATACAATATTCCTTATGCTATTTACCTTCCAAGTGGAATTTATATGGAAGCAAGGGCAGTCAGCAACAAAAAAATTCTTTATGCTGTAATGAAAAATCTTGTAGATATTTATGATGGTGCTGAAGTGCTTACTTGGGAGCAGATTGAATCACGTTTTAGCCTCACTGAAGCAAGAATGCATTTTGTAAAACAGCCAACAATAAATCCTAATTTAGGTTATCCGACTACATACTCAACCGAAACAACTGGCGGTAAATATTTATTAGTGCCAGAGTGGAATTCAGATCGAGTAATAAAACTAAATCCTAACAATGGTGACTTAATACAAGATAATTTTATAGTTGCTCCCGTCACTCTTCAATCTCCAAAACAAGCAAGATTATCACCACACGGATTTATAACTGTATCGGATCAAATTAGTGATTTGGTTCAAAAGTTTGATACCTCAGGAAACTATCTTGGTTTTTTTGCTCCGGCTGGAGGAGTAAACACAGCTATTTTAGATAATATTAGAGGACATAATTATCGCTCAAATAGTAATTTAGTTGTTACTGTTGGGGGCGGTGGAAATAATAACTCTATTCCACAATTTGATGCTTCAGGAAATTATGTTAGTCATTTTATTTCTGCTGGCTTGGGAGGATTGAACAGTCCTTTTGACATAGTTTTTAGAACTAACGATTGTTTAGTTAGTGCGAGCAGCAGTAATAAAGTACATAGATATACTTTAGAAGGTAATTATATAAATGATATTGTAACAAGCATTGCTTTCCCTCAACAAATACATTTGATGAGTGGCGGCACTTTTGCAGTTGCAGGATTTTCTAATCCATCTGCTCTTTATGTTTATGATTCATCCGGAACAGTGTCTGCTTCTTATAATGTAGTTACAGGATTGAGAGGAGCATACAGGCTTCCTAATGGTAACTACCTCGTAACTAATGGTTCCGGAATTCATGAAATAACAACATCAAACTCATTAGTAAGAACATTAGTAGCCGGAGCAAGTGCTCAATATATTGATTATGTAGATTTTCAGCTTATTCCTGTTGAATTAATTAGTTTTACATCAAGTGTTGTTGATAACTATGTTATATTGAACTGGTCAACTGCAACTGAATTAAATAACTACGGTTTTGAAATTCAAAGAACAACCAATAGAAATTTTACCGATTGGACTAATCTTGGATTTATTAATGGAAAAGGTACAACTTCCGAACCACAATCTTATTCATTCAGAGATGACAATTTAACTTCCGGAAAATATTACTATAGATTAAAGCAAATTGACTTCGATGGTACTTATGAATACTCTCACATAGTTGAAGCAGATGTATTAAATCCAAATGAGTTTTTATTATACCAAAATTATCCAAATCCATTTAATCCTGTTACTAAAATTAAATTTTCAACTCCCGTTGAAGCCAATGTTCAAATTAGTATTTATAATACTTTAGGCGAAAAAGTTTCCGATGTCATTAACAAGAGTTACAATTCCGGGAATTACGAAGTTTCATTCAATGCTGAAAATCTGAATAGCGGCGTATATTTTTACAAAATAGAATTTACTACCAAAGATGGAAACTATTATTCCGATGTAAAGAAATTAACATTAATTAAATAGTACTCTCGGAGCTTATTTCCTTAAAAGTCTTTCCTTGATTACAAAAGGAAAGACTTTTTTTATTAATTATAGCATCAGAACTATAATAAATATTCTAATTTCTCTTTAATTTTGTTAAGTAAAAAGTATTTTATAAATCAAACGTGATGGAAGTATGAAAGCTCAAATAATTCTGATAATATTAATAGTTTTGTATAACATTAGTTTCGCACAGGATATTACTTTTGTACCAAAGCATACAAGTATATCCGATACTATGGGAAAAGAAATAGTCTTTGAAATTGATATTACTAATGTATCAACAATTCCTCAAACTGTATTTTTGGTAAGATCACAAAGCAATATCCCTCAGGGTTGGTCTTCTTCTTTATGTTTAGATTTTTGCTTTCCTCCACATATTGACAGTGTAGCTACTACACCTGATTTTGGAAGTAATCCACTTCAACCAGGCGAATTAAGAGAAGTTTCATTACACGTTTATACAAGTCCTTCTCAACCCGGACAAGGGACTATTCAACTTAAAGCAGGCACTTTTAGAAATCCTAATCAAACAATAACTGTAAACTTTACTGCTTCAACATTTAATCCTACTTCGGTTGATGATAATTTTACAACAAAAGATTTTTATCTCGCACAAAATTATCCCAATCCATTTTCAGCCAAAGGCAGATCCGCCTCTGGCGGAAATTCAAGTACTTTAATTAGTTGGCGGTCTCCAATAGGCGGTTGGCAAACATTAAAAGTTTATGATATTCTTGGAAACGAAATTGCTACTTTAGTTGATGAATATAGAGAAGCAGGAAAATATGAGATTGAATTCAAGTCTTCAGTTGGCAGTCTTCAATTAGCAAGCGGATTATATTTTTATCAGTTGAGAATTGGTAATTATGTTGAAACTAAAAAAATGATTTTGGAGCAATAATGCAAACTCTAAAACTCTTTTCAATATTTCTTTTTCTTTCCTTTTTTACTTTATCAGCTCAGGATCAAGAATTAAAGGGGAAATCTGCTATTAACTTCAAACTTGAAAATTTAGATGGCAAACAAGTTGAACTTTCTTCACTTTATGGTAAAGGTCCGATTCTCATAAGTTTCTGGGCAACGTGGTGCAAACCTTGTCTTGAAGAGATGACAGAGCTTAATAAAATTTACGAAGAGTTAAAAGACAAAGGATTTACTTTACTTGCTATTTCAACTGATAATGAAAAAACTATCGCTAAAGTAAAACCCTTTATAAAATCCAGAGGATACAATTTTACTGTTTTATTTGATAAGAATTCCGAAGTTGCCAGAAAATATTATGCACAACAAATTCCCTATTCGGTTTTATTGGATAAAGACGGAAAAATAATCAGCTCACATCTGGGTTATATGAAAGGCGATGAAAAAAAGTTAAAAGAAAAAATTATCTCTCTTTTACAATAATATTATATCTCAAAATCCTATGACAAACTTTCTGTTCTTTTCTGCTTTTTTATTTTTTTATTCCACTAAGTTATTATCTCAATCTTCAGAAGATAATTGGTATCAACTTCCTGAAGGATTCGGATTCTCAAATCAAATGGAATATTCTTTCGATGTTAATAAGAAATTAGAAATATTTGAGAATTGGACAAACTTCGATTATTCAAAAGGTATCTTTTCAGCCGGATTAAGATTCGAAATTTTTCAGCCAAACGATCCCGATCCTTCAATAAACAGAGGTAAAGTTTATTTCGCAGATATTGATTTTAAGTATTTATCTCTTGATTTATCTAATATTGATTATGGAATGAAATTATCCGTCGGAAATTATTATGAATTATTTGGCAGAGGAATGGTTCTGAAAATTTATGAAGACAGAAATATTCGAGTAGATAATAACTTACTTGGATTGAAAGCCAATTTTTACTATCAGGATTTTTATTTAACTGCTTTAAGTGGTACAGCAGCAAATTCAAAAAATCTTAGAGAAGATATTCTACACGCATTTGATTTTTCTTATTCTGGAATTAGTTTCTTAAAACCAGGATTTTCTTATGCTGTCAATATTCCGCAGAACCAAACTTTGGGTAAAACAAGTTTAACCTCCTTTCGTATCGAGCCAACAATCTGGAATTTCGATTTTTATTTTGAATTTGGAGTAAAGCAAAATAAGGTAATTAAAAATACTTCTCTAAACAAAAGTGAAAAAATTATTGGAAAAGGATTATACGGAAGTTCAAGTTTCTACATAGGTTCTGTTTCAATTACAACTGAATATAAATTATATGATAATTTTTCTTTTACTTCAAGTGACCAGACAATTTCATACAATACTCCACCAGCTCTAAGAAAAGAATATACTTATGTTTTGTTAAACAGTCATCCTTCAGCACTTAATGCTAATAATGAAAAAGGATTTCAAATAGATGTAAATTATTCAATGGATGACAAAACAAATTTTCAATCCAATTTTGGAATTACAAACTCACTTAATGAAAATTCGTATTACCAAAGAATAAATAAAATAAAAGTCCCTTCTCAGATTCAATTTAAAGAGTTTTATTTCCAAGCAAACAGAATCTGGAATGATAATTTTAATTCAACCTTTGCAATAGGGTATAATGAAGAGGCTTCAAGTTTAACAAAAAATATTACCCCGATAATAGAAAATAAATTCTACTTTGATGACATCAACACAATTAGACTTATTTTGGAACATCAACATACTACTAACACTCTGTCCAAAGAGAAATATTTTTCTAATGTATTTTCAATTGAATATCTACGCTCACCTTCATTTAATATTATACTTTTAACTGAAATGCAAACCAAAGAATCCGATAGTGGAAAACTAATCCGAAAATTTTGGAGCTTTGTTCAACTTGGCTATAAGATTTCTTCTCATACCAACTTAAGTTTATTAGTCGGTTCACGACAAGCTGGCAACATTTGTATTGGTGGAGTATGCAGATTTGAACCTGAATTTAGAGGTATTGAGTTAAAAATGCTCACAAGAATTTAATTCTTTTCTTTGTGGCAAATTTTGTTGAGTTAATAAACTTACGTGCAATAAATGTTAATCAACTGATTTTTCCACATCTATTAATTTTATTTTAATTATTTTAACATAACAAACAAATTACTTTTAATAATATGGAACAATTAAAATCAACAACAATCATAGGTTTGATTCACAATGGTATTGCCGCCATTGGTGGTGATGGACAGGTTACTTTGGGTAATACTGTAATGAAACACAACGCTACAAAAATCAGAAAGTTATTAGACGGAAAAGTTCTATGTGGATTTGCTGGTGCATCTGCAGACGCATTTACTCTAATGGAAAGATTTGATGATAAACTCCAACAATATCGAGGAAATATCTTCCGCGCTTCTGTTGAATTAGCAAAAGATTGGCGAACAGATAAATATCTACGAAGACTTGAGGCAATGCTTTCAGTTATAAGCAAAGACACTGCTTTAATAATTTCTGGAAATGGAGATATTATAGAGCCAGATGATAAAATTGTAGCAATTGGCTCGGGCTCAATGTATGCTTTGGCTGCTGCAAAGATGCTGATAAAACACAGCACTCTCTCTGCTAAAGAAATTGTAATTGAATCACTAAAAACTGCTTCAGAAATTTGTATTTATACAAACGATAAAATAAATGTAGAGGTAATAGAATAATTATGAACAAAAAAGAACAAAATATGTCGGCATTAACTCCTTCAGAGATAGTTAAAGAACTTGATAAATATATTATTGGTCAAAGTGATGCAAAAAGAGCCGTTGCCATCGCCCTAAGAAACAGATGGCGAAGGCAACAGGTTAAAGATAATTTGCGTGAAGAGATTATGCCAAATAATATAATTTTAATTGGTCCAACAGGTGTCGGCAAAACAGAAATTGCCAGAAGACTATCTAAACTTGCTCAAGCTCCTTTTGTAAAGGTAGAGGCATCCAAGTTTACAGAAGTTGGATATGTTGGAAGAGATGTTGAATCTATGGTACGCGATTTAGTTGATGTGGCGGTTAATCTTGTTAAATCTGAAAAGACTTTCGAAGTTCAGCAGAAAGCAACTGAATTGGCTGAAGAAAGAATACTTGATATTTTAATTCCGCCTATAAAAATTCATCATCACTCAAATGAGATTAATTCTCAATCTATTAATCAAAACCCTGATTCTAATCCAGATAATGATGCCAACGAGATAATTCAAAATCGTTCAACTCGTGAGTGGATGAGAAATAAACTTAAAAACGGTGAACTTGACGATAAGATTATTGAATTCGATTCGCAGGAACTGCCCGCTATTGGAATGCAAGTATTAGGTCCTTTTGGAATGGACGATATGGGAATTAATATTCAGGAGATTGTTGGAAATCTAATGCCCAAGAAGAAAAGAAAAAAGAAAACATCAATTAAAGAGGCAAGGAAAATTATTATTCAGGAAGAAGCTCAAAAACTTATAGATATGGAAGCTGTTCAGAAAGAAGCAATTCAAAGAGTTGAAAATTCCGGAATAATTTTTATTGATGAGATTGATAAAATTGCTGGCGGTGGAAAATCTCACGGACCTGATGTTAGCCGTGAAGGAGTACAAAGAGATCTTTTACCAATTGTTGAAGGTTCTAACGTTAATACTAAATATGGTGTTGTTAAAACTGATCATATTCTCTTTATTGCTTCTGGTGCTTTCCACGTTTCTAAACCGTCAGATTTAATCCCTGAGTTACAAGGTAGATTCCCCATCAGAGTTGAATTAAATAGTCTAACTGAAGAAGACTTTATTAAAATTCTTACAAAACCCGAAAATGCTCTGCTAAAACAATACAATTCTCTTATACAAACAGAAGGCGTAAAACTTGAATTCACAGAAGATGCAATAAAAGAAATTGCCAAAATAGCTACTGAAGTAAATGAACAGGTCGAAAATATTGGTGCAAGAAGACTTCATACTATTCTAACCACTTTGCTTGATGAAATTTTATTTGGGGTTCCTGATTTGATTAAAACGAAAAAAATTGTAATCAACGGTAATTTCGTTTCAGAAAAATTAGATAAGATTGTCAAGAATCGTGATTTGAGCAAGTACATTCTTTAATCTCTTATATAAAACTATGGAATATCGTCAGGCAAAAACCGGAAAGCTAATGATCGAAATACTTCCGGATAAGTGTGATTTTTGCGGTTGCTGTGTTGGTGTTTGTCCCGAAGACGCTATTGAATTGAAAGAAGCAGAAATATTTATTATTGACCCCCGATGCACAAACTGTGCTAAGTGTGTTTGGTCCTGTCCAATTGAAGTGATTAAGTTTAACAAAAATGGAATTGAGATTTAATCAGTGAAAATCAGTTTAATCTGTGTTATCTGTGTGCAATTAAATTAAAAAAATAGCACGCAGATGACGCAGATTAAGAAGAAAATCGCAGATAAAATGAAACAAGAATACGACATAATAGTAGTCGGCGCTGGTCCGGCAGGAAGTATGGCTGCAAGATTTGCCGCTGAACAGGGAGTTTCTGTTTTAGTGCTTGAGAAAGACAGAGATGTTGGCTATCCGGTTAGATGTGGTGAAGCAATCAGTAAAGCTGGTGTTGAGGAATTTATTCCAAGCGATGATAAATGGATTGCTGCACGAATAAGTAAATTTTCTTTTAATGCACCTGACGGAACAGAAGTAATAATTGAATTTGGTGATGCAGGTTATGTTCTTGAAAGAAGAATTTTTGATTATGAACTTGCACGAACTGCTGCCGAAGCCGGAGCTGAAATTCTAACACGGGCTTATGTTAATGGTTTGCTGTTTGATTCCGATGGGAAAGTAAGTGGAGTTAAATATGAATTTAATGGTGAACAAAAAGAGTTAAAAGCAAAAATTGTAATTGCAGCAGATGGAGTTGAATCAAGAGTCGGCCGTTGGGCTGGATTAAAAACTCATATTGATTTTCGTGATATGGAAAGCGCCGTTCAGATCACAGCCGCAAATATTCCTGTTGATCAGAACACACTTTACTTCTACTTTGGAAAAGATGTTGCTCCAAATGGTTACTTCTGGATTTTCCCAAAGGGACATAATAAAGCGAACATTGGACTTGGAGTCAGTGGAATTATTGGCAAGAAAAAATCCGCACAATCTTTTCTGGATGATTTTATGAATAAACATTATCCGAATGCTCCTGTTCTTACAAAAATTGCTGGTGGAGTTCCCTGTTCAACTACACTTGAAAAAATTTCTGCTCCGGGAATTATGTTAGTTGGTGACGCTGCTCGACAAGTTAATCCATTAAGCGGCGGCGGAATTGCAAGCGGAATGATCGGCGGTTCAATTGCAGGCAGGATTGCCGGCGAAGCAATTAAAATGAATAAGTTAGATCATATTTTAACTTATGATAAAGCCTGGCATGATAGATTAGGAAAACGACACGAAACATTCAATCGCATAAAAGAAGGTATTTATAATTTCTCAGATGATAAGTTTAATAACATTGCTCACTCTGTCCTAAAAATTCCGATTGAAAAAAGAACACTTGGTAAAGTATTTACAACTGCACTATGGAATAACCCATCATTACTTTTAGATATAGCAAAAGTATTTATAATTTAATTTTATTTATCTGAATTTAATTCAGTACGGGGAGTATATCCGGGAGGGTAAGGACCTTCTTTAGGCTCGTCTTTAGTGTTGTTGACAATAAAAAAGTAAATCATTAGCAAAAGAATAATTAGTGTATAGACACGACTTCTGTTTTTCTTATAACTCCAAAAAGATCTGGGAGCTACAATAGTCGTTCCGATTTTCTTTTCTTTAACTACAGATTTATTTTTTTTTGCCATATTGTATAAAAAGAGGTTGTCTCAAAAGTAATTTTTACTGTCACACTGAGCTTGTCGAAGTGTGATTTTACAATATAATGTCATCCTTCGACAAGCTCTGGATGACAAATTGCGTCTTATGAGACAACCTCTTAAATTTTAAACTATTCTCTAACAACCCAGACTTTAATCTTGGCAGTTACGTTTTGATGAAGTTTAATATTTGCAGTATAAATGCCTAAAGTCTTGATAGTTTCTTCTAATTCTATTTTTCTTTTGTCTATTTCATAACCTTTTTCTAATAATGAGTCGGCTATCATCTGAGATGTAACTGTTCCAAAAATCTTATCTTCTTCACCTACCTGAACAGGAATAGTTACAGAAATTTTTTCCAAATCAGCAGCAAGATGTTGAGCGTTTTTCAATTCCTGAAGATTTCTTTTTTCGAGAATTTTCTTTTCTTCAACAATTGCCTTTACATTACCTTTAACTGCAACATAAGCAAAACCACGTGGTATGAGATAATTTAATGCATACCCGTCTTTAACATCAACAAGCTGCCCAACTTTGCCAAGTTGTTCAATATCTTTTCTTAAAATGACTTTCATAATTATACCTCAAAATCTACTTTACTGTATCTGCAACATAAGGCAACAATGCTAAATGTCGAGCACGTTTGATAGCTGTTGCAAGTTGTCTCTGATATTTAGCAGAAGTTCCAGTAATTCGTTTAGGAATAATTTTGCCTTGTTCAGTTGTAAATTTTTGCAGCAACTTTACATCTTTGTAATCAATGTACTTGATTCCCATCTCAGTAAAGCGGCAAACTTTTTTTGTTTTAATTTCTTTCTTCATTATCAATACCTGAATCTGATTGTTTAATTAAATTTGATTCTTCGTCTGTCAAAAATTTATCGAAGGTATCTTCCTGATAAACGCTTTCATCTTCGATAACGCTGTTAACTTCATCTTCTTTTAAAGTACCGTTTTCAGTTCCGATTAATCTTTTGTTTAAGAATTGAATTCTTCTTGCTTTAATTTCAACTATACTTCTATTATGACCATCTTCGGTTTTCCAACTTCTGCTCTGAAGCTCTCCGTCAACTAAAACAGCAGAGCCTTTTTTTAATCTATCTCTGCAGCTTTCAGCTAATTTATTCCAGGCAACTACACCAACATAGCATACATCTTCCTGCCATTGATTAGTACTATCTTTAAATTTTCTATTCGAAGCGATAGAAAAATTAACCACAGGAGTTTTATTGGTTGTTTCTCTAAAAACAGGATCTTTTGTAAGATTTCCTGCTACAATTACATAATTAATTTCGGGCATTTTCAATTCAGCCATTATATAACCTCCATACTTAACATTTTAAAATATTATTTATCAATATCTTTATTGTTTACTGATGCTTCAATTTGATTATCAATTAATGAAGCAACTTCTTCTTTAACAGTATTTGTTTGAGTTTTATTCTTTTCAATTTGCTCAAGAGCATGTTTATTAAGTTTAATAGTAAGATAACGAAGTATATTTTCGTCAAGATTGTAAAATCTTTCAATTTTAGCTATAATATTGGTTGGAGCTGTAAACCGGAAAATTGCATAGTAACCAATTTTGCTTTTTTCTATTGGATATGCTAATCTTTTCCTACCCCAGTTTTCAAAATCAGTGATCTGACCGCCATTGTTTGTTATAAACTCTTTTATACGGTTGATTAAAGATTCGATTTGTGAGTCTTCAAGAACTGCGTTAATCAAAACGGCAGATTCATAAAAATCTGACTTCATTTACTTTTTCACCTCCCTATGGACTTTTGGCTATTGTCGTTATTTGACAATAGCAGGGTTATCAAATAATTTATTTAAAAAATGATTGCAAATCTACTTAATTAAAGGTGCAATTACAAGAGCAACAACGGACATCAACTTTAACAAAATATTTAGCGATGGACCGGATGTATCTTTAAATGGATCACCAACAGTATCACCAACTACTGCAGCTTTATGGGCATCGGAACCCTTGAAATATTTCTGACCATTGAATTCCACACCTTCCTCAAACATTTTCTTTGCATTATCCCAAGCTCCACCTGCATTAGCTTGAAATATCGCCATCAGAACACCTGAAACAGTAACACCAGCGATTAAACCACCAAGCATTTCCTTTCCACCCGAAAATCCTGTAATTATGGGGACAAATATTGCCAATAAACCAGGAAGAACCATCTGTTTAATCGCAGCTGCTGTTGATATTTCAACACACTTAGCATACTCAGCCGTTCCGTGCGCATTATCAAAAGTAATCTGATCTTCTTTATTCCAATCTGAAAAATCCTTGCCAAGGTTTTTCTTCATTACTTCAAGTGCTGCTTTAAGTGGAGGTATAGATGTAAACTGCCTCCTGACTTCTTGAATCATAGACATTGCAGCTTTACCAACTGCCATCATTGCCAAAGCAGAAAACAAAAATGGTATCATTGCTCCTACAAAAAGTCCTGACATAACGCTTGCCTTAGAAATATCTATAGACTTCAAATCAGAGGCTGTCATATAAGCTCCGAACAATGCTAAAGCGGTTAGTGCAGCAGAACCAATTGCAAATCCTTTTCCAATTGCTGCTGTAGTGTTTCCTACCGCATCTAATTTATCGGTTCGGCTTCTTACTTCTTTTGGAAGTTCTGACATTTCAGCAATACCTCCGGCATTATCTGAAATTGGACCGTAAGCATCAACAGCTAATTGAATCCCGAGTATTGAAAGCATCCCAACTGCTGCAATTGCTATTCCGAACAATCCGCCAAAATTAAAAGCAAGAATTATTGAAGCAGCTATAACAATTATTGGAAGAGCAGTTGAAAGCATTCCGATACTTAATCCGGCGATAATATTTGTTGCTGCTCCTGTAACAGACTGTTGAGCAATACTAATAACAGGTTTTTTGCCGCTTCCGGTAAAATACTCAGTTATAAATCCTATCAAAGCACCACTAACTATACCTATAAATGTAGCAAAGAAGATGTTTATACTGTAGTATTGTTTCGTTTCACCATAAAGAGGATCAGTATAAGTCCAACTGGCTGGTAATAACCAAGTAATGATGAAATATGAAGCAATAATCATCAAAGTACCGGCAACTACATTTCCAAAGTTTAACGCTTTTTGAGGGTCACCACCTTCTTTGACTTTTACGAAAAAAGTACCAATAATGGACATTAAAATACCGAAAGAGGCTAAAGCTAAAGGAAGTACAACTGCACCAAGAGCAAATTTTTCTGTAAATTCAGGTAATACAAAAAATGCTGCTCCTAATACCATTGTTCCAATTATAGACCCGACATAGGATTCAAATAAGTCAGCACCCATACCGGCAACATCACCTACATTATCACCAACATTATCAGCTATTGTTGCAGGATTTAATGGATGGTCTTCAGGAATGCCAGCTTCAACTTTACCGACTAAATCGGCTCCAACATCTGCAGCCTTAGTATAAATACCTCCACCTACTCTGGCAAATAAAGCAATAGATGAAGCTCCAAAAGAAAATCCAGTAATAACTGTAATAACTTTACTTAAATCATTTAGAGAATTAATACCGAAAATATCACTATATAAAATGAAGAGAAGACCTAATCCCAAAACTCCTAACCCGACAACTCCCATTCCCATTACCGATCCGCCAGCAAAAGCAATTTCAAGGGCTTTCCCTAAACTTTCTCTGGCAGCATTAGTAGTTCTTACATTTGCTTTTGTCGCAACTCTCATCCCAATAAAACCAGCTAAGGCTGAACAGAAAGCACCAACAACGAATGAGACACCAACTAAAGGAGAAGAATTTTCTGAAGTCGAGCCTCCATATGCTAAAAGGATCGCAACCAAAACAACAAAGAAAACTAAAACTCTGTATTCGGCTTTAAGAAATGCCATTGCTCCATCTGAGATATGTTTAGCAATCTTCTGCATTTTTTCTGAGCCAGCATCTTTTTTTGAAATCCAGCTTGATCTCCAAAAAGTATATGCTAATGCGAGTAATCCGAAAATTGGGATAAGATGAATTATTAGTTCCATTACTTTCTCCTCACTGCTAATTAAGATTTAAATTATTTTTAATTTCTTGCTTTAATTTACTATAGACTGCCAAAGCAGACTTATAACCACCAACAATAAAAGATTTAATTATATCCGAAAAGAGAGGATATAAATTTTCTAAAAATTTAATCTCATCATTACTGAAATCAGACAGAACATAATGGGAGAGACTACCCTCTTCAAAATCACTCCCAATACCAATTCTTAATCTTGGGAAATCATTTCTTTTCAGATGATAAATAATTGAAGCTAAGCCGTTATGTCCTCCATCACTTCCGGATTTTTTTAATCTAAAATCAAATTTATTAAGATTAATGTCATCTACAACTACAAGAATATCTGTAGGGTCAATTGAATATTTTTTAATCAACTGAATTACAGCTATGCCTGAATTATTCACATAAGTCGTCGGTTTAATTAACACATATTCATTAAAATCAAAAACTCCTTCCAAATATTCATAATCATATTTAGAAGGAGAAAACTTTAACTTGTTACTTTGAGCAAAATTATCTAAAGTTAAAAATCCAATATTATGTCTGTTAAGTTTATATTTTTTACCTGGATTACCGATACCAAGAATAGCTCGCACAACTAATATTACTCTTCTTCTTTAGTTTTTCCTCTGCTAATAACCTCGGGTTCTTTCATCTCTTCTCCGGTATCAACAGTAGAAGCAACTTCCTTTTCTGCTCTTTGATGTGTAACAGAAACTATTATTGCGTCTGCTGATTGTAGGAAAGTTATATTAGGGAAATTAAGTTCACCAATATGTATTGATTGTCCCTTCTTTAAATTAGTAATATCAACTTCTATATGTTCAGGAATGTCACCTGGAAGACATTCTATTTCAACTTTATGAAGAAGTTGTTGAAGAACTCCGCCTTCTTTAATTCCGACAGCAGTACCTATCAATTGTACTGGAACTTCAATATTTACTTTTTCTCCAACTTCTAACCCGATTAAATCAAAATGAACTATTTTGTCAGTTACAGGATCAAATTGAACGTCTTTGATTACACAATCAAAAGTATCTCCTGAATCAACATTAAGACTAATCAAGTGAGTTTTAGAAGTAAAAACTAAGGGATTTAAAGAATTAGTCTCAACATCAATGGCAAGAGGTTCGTGATGTTTTGAATAGAATATCCCTGGAACCCTTCCACTTTTTCTTAATTGAGTTAAAGCGGATTTTGTTGATATTTGTCTTTTTTTTGCTTCTAAAATAACTTTATCCATATTTACTCCGATTCGATTATCCTTTATCTATATTAAAAAGTGAACTAATTGATTCATTATTATGAGTTCTGAAAATAGCTTCTGCAAAAAGTTTTGAGGATGAGACCACTTCTATTTTATCACAATTATGCGATTCAATGTTTATTGTATCAGTTACAAAAAGTTTTTCAAGATTATCAGATTTTTGAATTTTTTCTAATGCTTTTCCAGATAAAATTGGATGTGTAATAGCACCATAAATTTTATTAGCACCTTTTGATTTAAGAGCACTAACAGCCCCAATGAATGTTCCTGCCGTATCAATTAAATCATCAACAAGAAGAACATCCTTTCCTTGAACCTCACCAATGATATTCATTATTTCTGATACATTTTGAGTAGGCCTTCGTTTATCAATAACAATCAAAGAACTATTTAACATTTTAGCATAAGCTCTTGCTATTTTTATTCCACCAACATCAGGTGAAACAACAGCTAAATTATCAGAGATATTAAGTACTCTTCCCAGTAAAACTGAAGAGCCATATAGATGATCAAAGGGAATGTCAAAAAATCCCTGAATTTGTGCTGCGTGTAAATCCATTGAAATAACACGATCTGCACCGGCTTTAGTTATTAAATTAGCCATTAACTTGGCAGTAATTGCAACTCTTGGTTGGTCTTTTCTATCCTGCCTCGAATAACCAAAGTAAGGAATTACCGCAGTAACCCTTTTTGCTGAAGCTCTTTTAGCCGCATCCAACATAATTAACAGTTCAAGAATATTTTCAGCAGGAGGATGCGTTGGTTGAATAATAAAAATATCTCTTCCTCTGATATTTTCAGAGAATTTAATCCAAATTTCACCGTCACTAAACTGTTTTTTTTCAATTCCACCGAGTGCAACACCTAAATTTTCCGAAATTTTTTTAGCAAGAGGAAGGTTTGCACTACCAGAAAAAATCATAAATCCATTAGACATTAAAACATTCTCATTTTCTTAATAAAATCAGGTTTCAAATATAACCAAAAGTTTCTTGTTATGTCAAATAATATTTGTTATCTTAAATTAAATTAGCGTTACAAAAATTGTGTAAAGAGGAGTAGAAAAAAAGAGAGCGTTTACCTAAATAAGCAATAAAAAAATAAGGAGGTAAACGCCCTATGAATCGTGCAAGCGAAAATAAAGTAAAATTCC